>JGI10211J34971_10000696_pt1 | contig 27911 bp, 27 predicted proteins | sample Etolagsediment_FD_34971 | JGI IMG/M metagenome (IMG submission 34971)
GGAACTTTTCTCTTTTTTGTTCTCTTTGATATTTAGTATCTCTTTTAAGTGGCGCACCAGGTAGAGATATTTTAGTGTTAAGCACTTCTTTTTTACCTACATAGCCTCTATCACATATTGCTTCTTTAATCAGCTTGGTTCTATTTGAGTTGGCGGATGTGAGTGCAGCTTCAAGTGTTTTAGAATCATGTTCATTTTTCTTATGTGATGCCACACCGATAATGACGCCGCTCTTTGTGGGATAAGTGATATTATTCTCTTGCACTGTTGTGTCAATTATCACTTGTTTTTCTTGTGCATCTTTAGCATGTAGAGATACACTCATAGCAAATATAACTTTCATACCCTCTGTACTTATACGCTTACGGAAGTAAACTAAATCTGTAGGATGGCAAGGCTCAATGATTTGGAGTTCATCTAAGCCGCAAAAGTATTGATAGTATGGGTTTCTCTTCCATTGCAGGACTACACTCTCATCACTTAGGTTCTCAAGTTGTTTAAGCAGAAGTATTCCAACCATTAATCTTATCGGCTTAGCCGGTCTTCCATCTTTAGAGTAATATTTTTCAAACTTCTCTTCAAATATTTTCCAGTCAATCGTATCTGCTAATGCTATAAGTGGATCATTCATATCAAGAATATTAGAGAGTGGAGATTGAAATAAATTGAGTTGTTTCTTTGAGGAGCTGTTTTTAAGCATTTTTTTAGTCCATTTCGACCAGAAGTTAGGTTGTTATTAAACCTTTATTGGTTGAAATTATAGGTGATAAATGCTTTTAAAGCCCTAAAATTAGGGGATTTTTTGGTTTTTCAGGGTTGACTATTTATTTAATGCTGAAATAACTTATAAACTATAAATATCTTAAAACTTGGCAGAATATCTTTTTTGTTATACAATTTGTATACTTGGAGGGGCAAGTATTATCTTAAACAATTACGACAATAAAGAGCTTAAAGCATATGAAACAAATTTAGATCAAACTATAGAAGGATCTGATTTAACATTTGTACTTAGAGATGAAGAACAAGATGATCAACTTAAAAATCTAAGTATAACATTTACTGCTGCTACTTCAAGAGAAGAGGCTTGTGGTTTTTAATTAATACTTTAACACTTTACTAATTCTTACTTTTTAAAAGCTTACACCTTATCTGGTAAGGAAACAATTCCGCAATTTTGCGGAATAGTGTTTCAATTTATTGTCCATTAGTGTTTTGAGGATATTCAGGATGACAATAATTCACACCATCTATAGTTCCTAAAGAACAGCATCCATCACTAACACCTTTATTTTTTAAACCTTTATCAAACGCCCAATAATGGTTATAGCTACCTTCAATTAAGAATTGATACACTTCTACAACATCAGTTGCATTTATCTCTTGTGCTTGTGCCATATATTTTTCTAAGTCATCGATATCTGTCACTTCAACCATACAACCTACTTCTAATGCATCTATTTCAGAAACAGAACCCTTTTCATAAAGTAGATTATAAAGTGTTTGTACAGCAGGAACAGTATACAACCCTGCAGTCATATCTTCAATCGTATTGTTTGAAAGTTCTGTGTCATTTATATCGTACTTTTGTAAAAGTTGTTGCACTGCATCAATGTGTTTAGTTTCAGAATTTGTAGCTATGTTTGTAAATTGTTTAGCTGTAGGATATAAAGTAAATAAAGCATTATAAATATCAAATGCCAATCTTTCCTCATTACCCATATATGTCAGTCCATCAATAACTTCTTGTGAAAGTACGGAAGTGTTGGAATCTATTTGATCTTGAATATCTACAGGTAAACCTGTTGGTTTAGTAACATTACAATCAGCATTTGCATTAATCCAAAAACCATCATTTTGCTTAATGCTTGCAAGAGGATTCATTAAATCACTTGAAGAGATAATTGCCTTAACTGTTTCACTGTTAGCAAATACTTCCCATTTAGTAGAATTTGCATCGTACACCCATACAGTGTTAATGCACTCTTGTTGGAACGGATCCATATGATTAAAACCAGCTTCAGTACCTTTGAGTTGCCAGCCTGATTGGATAACTATGTTCTGTGCAAAAGAAGCAGTTCCAAGTAAAAATAATGTGAGTAATATATTTATTAATTTCATTTAAATTCCTTATATTAAATATGAAATTATATGATAGAATTGTTACTTGAGTGTTAAGAACCAAATACTAAAGAGTCACTCTTTACAAGCTTTAACTGGTCCAAAATTTTCAAACATATAGTTGGCTATCAAAGATAGCTCCTTTTCTGTAACTAAACTTTTTTGCGAAGGCATAAGTCCAAATCTTTTAAGTGCATGAGGACGACACTTTGCAGTTTCTTTAGATGGATTCAATGCATATTCTCTGATAAAAGCTACTACACACATTATTAAATTGATAAAATAATACAGATATGCATCTATCAAACAACTTTACTCTCTTGCTGAAGAATACAATTAACCTTTGATGCGATGTTAATTATCCTCGGTAGTTAATTTTCAAGAGCTGGAAACAACGGACTGCAAAATTGCAGTCCGTAGATAAGTATTACAGTTCATATATTATATATCCTTTATAGGAAAAGTGGAACACTTTTCTGTTTACAGCTGGCCACATTTACTGGCCACAAAATTAATCATATTTATGTGTATCTGATAAAAGTTCAGGTAGAATTATTTTCTTAAGATTTAGTGTTAAAACAAGAGTTATTTTCAGTAAGTATAAAATTTTATTGATAATTATCTGGAAGTTAAAAAGCTCTATAAAGCCCTATTTTACGAAGTTTATTGATGGCTCCGGATACTGGAAACCATCATATAAACTCTTAAATACCCTTATATACCCTATTTACAGGAGTTTTCACATTTAAGAAGTTTTCAAAAAATTGATTTTATATATATACTGAGACACCAATTTGGCACCAATTACTTTTCAACATTTATTTATTATAAATTAAAGATTACTCATATATTTTTCCAAGTCTTCTTGAACAATATCTTTTACCCATTTAGGTTCAACAACATAAATATGAGGTATCCAGTATTTAATAATTGGTAGAATTTCCATCTCATGAGTTATAGTTACAGAAAACTCCATACTACCATCAGTATTTAGAGAATCAATGTTTTGTGTTGGTAAAGGTCTACGCTTAAAAAATTTAGCTGCCAATTTATCAGCAAATAATTTCACTTCAAAAGGTTCTATATCTCTTTGAAACCAAACAGAAATAGAATCTTCAAGTAGAGTATCTAACTTACTATCTGTTTCAAAAACTCTATCAATTATTTTAGGCATAGAAATATTTTTAAGATAATACTTTTTCAAAGTTTCATCTCTTAATGCTATTAAGTACCAATAACCCTCAAAATTAACTATTTTTAGAGGTTGTATTGTAGTAGAATAGATATCATGTTTTTCGTCATTATAAGAGCATTCAACTTCTCTCTTTTCTTTTATAGCTGTTTCGAGAACTTGTATATCAGTAAATTTATCACTGATATCTTCAATATTGAGTTTTGTATAAATTGGATTGAAGTCTTCATTCTTTATTTTTGAGAGAAGCTTATGCGCTTTTGTAGAAAATTTTCCACCGATACCCTCTGTGATCTTTTCTATTATGTCAAGTACTATTTCATCTTCGAGAGATTTAGTTTTTTCAACTCTAAATCCATTTTGCATCTTCCATTTCTTATTTTCTTGATAAATTGGAAAAGAAACAAGACGCTCATTAAAATCTCTTTGTATGGTTCTATCACTTGTATTAAACTCTTTGGCTAGTTCTTTAACTGATAAGGCCTCGCCATCATTGAGTTTTGAAAGTATTACTGTTAGTCTTGTTAATATTTTGTCATAATCGTGTTTATATGCCATAGGTTACACCTAAGTAGTGATTTTTCAAATTATATCTTTTTCGACATTAGATTGTCTTGATAGGGGTATTTCATAAAACTCTTTCCATTCCAGTGAAGATTGCTTCTTGTTAAGATAATCTGACTCAAGCTGTTTAAAAAATAGTTTGACATCATTCATAAACGTTGTTTTAAATGTGTTGTTTGTATAGATTGAATTTACAGTCTCTAATGAGATATTAAATTCATCTGCAATGATTTTAAAATCTTCTTTAGAATATTTAGTTAAAAGATATATTGCTAATAATTTTTCTTCGTATAAAGAATCAATTCTATCAACTGTTAAAGCTTTCCACGGAATAGAAAAAGCTTCTTCAAAATAACATACTAAATCCTGCATATAAAACTGCTTGCGATAATATAACTCCATGTTTTCAAAAGTATTACACATAATGCATCGCCAACTATTTTGGTACTCTTCACTCTTAAAATTAGTCATTATAAAACTTTTTCTAAGCTTTCAAGACCACAAGCAGTTATTAAAACTGCATTGGCTTCTTCAATAAACTGTTTTGCTTGTTCTATTTGTTCTTCAATCATTGCATCTTGCTTTTCTACTCTGAATATCTATAAAAGATACTCAAAGATAATTATATTCTTCTCTCCAATGAATCAGTAGCTTCTTTTGCTACATCAATATCTTTATCTTTTGATAATTGTTTTAATATCTTTACAGGAACACCATCACTAGACCAATTTCTTACTAAGTTATATCTTACTGCTGCACTTTTATGATTTGCTAATATTTTAACAATCTTGCATAAATCACATTTAACATAATCATCAATATTTGAAGCGATTGTCATTAATAATTTGATGTTATCTGTGTCTATGATTTTTAGTAGTGCCTCTTCCCTGATTAGTTTTGCTAAATCAGAGTTTGATAGCACTCCATCAACAACTTCTTGGTTAGTATCCTGAAGTAAAATATGCACACTTTTTTTGCTCAAGTTATCAACTCTTGTTAGATACTCTCTTACATCTGGGTTATCAGAAAAAACTAAACTGTTAAATACTTCTTGGTTCTCTTTTATATCTGGAATATCTCTTACAATATCTTCTAAAAATTGATGACCAATTATTGTTTTCTTACCATTGATTAATAACTCTGTTTTTATTGTTTGTGTTTGCATCTGCAACTCCTTTATGTTTTATAGTGTCATTATAAAGGAGTAGTTTGACATCTTTATGTCTGGGTAGTAATTCGATACGGTTAAAAAGAAGTTAGAAATAAATGATATTCATGAAGTACACAATCATAAATCTTTCCACATTCTTATTTATTAGTTAAAACTGATTTTCAAAATACTCCCTAGAGTACTTTGAAAATCAATTATATCAGTTATTATTAATATGCTCATATGCAAAAACAAGAATTTCGCTATAACTCATACGCCCAATCTCTTTTTCATCTATTCCTAAAACAGTTTTATGATCTAAAGTATTTTTAATAGAAACAATATCCTTAGATGAACACACCTTATTTACTCTTAAAATAAAATAGCAAAAACCTATCTTATCAGTAAGGATAGAGATTTGCTTTTTATATAACTCAGGTTTTGATACATAGGGACGTGTTACTAACAATTCCCTCTTTCCATTTCTCATTTGTTCCAAAGAGGGTTCAAAATCAATGATTTTAAATCCATCTTTCGTTGTCATAATATTTTTTTGATTAAGGTCTCCATGAATAAACCCTATTGATTCTAAATATTTCAATGTTTCAACTAAAATATCAAAATCTTTTTTGATGATAGGTACAGATCTATCTCTAGTCAAGTACTTCTGCTTATACACATACTCTTGATTAACTAAAGATATTTCAGTCCATGCGAGAGCTTGGTACCTTTCATAATCAAATTGATTGATTTGATCAACTCTTTTTTTATAAATATGTTCTTCATCAAGTAGATCTTGAAGATGGTATCTCTTATAAATATAACCATCTTTCCTAGTTTTTTTTCTAATAAAAGCTCTTTTATAAAAACTTATTTAATGCTTTAACAAGAAAATCGTCAGTATCAGCATCACAAACACCGCTTGCATATTCACCATCTTCATATTGACCAATTTTCCAACCATTGTTATAAACGTCATTAAAGAATCCATAAAAATCTTTACTAAAATCTGATGATGTATTCATAAAAACTTCATCTGATGCAGATGTACCACAATCATATTCAAAGATCAATCCAATCATCTCTACATCATAGTCTTCTGTGATATCTGAGAGTTTCAAAGCTTCACTTGATTTTGTAATGTCAGTCACCGTATCTTGATACACATAATAAACATTATTAATAGAAACACCATCACTCTCCAATTTATCTTCAAAAATAGATTGAAACTCTGCTACTTTTGCATTGACTACTTCATGTATCGCTGCAGCACCTAAATCTTCATCAATCTCTTCTACTTCATTATAGACTCCAATCTGTACACCAACTATACTTTCTGCATTTTCTGCTTTATCAATTGACATTTAAATCCTTTAAAATAATTTACCAGTAATCTGGTTAAAAAAATACTCCAAAAGAGTACTCTTTAAATCAGATGTTTTCAAGTATTATTAATATCATCGATCAAATGAAAATCTTCCTTTTAAGTTATATTGCATTTTATTACTTTAAATTGACAACTTTATGTCTGTTTTATAACACTTTAATTGAGAAGATTTTTCGCCCAATGATCTGCTCTATTTCCATAATATCCCCTAAAGATAATTATTATAATTAAATATAAACTATAATAGTTTATTTTAGCCGTCTTTTTATCTACTTATTACATATGACTTCTAAAGTAATTATTATTTCGCACATCTGTTTCATAAAGTGTCATAATAACCCAATAAAGGGCATTTCAGCGACAATAAGTTATTAGCAATATTAATATCTAAAGAGATATTTTAAAGACTAGTTCTTTATTTAATAGATCTAATGTCAACTCCCACGTTTTTCTGTTAGAAGTATAAAATACTATTTTGACATCTTTATGTCTGTATGAACAGTTTGTATTGTAAATATCGAGTATTTGGATTATTTTTTTGCTCTAATTTACTTATCTTTTTTATTTTTGTTGCATCACTTGGTGCGATAAAGCCTTCAGTAGAACCACCATAGTTAATAAGGTAAAGTGAATTTTCCTCTTTAAAATTTTCATTACAATATTTAATAATTTCTTCAAAAACTTCAGTAATAATTAGCTCCGGATATGTATTGTAATACTTATAGATATTATCTGTCCTATCAGCATCATAATAACCTTTGTCTGGATTGTATTTTTCATTTCCAATGTACTGTATTGCATAGTAATCATAATTTTTACCAGTTTTAATATCATCAAACCTTAACATTGCTGCCTCAGGTTGGCGAAAATCAAGATGAAGAGTAATCGCCTTTGTAATACCTTTAAAATAAAACCCTCCTTTACTTTGAGGAATGGGTTTGTTATTAAATTTACTGATATTTTCATATAACCATTTTCTGAATATTAATTCAGAAGTCAAAGGAAATACTCTATCTCTTTTGTTCCTTTTGTATAATTGATTTTTCTTCATGTTGCCCTCTATATGATTCCCAACCATCTGCATTTGTAAAGTTTTTATCTAATTCCATACTCTTTCTATTGTGCATTTTTTCCTTCCTTCTCAAAAGTACATCCATTTGGAATACAAGATATTATTGGTTTTTGAATACCATCTTTTTTATATTTAGGGTCATGCTTATTGAAATGTTCATTTTGAGGATGATTACATCTTACACCCTGACCTATCCCAACCATCCAAATAACCCACTTACATTTTTTACAATCTTTTGATAGCATTTATATCTTCACTCCTATGAATCTCCACTCCAATAAATCTTTCTTAAAAATTTGTAATATCGCTTTACCTTTTGCGAGTGCTTTTATATCTTCTATTTTAGTGCTAAGAATGTTATTTAATTTTTCTTGTTTAGATTGGATGATAAAATAACCTTGTTTAGTAAATCGCATTTGTTTTTCTTCTTGATAATAAATTTTACCAATATCATTACCCATTCTAGACATTAATATATCTGTATCTTGAAGTTGATAATCTTTTCTTGGTGCTGTGATTACTGTTGCTATATCTTTTAATTTCAATTTATACTCCTAGTTTTTATGCTAGAAGTATAAAATACTATTCTGACATCTTTATGTCTGCATAAAGCTTTTTTAGAGGTGTCATTGTTACTTTGAGTTACTAAATATAATTTATATTTTTAATGCTAGTAGTGAATGATATTCATGAAGTGCATAATCATCGGTCATTCCACTGATATAATCTATGAGCAACCTAGCTCTATAATATAACTCCAACGATGCTTTTTCATTGCTCGTTAAAGATTCATCAAATTTTTTAATGCTTTCTTGATAGGCAACAACATGCTTAGTTGACAAGCGTTTAAAAAGTGTGGAAGCGATAATATTTGTTACACTTTTTCCAGCAAGAATATCTTTAATTTCACTATGTTTTATTTCTAAAATTGGTTTATATACATCAAAGAGCCCACTTAAAATTTGATAGGCTTGTAATTGTAAAGTTTCCACACTTTTATGAGTGTATATATTTTTAATAGCAATATTTCTAAACACTTCAGATGCGAGAAAATACTTACTTTTGGTATCATACTCCAACAAAGAACAGTTAAACTCTCCTCTAAATATTTGCTCATGATGTTGAATAAACACCTTACTTACATATGATACTAAATCAGTTATAAGTTTGGCACGCAACAGTGTTAAAAACAAGTTAAACTGATAAGCTTTTTCCTCTTTTTTTGAACCTTCATATGCTTTTGTAGTTAAATCTGACAAATAAGTATAGTTGACTTTATGGGTTTCATTTACAAGTTGACATTCTTGTATAATAATTTCATAAACTTCATCAAATGTAAATATTCCTTTATCAACTGCATCTTCTAAATCTGCCGTTAAATAAGAAATATCATCTGCTGCTTCCATTATGTATGTTAATGGAAACCTAGTTCCTTTTTTCATACCAATAGTTTTTCCAACATCTTCTACAAACTCTTTTTCAGAGTAAAAGAAACCTGGTTTTTTTCTCAGATAAGACAAGTTGTCATCTGGGTCTGGTGTTTCTTCATATGCACCTCTAGTGTATTTTAAAACAGAGGCAACTTGGGAATAAGAAAGATTATATCTTTGTAGTTTTTCAATAATACGAATCGCTTGTGCATTGCCATCAAAATTACAGAGGTCTTTCATGAGTATTTCATTAAACTCTTCATCTTTTTTTGTTGGATTATCATTGGTTTGACTAAAAAGAGCAGGTATGTTATTTTCCATCCATGCATCAAAAGTAACTTCTGCAAAATGACCAAAAGGTGGATTTCCAATATCATGCATTAAGCTTGATATCTCTACCATAGAGGTAAAGGCATTCTCTAATTTTTCTAATCCAAATGCTTCTAAACCTTCATTATTTGAAAAATCTTTTAAAATTGTTTTGGCTATATACCTTGCAGTCTGTTGCACCTCTAAAGAGTGCGTCAACCTACTTCTAACAGCTGAGTTTAGCTCTAAAGAAAAAACTTGTGTTCGGTTTTGAAGTCGCCTAAATGCGGCTGAAGAGATCACTCTCCCACGATCACTTTCAACAGATGAATCTATATCATCGATTTGATAAAACTTCCTATCAGTTGTTATTTTTTTTATGTAGTCTATTTTCATATTTGAATTTTATTCACAAGAACCATCATATAATACATCATCATCCAATGTTTTAACCACAACATGCTGTTCTTCTCTTTCACCTTTTCCTTCAATATTTAAAACCTCGCACTTCGAATCTTCCAACAGTTCTTTAATATTAGTATCAATATCTGTATTATTGTAATCATCATACAATTCTGAAAAAATCTCACCTATATGATCATCTAAAGTGTCATTTTCTCTGTCAAACTCATTACCTAAATACATCTCCAGAACTTTTTCAGCTATTTCTGGACGTATATAAAGCACTTGGTCAACAATCTCATCAGAGCTTAATGTTTCGTCCATATTAATTGTTCCGACATAAACATTTTCCATTTCAAACACCTCATCTTCATCTATCTTGATAACTGCTGGATAGTGAATCCTTTTTTCAACATAGTATCCACCAAAGATAAGTGCATCTGAATCAGTATCATTCTTATAATCACCAGGATAAGGGTTGGAACTTGTAAAAAACTTCATAGAAGTACTATCAGCATCTTCATTATAAACTTTCTCTTCTATTTCATTTTCACAATATTCATCACTATAAACTGTTAATGACACTTTTGATTCAGGTCCATTTGGCCCATAAACATGTAGTAAATCATCATATTCATAAAAATTCACATTCATATCATCTGAATAGTTATCTAAACATATCTCACCAGAATCGATTTGATTTTTAAGAAAATCCTTTTCATCTTCATCTGTAACAAATCCATATGAATACTCACCACCAGCATTAATAATTTCTAGTTTATAATATCCTGAAGTCGAACCATCAATCTCCACCGAAGAAGTAAATAGATCTTCACATCCTCCATGTTCAGCAGCATCATTTTCCATCTCTGAATAATATGCACTTTTAAAACTGTCAGCTTTTTCTTCATCTTCAAGGTCATCTTTCAAAAAGTTATAAATATCACAGTAATACCCTTCTCTAACATTTTCAATAGCTCTGTCTAAACAATTATCAATATATTCTATTTTATACTCTTCATCATCCACACTCATAACTGCTCTCGCAATCTCTAATATATCACTTATTTCTTCATACGCCTTTGCGTACTCAAATACTTCTTTTGCCTTATGACTATCATGCAAAAGACGCTCATCATAGATATATTCAATTAAATAAACCATATAGCTTACATCTGAGGCAAATTCTAACTTGTCATCTGACTCCTTTAACACTTTAAAAGCCTTAAGGGTAATCTCTTTTGCCCAATCTATATCTTCCAGATATGATTTAATACTATCAATTAATCCTGTATATTTTTCTAAATCATTAACATTGTTTTCTACTTCTTGATAGATTATCTTCGCCCACTGTTTATCATCATATCCATCACTATCTGCTATACCATTTGCAATCGACAACAACTCATCACCATCAGCCTCTTTAAGTGCAATTTTAAAAAGTTTCTTTGCTAAAGTTTTATTATGTCCAAACTCTTCTTCACAAAGTTTTTTAGCCCAATAATCAATGTAACTATTTGCAGTCAGATCTTCAACAATAGTTTCCAACTCTTCACTGTCAGGATAAGTTGACTTAATCTGTTCTAGAACTTCACTAAGTGATAAAGTGTCTTCATCTCTAACTTTATCTTCTTCGAGTTCAGCATTCTGTTCAAAAATTTCTATCATACTTTTTGCCTCTTTAAGTGAAGACTCAAGTGAATTTTCCATTATCTTTGATTTCTCGTGTAAAGATAGAAATGTATCTTTAATACTGTTGACACTCTCAAGCACCTCGACATTTTTGTCCAGCTGTTTTTTTAAAATTGAGATTTTAGGATTTCTATCAAATAATTTTTGAAACAAATTAACATTTTCCGATAGTAATTTTACAATATCATCTAATTCTTTTTTCATAATATCCCTCTTAAAAGTTAAATAAAGTTAAAAATTGTATCAAAATAATGTTCTTGAATTGTCCACCAATAAAATTTCACTGTACTGTTTAAAGCCACAACAGCTTTGTATCTATTATTTTATAGTTTAAATTTTCCATAATTTCTTTATAAAAATTTAATTGATTTTGATATTTTTGGGTTTTTTCAACAGTTTCCTACTTGATATTTTTCAAAAATTTATCCAATTGAGATAAAATACTACCCTTTCCAATACCAATAATTTCTTTTCTTAACTCATGACAATCATCATAAGAAGCTGGTTCTCCATGTACTGATTCATTTCTAATCCCTTGAACTGTTTTTATATTATAAGGGATAGTATTAAAGATATACGTAACTAATGCACGATGATAAAGGTGCTCTTTAATTGCATTTGCAATTTGATGTGTTCTTAATAGATATATGTACGTTCCATAATTTACTTTTTCATGTAAGATATTACTTAGGTTATATTCTCTTCCATTAAGTTTATATGTAAAATAAGCTAAGTTTTCATCTTTTTCTAAAATAAAGCCTATCAACTTTTTCATAAATTTATATAATTCAAACTCCACTGCTTTTGAATATTTTAAAACTACAGAACTAAAATCATAAAGTGGATTATCTCTGTTTTGCATAAACTCTAATTCTGCAGCTATTATATTATCTTGCGTGTTTGGAGTGAAATTATAAAATCTTTTTGTACCAAAACTGAAATCTATGAGAGTTTTTTGCATATTTAACTCTTCATCACTTTTAAATATATTTATATAATATTTAAAATTCTTATCTTCTTTCTTGAAGTAATTTATTGGTTTTTTCATAGTTACTTGCATTGGATAGATATAATCATTTCCATAAAGAGCATAAGTAGAATTATTAAAATCTACTGCATTAAAGTTTGCCAATATAGAATCTCTAAGCAATTCAAAATCTTTATAAATAACAACTCTTAAATCATCAAAGATATACCATTGTTCTACTTCAAGCTCTTCATAATATGTTGGTACTTCTATATTTGTATTGGATACAACTTCTATAACATTCGCAACATATATACTACTATAGTCAGTTAAAAACAGTTGCATTGGATTATTTTCATCTACTTTAGCGTAAATCTTATCTAAAGTTTTTTGATTAGGATTATCTCCATCTCGTAATTTTGATCTTACTTTTCCAAATGCAACTTCACCATTTTGTTTTAAAATCTCTAGATGTTGTTCAATTACATTTGCATTGTAGTATGGATTATAAAGAGTTAAAATATTTTTAATATCTTTATTTGATTCTTGTTCTTCTGCATCTTCAATAGTTTCAATTGGATTAGGAACTACTACCTCTTTATCTTTTTTCGAAACTGTTCTAGTTTGAGATGTATATCCAAGCCAATCTTGGCTCCCATTCCAACCATCATTTTCATACACAAAATATGGTGAAATAGGTATATTACTAGGTTTAGGTTCTAAACCTTCTAATTTCCCAGCAGCATAGTCAACCCATTGCTCATAAGAAGTTAACTTTAATTTATGTACAAATGCTTTTGCTTCATCATAAGGCAACCAAGTTTTCTTATTTTTAGCACTTCTTTTTCTTCCTGAATTTAGCCAATCATCTACATCTGTATAACCATCATCTTTATATACTGTATCAGGTGCTGCGGGTATATCTCTTGGTTTTGGGTCATATCCTGGTAAATCATTTTTACAATATTTTCTCCATTCAATCTGTCCATTTAAACCCAAAGCTCTTGTAAATTCTCTAGCTTCTTTAAAAGGTCTCCAATCCATTGAAAAACTATATTCTCTCATTTGTGTAGAGTTTAGCCAGTCATTCCATCCAGCCCACTCTTTTCTATATGTTCCTTTTGGGTTAGCTGGTAGATCTTTTGGTTTTGGTGCTAAGTTTTCTATTTCACCTTTACAGTAGCTATTCCACTCTTTGTCAGTTTTCAAATGAAGTTGTTTTACAAACTCTTTGGCATTTGCAAATTCCATATATTTAGCACGTAACCAATCAGTGTAGTTTTTAAAACCTGTTCGCCTGTAAGCCACTTTAGGATTTCCCGGAATATTATCTGGAAGAGGCTCAACATCTACTAAGTCTCCATTAATATACTCCTCCCATTGCTCTTGGCTTTCAAGATTTAAACTTCTAGCAAACTTTCTTGCTTCTTTAAATGGTAAATATGCATTTCTTTTCATTTTAGTTCATCCCCTTTTTTTATCCCAAGCATAAAAAATATAATCATATAATCGCCTTATATATCACATTCACTTTCATAATCAGATATGATGTTGAGCACTTCTGTGATATCGTCTTTAATTTTGTTAAAATCTTCATTTTTGTTGTATTTATCATCTAAGTATAGTCTTCTATTTACCTCTATCATGATACCTTTAATAGAGTCATTGTCTATGTACTCAGATGGCAGTAATGCACCACTGAATGGGTCATTTAATGATACTAAGTATCCTTTAGTTTCAAGAAGGTCTATGATTTTACCTAAAAAAGGTAGAGTTGACCTTGTATCGTCAAATCCTAGACAAAAGTCTGGTCTATTCACCGACTCTTCATGTAATAGTGGTGTATTACTAAAAGAGTGACAATCTACTACAACAACTTCAGGTATAAGACTTAACATTCTACTTACTGATTTTGATAGGTTTGTGTGATGTTTGTCATAATATTCTTTTTTGATATATTCAGAATCATCTTGATTATCTCTAATTATATTACCAACTGAACCTCTTGTATAAACAACTCCATGACCTTTTTTACTCATAGGTTCATCGTTATCATCTCTATATCGTTCCACATCACAATATAATCTACTAGTTTCAAATACAACTCTGCTTGAGTCTCTATGCCAAAAAAGCTCATCTGTAAACCAGTCTGTCATTAAATTGATGTCTTGTTCATTTATGTTTAAACCACTGTTATCAGGTATATTAGTTGAACTATGTGGAATGTGTAAAATCATTTTTATTTCCTTCCCTCTTTATATCTTAGTTCTTCCCCTTTTTTTATCCCAACCATAAAATTTGTGTACCTACAACTTTATATCCAAGTTTACTCATGATATTTTGATAAAAGTCTAATTGTTCTTGATACTTAGCAGTCTTCTCAGCATTTTCTTTTCCAGTCTTAAAATCAACAATAATCCAACCATCTTTTTCTCTATCAAAATAAATAAAATCAATAAACCCAGTCGTATTATCTATATTAAACTCTAATTCAAATTTATGTTCAACACCATCTTTTAAAAGATTATAAATATCGCTATCGTAAAATGTATTCATATTTTTTATAATTTGATTTCTATCCTCTATGTTGAAGATTGATTTTTTATCTAATATAATCTCTTTATTTTCATTAAAATTATCCCAATAATATTCTATAATCTCATGAGTTGCTGTTCCTAGTTTTGCTGCCTTATTATTAGTATAGACAATTTCTACTACACCTTTTTTTGCTGTGGCGCTTATTAAACTTTTTGATTTAAAAGTGATTGGCTTTAGAGAATGTTCTACATATTTAACTGCTTCTTTACAATTCTCAGTTTCTGTAGTATCATCCAGTTTTAGACAGTATTTTTCATTCTGGCCATACAGCTCTTCAATACCTATCTCTAATGCCTCACGCATCATGTGTAAATAGCTGTCTTCTCGTAAAGTTATAGCACCCTTAGATGTTTGTTTTAAATGGGCTGATATTACTACATCATGCTCTGCTCTGGTTAATGCTACATAAAGCAATCGTTTTTTCTCTGCTAAGTGTTTAAGTTTATCTATCTGCTTTAGAACTCTGTGGCTAAGTGGGGTATAGTTGTTGATTTTAAAACCAACTATCTCTTTCTTTTCACCATTTAAAGTAAAATTATTGTGTTTTAAAGCATCGCTAGTAATTTGTGAATACAAGCCTTTATCACTGTTTCCTAACAATACTAATGGATATGCTAAACCTTTTGTTGAGTGAATGGAGCAAATCTCAATCGACTTTGTGTTATCTGATTTGAAAAAGGCTTCATCCTCTTTAGCTTCACTGAAATATATTGAGTTTTCCATCAAAGATAGAAATTTATATAAATTTATCTCTTCACCATTTTCATACTCTTTACAAAGAGTCAAAAACTTATATAAATTTGCTACTCTTTGTTCTATATCATCAAAATGAGCATAAACTCCCATTAAATTTGCATCATCGTAAATGAACTTAACAGCTTGAGATAAAGGCAAAGTACTAAATATTTTTACATAGCCACTTAGTTTGTCAGGAAAGGTATTTGTATCTAAATATTGTTTAATACTATTATCATCACATCGTAGTATGTTTGATCGCATAGCACCAACTATATAATATCTTTGACTACTGTTTAATTCTTGAGGATTTCTTGATAAAATATCAATTGCTTTAAGCACATTAAATACATCATTCACTTCTTTTGTATGGTAAAAGTTATCACTTGCACTTACTTTTGCTGTAATCCCTTTAGCACGTAACTTTTGTTTTAACTCTAACATCTTCGTACTACTGTCAAATATAATAGCAACTGCTTTTTCTTTTTTTGCTATTAATTTTGAAATATGCTCATACTCACGATTTGTATTATTATAAAGTTCACTTATAAAATTTGCTATCGTATCTAGCTCACTTATCTCTTCTTGATAAGCTTGTGATGTTATAAGGTACTTAAAACTACCACCTTCACTACTTGTATGCAGATCTTGTGACTGCGCTTCATAGTTTTGTTTGATCAGCTTTAGATTTGCATCTTTTTGAAGAAGTTGCTTAAAAATATCGTTGACTGTATCTAAAACCTTGTAATCGCTTCTAAAGTTTCTACTCATAGGTTCAACTGAACTAAAAATATCTCTATTTTCAATGGCATTATTAAAAACTTCTATCTCTGCACCTTGAAATGAATAGATAGACTGCTTACTATCCCCTACTACAAAAAGATTTGTACTTCCGTCTTTATTCATAGAGTTTTTCACAATCTCAAACTGAGTTTCATTTGTATCTTGAAACTCATCCACCATGATGTACTTAAAGTTTGTAGTGGCATGAGGTATAAGCTCTAGTGTCTTTAAAATAATAGTGTCAAAATCAATTTTCCCTAACTCTTTTAATCTATTGTCATATTTTGATTTTATTTTATGGAGTATTGTTTTAATCTTCTCAATCTTGTCAAAAAAGAGATCTTCTCTTTCTTTATCTACCTGACTGTAAACAGATAAAAAAGTACTACTATCTAGTTCCTTTTTCAATGGGTCTGTCTTTGGATACTTTTTTATCCCCATTGATGGTGCTTTCTCGTCTGGATTTACCTCTTTCCAAGGTTTTGCGTTAAAACTAACAAAGTTATCATAGAACTTTTCAAACCATTTACGTCTAAGCTCATCATCTTTTAGTTCTTCAAGTGCTTCGTCTATACAAGGAAGAGGATAAAGTTCATGAATGAGTTCTTTGTAGGTTTGTAAATCAATACTATCTCTTTTAAAACTGTCATAATCATTTCTAAATTTTGTACTGCTTACATATTTGTTTATAAGATTATTGATAAAAAACATACTGACATCTTTTGATATATCTAAGATTATCTCTTTGTTATCTTCACCGTTTAAGACATCAAAGATTATCTTCGATAACTCACTAGCTTTTTCATCATCTTTAATAATATCAAGCTTGGTATCTATACGAGCAATATCTGCATTTGATTTAATAATATCAAGACAATATGAGTGAATAGTAGAGATTTTAGAGTTACTGCTATCTTGAAAAGCCTGTTTTAAAGTGCTTTGCACATAAGCTTGTTGCTCTTTACTTATATGTGAATTTGCTTCTTGTATAGAAGTGTAATCTCCATCATCTTCAGATAAACTAGGATGAATGATTTTAGATACAAGTTCAAATATTCTACCTTTCATCTCTAAAGCTGCTGCCTCAGTATAAGTGATAGTTACTATTTGATTTACCTTCGCACTTTTAGTTGCATGACTATCAAAATAAGATTTATGAATCTCAAAACAAGTTCTATCTTTCTCTGGTTTATGATCATCTAGTTTATAACACTCTCGAAAGTAGTCAAACCCTAAAAGAGCATTGATATATCTTCTACTAAGTGTATATGTCTTACCACTACCTGCCCCTGCACTGATTGCGAAGCTTTTTTGAATTGTGAATTTATTTAGGCTCATTTTATTTTCTATACAACTATAAACTTTGTATTGAAATCATTCCAAAGTTGTTCTATTATCTTCTTTTCAGCATCACCCTGAACAGTATTAGTAATATCAGAACCTACTGTTTGATCAACAAACACATATATTATAAAATCATAAATACTACTATATAGAACACATTGCCCTAATCCACTTCTTATTGCACTACCTTTTTGACCTTGTTTAATTTCAATTGCAATACTTAAATTATTAATTTCCAAAGTAGCATCTGGTCTATGTTGAGTACCAAATCGTGTAAAATGATTTACCGTAGTATTTTTATCACCTTCCCACTTGAAATTATCCAATACAATTTTTTCTGCATGAGCCTGTGAACAATCTAAAAAATCTTGTATAATTGGTGTTAATGTCTTCTTTTCTAATCTTTGAAACAGTGCTAATTGTGTATCTGTTTCATTTGACTTCCTTTTAACATTTGGTTCAAATCTTTCATGGCTAATAACTTCTTTAATTATATTATTTATAAACTGTTCTCTTTTTTCACTTTTTTTTGCTCTTTTGAATGACATTAGTTCTCCCTTACTTGCAACTTCTTCTTTAAGTAGTCAGCTATTTTCTCTTTTCTTTGTTCAAAGAAGTTGTTGAAGTTTAAAAAATCAAGAGAAATATTCTCAGGAATATAATGTTTCTTTTTAAAATCATTATTATCTCCAATATAATCTTCTTCTAACCATTTCTTAAAAGGTGTGTTCAGTTTTTCTTCATTGATTGTTGAATCTAAAAGTTGTAGATTTGGTAATAGATGAATATTTTTCATAATACTTTCAACCTCTAAATCATTCAGGTTTAATTTCTTCAATTCTGATTTTTTAGGATTTTTAGGATGAATATGATCAATATGAAATTTATTTCTAAAGTCTAAGTGAGGATACAATAAACTTAAAACTGTAAAAGTATTACTTTGACCATACTTTGAATTAACTAAATTCTCAATATCATCATCTGAGAATACTAGTGTTTTAGTATGTCCTTTAAATTTTTCAATAATTTTGTCTACTGGGAACTCTTTACTTTCATTAATAATATTTCTAATAGGAAGTAAAATATTGTCAGGTTGTCCACTAAATGCTTTTTTCATTAATGATAAAACTAACCATCGTTTTATATTCTTCTTATCGTCCATATATTTATTTGTTTGCTTCAAGTATGACTCATCATAGTCATTTTTAAAGATATAAAAAGCAATTGGAATTAAAGCATTATTAGAACTTAAATTTTCTTTTGAATAGCCAAAGTCCTTTACTAATCTAAATGTTGTTTTTAACGCAGAAAATATTTTTTCCCAGTTTACTTCAATATTTTCCATTTTTTCTTTTGTAAAATTTTCAATCCTAAACGCAATCTCTTTTCCTGTAAGTACTAAACATGATTTTAAAATAAAATCTTTATCAACATTAAAACCATTACCAATGTCATTTATTTCATCTACAGCTTGAATAATAATTTCTCTTGCATTTGTTTCATTTTGCCACTGTGCTGTTGCTATTGAAAGCAATAAGTCAGAATAACTAAGCTTTGTACCACCACTATTTGTTCTTATGAAAATATCTAAAACTTTATCTTGGTTTTGTTCCTTCTCTAGAAAAAAGTTAATATTATCTGTATTACATATTTGATTATGTAATAATGTAATTGTATCAATTGCAAAATCATATTTTTTCTCATCATACTTTTTAAGCAAATCTTTACTTAAATTTCTTATTAACTCTGACAACTCACTATTTAATACATCTTTAACTCTGAACCAATAAGGGTTGTCTTCTCTTTTTTTGTCTGATTCTTCATATCCGCATGTTTTAAATGAAAATTCATATTCCATTTCAATATTATCAGATTTTCCAACAATATTTAAGTATAACTCTCTTTTAGGATAGTTTTCTTTATTGTCTTTTCTTTTCCTTGATTCTTTATATGCATAACTTCCTTTTAATGCAATATAAAGAGAAGTAAGTCTTTGTTGTCCATCCAATATTGATATATAATTTGCTTTATTGTTTTTATCTTCATCAGTAAGTTTCACATTATGACCACCATCAAACTGGTTATAATGCTTTAAAAACTTATAAAAATCAAAATCATTTAATGTGTCAGATTCAACATTCCAATATAAAAATGAGCTAATAGGGTATCCTCTCATAATACTATCAAACAATTTTTCTATTTGCTCTGTTTTCCATACAAATTCTCTTTGAATTGCTGGTAAAATATATTCACCTTTATCAATCTTTTCCATAACTTCTTTTATTTTTTCACTTGTATAAGCCACTTTTTCCTCCTATATTAATATCTGTTCATGACATATATTCTTAATGTCACACCACCCACACATTTTCTCATCACTGTTATCAAATCCAAATTTACCAGCCTCGATATTTTTTCTTGTGTCAAATATCAACTGCTTCAACTTTGTATGGTACTCATCACTATAATATTCTGTATCTTTTAAATCTTCTTCATTAACTAAATTAGCAAAATGATAATACGGTTTTTCCCCTTTAAAGCTTAAAAGTGAAGAGTTATATACTTTGTTAGGGTATTCTTGAGAAGCAAATAATATATAAAGTGCAAGTTGCACATCTTTTAGCTCTCCTATTTGTTCCATTTTCTCTTTATCTATATTGCTCCTCATTTTCTTTGACTTATAATCGATAATATTGATATGGTTTTGAAGTATATCAAACCTATCTATAAAGCCTTTTATAAAGTAATTTTTATCATCTTTATCTTTTAGCTCATAAGGCTTAAGCTCATCATCAAGAGCAAACTCTTTCTCAAATTCAGTGTTTTTAAAATAATTAAACTCTTTAGCATTCTCAATATAATAATCTACAAACTTAGCCAACAGTCCAAGATTTCTGTCATCTCTCAAGCTTGCTTGTAATGTACTTAAAAATATTTTGTGATGTATGTTTTCTTCCATAGGATCTTGATACTTTGGTTCTCTTGTGTCTTTATGATTGTATGCTTCAATAGACACTTGATACATAAGTTCATATAGCTCATCTTTCTCTGTCGAAGTGATATGATTGTCTTTTATTTTTCTACCAAACAACTCATAACAAAGGTGCATTAAACTCCCCTGCTCCATTACATCGAAACCTTCCTCTTTCTGTGTAGGAGCTTGAAGTTTTACCTTGTTTGAATAAAGATATCTTAAAGGGCATGATAAATAACTGTTTATTTGAGATGCAGATAGATGTGTAGCTTTAATTCCTTCTACTCCATTACCATCATAAAGAGTTTTTTCTTCACTCATTATACTGTCATAATATTTACTTGTATTATTGTTTGGTATGCTCGTTTGATTGTTGAGCGCTAATTGATTTACACTTTTTATATCACTTAGATATATAGTGTCATCATAGTTTCCATCTAGTAAAATAGATGGCGCTAATTCTCTTTTACCATTGTATGAGGCGGTAATGATATATAAATTATCACTTAGCCTTTTGAGTTCGTTTAATTGAGTTTGAGAACTAAGAAAGTAGTTGTTAGCATAAAAGTATTCTAGGTCATCATCATAGCTATAAAGAAAATTATCATTACTCTTAGGTGGAAAGTGGTTAATATCAGTACCAATAAAAATTATATGCTTATACTTCTTGTTTAATCCTACTAGCTGATTTGGTTCTGTTATCTCTATTCCTATTTTTTCATCTAAAATTGAGATTGATGATTTTATATTTTGCCTTGTAGCATCACTTAGTTCTAAGCCTAATTTATTGTAGAGCATCTCTAGTGATTCTATTTTAGAGGTATAAGTATTTAATGCTATTTGAACTTGAGGGTTGTCACTGTTAAAAAATGAATTTAATGGCGTACCTATAGAGCTAAATCCTTTCATCTCGTATTCACCTAAAAACAGCTTGTAGAATGGTGCATACTCTTGTATGTCAGAAGCAACAATTAAAATATCATCAGCACTCACACCATCTTCTAAAAGTTTTCTACTAATTTTTATGGCAGTCTTGACTTCATCAATAGTGTCAAAGACCTCATGAGATGGTTTAATGATCTTTGTTTGCTGTGTAACACTTATATCTTTTGGTACTTTTTGAAACTGTGCTAATTTATTTAAAATTTTTTCTTGCGTTTTTGACTGAATAAAACTTATATCTTCTATATGAAAGTCATCTATAAAGACTTCATTGTATTTATCTTTGAAGTCATCATTCCAGTTATCAAAAACAATATTTTCAACATCTGAAATATCCACTAAGTTATTTTTTTGCTTGTACTCTTGATAGGCTTTGTCTATGGAAGTAATGGCTTCTAATTTTTTTCCATTAAGTGAACTATCAAATTTAACATCATTTCTTTTGCATTTAATCAAAAAAGAATAAATAGTATTTAAGCTAGTAGCATCACTATCAAGATAAGAAAAATATTCAATATTATTTTCTTGAATTGTTTTGTGAATTATAGCTGAACCGAGGATATCATCTATAATTACTTTAAAATGAGTACTTTCAAATAACTCAAGTATAAAGGTATCAAGTGTTATAACTTTATCAAGAGGGTTAAAATGATTACTTGTTTTTAAATCTCTCACTCTTTGGTTTGAATATGTTATGTATAGGTTTTGTTTTAATTTCATAATATTATGTATCTTGTATATTATATTTAAGTGTTTCCACTCTTGTTGCAATTCTTTTCCAATAAAGACCTTTTTCTATTGAACTACTCTCATTATCTAATTCATACATACCTCTAAATCGATATAATATATTTCCAAGATTATCTTTTACTCTTGCAAAAACAATGCGTTTTTGTGGATATTTATCTTTATTTTCTAAATAACTTTGGGTATGATTTTTGTATTTCTCAGTTAATGGTTTTTCTATAATGAGTTCTTCATCAGGAGATATTGAATTATCCCAATCTTCATTTTTATATAGTTTAGGAAACCAAATTAAAATATTATCATCTTTTGCATGCTTTGCTCCACCTTTATACCATCCTTTATAATTATGTCCAAAACAATTACAACCATCAACAATTTTATGAAAGGCTACATTATCTTTAATATCAATATATCCAAGATTTATATAAGTTTCTGGATTAAATTCTGCTTCAATCTCCCAAGGTGTAAATTCATCATTTTTTATTTGTTCAGCTTTTTTTTCAAGTATTCTTTTAACACACTCATCGATATCTTGATTAATATCTTGAATTGTTTTGTCTTGATAACAGTTAATTCTAATTGGATTATCAAAATCTGTAGCGTTTGCAATATCTTCTTCTCTTATTTTATCTGCTTCTATATTATTTTTATGATCATCCTCATCTATTTCTATTTGTATTTTTAGTTGAGGAAAGTATAAATCAATTAGTGCATAACTATCAGGTCTAGATACATATTGCTGGGTTATAAATTTAATATCAAAATCATTTATTAAATTTACGATTCTATTTACAACATACATTTCATACTTTTTATTTTTAGTCCTACCTAATTGCTTAATTATATATTCTGTTTTTAAATCCATTTATATATGACCCATAATCTTATCAAGAGTATATTTCATATCCGTATCTAAATCCATCTTATCTATCATCCATTTTATATATCCACTATCTTCACTATACACTTCTGATATTTTTTTACCTTTATATTTTCCAAATTTAAAGTTTTCTATATATATTGGTGTCCTTGTTAATTCTTCTAGTTTTTCCATTGGATTCACATTTGGATAACTTTGCTTTGTAAGTGCTACAAGTTTAGATAAAAGTAATTTCATAACAAGTACATCACCAATTGCATCATGGGCTTTGATAGTTATATCATACTTATCAGCTTCTTCTTGCTCTTCTTTATAAAGCTCAAGAGAATATCTAAAATATTGAAGTCTATGATATGGTGAATCTGGAATTAAATGCTTTGCGCATCTAAGAGTATCAATAATTTTAATTTGTGAAACAAATCCCTCTTTCTCAAGCATTCCTAAATCAAATGGCATATTATGAGCAATTAAAAAATTTTCTTGATTATTTAATGACAGTAAAGTTTTATAAAAATTTGTTTCTTTAAAGACTCCTTTACCCTCAAGTAAATTTGGTGTAATACCATGAACTTCCATAGCTTGAAGTTTGATAGGTAGTTCTGTACTGCAAAGTTCATCAAAAACTTCTACTTCACCTTTTGCATCAACTATCATTGCACCAACTTGTATAATTCTATCTTCTTCTTGATTTCCTGTTGTTTCTGTGTCAAACAGTATATATAATTTGCCATTTTTGTAAACCTTATATTAATTTCAATACTAAAAAAAACTATACATTTTAATAGTACTATGTTTATATGCTAATATTTATATAAAAAAATTTGAACTATTTAAATTTATGATTATGTTTCTATAAGTAATAAAACGGCTAAAAGAAAAGTCTATGAAAAGTCTGCACTAGAGGTATATTAGAGCTTTTTCAGAACTGCTAGAATAACTTCTGCCAATATCATTTTGTTATTCACTTTTTTATAAGTCTAATTCAAAACTGTAATCAGTAGTAGGAACTACTTTAGAGCTTTTGTATATGCTCCAAAACTCATCTTTTGTTAAAATTAAAGGTAAATCATTATCTTCACTATCTAAGACAGCGATTAAAGCATATCCTAACTCTTTTGACTTTCCATCTGTATAGATTTCTACAAAAACTTTATCTGTCCGTACAAGCATAACATCAATAAATCCATTTTTATTTGCACTGAAGTCTGCATGACTTTTCATAAGGTTAAGCTCATCTAATTCAAAAATATTTAAAAATCTTTGATGAAATTTAATTTTCATTGTATTAATCTCCCTCACTAGGTGTTTTTTTTACTCTTTGAAGTATTCTTATTCATATAATACTTATTTATAATGAAAGTATAAGATTAAATATTGACATCTTTATGTCTGGATTTAGACTTACACTTATGCTTGATGTTTATAAACACCTTCTAAACTCTCTAATTTTTGCTACCGCACCAAAACTTTCAAACAAACCAATCATCTTTTACAATTAACCTATCATTAGTTTCAGGTTCTCCTCATTTCACTCTATTTCATTATTTACTGACACTAAAATAAAACACTCTGTATTTATATTTTATTCTCAGTAAAAATGCATATCACACATTCCTACAAACCCGATGAAACTAATGAAGAGGTAAAAACCTTAAAAAGATGAAGAGGATTTCTTTGAAGTTCCTAAAATTAGGAAGTTGAGAAGAAAAACAATTCCCTCAAAAATCTTTAAAAAGGTAAAAAATTTAAAGCCATACTATGAAGTTGAAAACACTACTTATGAGTATATAGGGTAACCCCTATATATAAACTAAATTCAAAAAAGGGAAATCTAAAATGAAAAATATACTTATAAAACTATCCATTATTATTGCTCTTTCAACATCACTCTTTGCAGACGTTGGAGAGATGATACTCAAAGGTGCGGTTGAAGTAGCACTTCCAATAGTGATGGATATAGCCTTTAAAAGTGATTCTCAAAAAAGAACTGATAAAGCCAATGCTGAAAAAAGTATGGAGAACTTTAAAAATCTATTTACGACAAAAAAAGAACCTAAAAAAGAAACTCCATTTACACATAAAAAAGATATACAAGAAGATGATCCTTGTATATTTTAAAAGTTGCATAGGCTATTAAATATAAATGATTATGCAACCAAAAATGCAACCTCTTTCTTACTTTCTTGAAACCCAAGATATTGGGAAGAGAAGTAAAACAGATAGCGTCAGAATATTTCTGTAAATTCATCCTCAGCTTTTTGACATTGTACCGAATTATCAAACGAAACATAATTTCTACTCAGCCATTTTGCATTTGTGTCAATAGCAAGTGGTACTAATAATCTCATAATTGACCCTTCATTTGGAAAGGCACCTATCACTTTAGTTCTGCGTTTAATCTCCTTGTTAAATCTCTCAAGTACATTTGTAGAGTGTAGTTTTCTCCAATGTGTTTTTTGAAAGCTTAGATATGTACAACTGTCATATAAATTATCCATGAGTAGCTTTGCTAATCTTGGTTTAGAGTCTTCATATGTTGCTATCATTGAGTTAGCAAGAGACAAAGATTCTTCAAAGCTATCAGCTCTTATTACAACATTGAGTTCTTTTAAAACTTCTTCTAAATCTTTTTTGGCTACAACCTTCATGATGTTACGCTTTAAGTGTACACTGCAAAACTGCCAAGAAGATCCGCTAAAACTTTCTTTGGCAGCTTTTTTAATTCCCTTGTGACCATCACTAATAATCAAATCTATTTTTTTAACACCTCTGTCTTTAAGTCCATCAAAGAAATCTGTGTAAGTTGCAAATGATTCACTCTCCATTGGAGTAATATCAAGTATCTCTCTTCTCCCTGTTGCATCAACACCAATAACGACCATCACAGCAGATGAAACAAACCTCACTCCATCAAACACTTTAAGGTATGTTGCATCAATGTAGAGATAGGGATAATACTCCTGTAAGGATGAAGTTTTAAACTCAGTGACCACTTCATCAAGTTCATGACTTAGACGACTCACTGTTTCATGACTCAAATCTATTCCAAGCTCTCCAACAATTGATTCAACTTTTCTGGTGGATACGCCTTTTAAATAACTTTCAACAATAATCGACGATAAGGCTTTATCTATTCTTGAATAGTTTTCAAAAAGTTTAGTATCAAATTTACCTGCTCTTGCATAAGGTCTAAGTAGATTTAACTCTCCAAGTGTAGTTTTTAATCTTCGTTCTTTATGACCATTGCGATAATCTTCTCGTTCTCCTGTTCTCTCATGCTTTGAAGCTCCTATATATTCTGTAAACTCTTTTTCCAATACTGCCTTAAGAAACTTTTCTCCTATACGTCTGAATCCTTCTTGTTTATCTTGAAGCAGTAATGCTCCAAATTCATTCATATCAAACTCTATTTTATTTAAATCAACTTTCATCTATCATTCCTTTTTAAAAAATAATAGCTGATTATTGAATTTACAGAAGATTTATGACACTACCCTATTAGAGTGGATAGTTGCTTGTAGATTCACAAATAACAGAAGACAATCCTATCTTCATCTAAAGATACCAGCTGGATTTGGAAAATCATTTTTTATAGGTGTTCTTAGTAGCCTTGGAATGATTGCAAAGTGTAGATATGATGATTTTAAATCTCCATCTTCTTTGAGACCTCAAGAGTTTGAGAATTCTTTATCTATGATTATAGATGAATTCACTGTGTTTAAAAAAGAATTTAAAGATTACACAAACTCTATGATACTAGACCCAAAGTATGAGCTAAGAACAGAGGTCGAGCTTTATAGTAAAATCTTTTTAAGTGCTGAGAGTTCAAACTCTTTTACTGGTGGTGTTGATGCTCAAATTACAGATAGGATGAATGTAATAGATAAATCTAACTCTGTAAAACTTGAAAACAGAGCAAAATATCAAGAGTATGGAAACCTGCTTTATTTTAACTGTATGAAGCACTATGTCTATAAAACCATCAATGATAAACTGGAGTATTATAGAGAACAAGGAGAATTAAAGAGTTCAAACCAAGCAGAACAGGTATTAAAGAGTTTTTACAAAAAACATAAACTAAAAGCTGAGAATATTGTAGATTCTATTAAGGTAAATTTTTATACAAAAATCTATGAGTTATTTGATACTGATGAGTATGATCTTTCTAATACAGATACTAAAATAAAGAAGAATATTATCACTACCTATGAATATATCCATATCAAACAAATCAAATCTACATTTGAAGATATCATCAAATGCTTTGGAGAGGACTTTTATAAAAAGGCTAGATATAAAGTCAATAACTTTGATGAGATATTTCATTTAGAGAACAAGAATCATAAAGTTGATGGTAAAACTATCAGGTGTATTAGAATCGACAAGGCTAATTTCATCAATCTCTTTGAGAATCACAGTGATGACTTACTAGATAATATTGACTTAATTGAACCTCCTTTTTAAAATACTAAAACAGAACACCTAATATATCCCTATTTATAGGGATTTAAACACTAAAAATAAAAAAAGCTTTTTTCTTTCTAAAAAAAACTATAATAAATATACACTATTTGAATAAGGGGAGAGAATGAAGAATTTAAAATCAATCAATTTTATAAAAT
>JGI10211J34971_10000698_pt1 | contig 27883 bp, 30 predicted proteins | sample Etolagsediment_FD_34971 | JGI IMG/M metagenome (IMG submission 34971)
TCTCGATATAATTCAGCAATGTATGCAATAGTGTCATCTGCTTCAATTCCATCAATTGCAAGAAATGTTACTGGCAAATTATCTAGATAAGATACTAATCTTGAAAATTGATGACGCATAGCTTCTTGCTCATCTTCAATAGTAGCCATTGCGTGGTCATGGCGTCTTAATCTTGTTCGATTCGCTCGATTTGCTTTGTATGATTTGTTGATTGTTTTTCTTCTTTTCGAGCCTCCACGACCATCAAAAACAACAACACAACGAGTGGGTTTAAAATCACGTACGCACTTGCCAATAGAATATAAAAATCCTGTAATACCACCGATATGGTCTCCATCTTCATTTGTTGCTGGGGTTGCTCCGAATGCTCTAATAAAAGTATTTAAGCCGTCGAATACTAATAATCGATCATCAACGTTTTGATCTAATGAAGGCTTTTCTTCCTTCATCTCTTTAAATAACTTCTGATACTTATTCATATAATTATATTATAATGAAACTTTAGAATATAAACAAGAAAAGCCGAGGATTTCTCCCCGGCCTTCTGTTGGTTGATATAGTTATCCTTCTTCGTTGATAACTTCTTCGTCGATTGTTACATCATCAATGCCACCATCAACACCTGCTTGATATTTGAATATGTATTCATTGCATATTCTATTATACAAACGTTCTCTGATTTCTACATCTTCTATAACCTCGAAGAAATCTTTTGATTGAAACTTGAATTCTTTAAACACTTCACCGGTATTCACATCAATATCTTCATATGTATACCATGCTCCTGCCTGCTTAACAAGTTTAAAATCTTTCATCACTTTGAGCCATCCGCCATAGTTGTCGATGCCAGAGTCAAAATAGATTTCATAATCAATACTACGAAGTGGCGGCCCCATACGATTCTTAACAACTGTAACACGTGTCTTGATGCCGACAACTTGTTCCTGGCCTCTCACCTTCGCTTTGATTTGCCCCATGTTCTTGAGACGAAGTCTTACTGATGAGTGAAAAGGAATTGCTTTGCCGCCTGATGTTGTCCACGGGTCACCAAACATAACTCCCATTTTAGTACGAAGCTGATTTGTAAAAATCAAACAAATTCGCTCTCTTGCAATCCAGTTAGTTACCTTTCTCATGGCTTTTGAAAGAATAATAGATTTAGATGTTGCATAACCATCCTTATCATATTCCATGCTCATTTCTTGTTTTGTAGATGCACCCATTACTGAATCAACTACAATTGTAACTAATCTGTCTTTGTCAGACTTACGTACATTTTCAACAATTGTTTCAATAGTTTCAAAAATTTCTTCAATTGTTTCTAAAGGTACATAAAGCATTGATTTTAGATCAACACCAATAGCAGTTAAAAACTCCGCCGATGTTGCTGACTCAGTATCAATGTAAACTGCTAAGCCACCTTTCTTTTGAGTTTCTGCTAACGTGTGAGCTGCTAACAGCGACTTACCCGAAGCTTCTAACCCCGTAATTTCTGTGATCCTTCCAACTGGAAATCCTCCGTGAGGACGATTGGATATCGCCAAATCCAACATTGAGTGTCCTGACGATATCCATTCCTTTACATTGGTCGGAGCATCATTATCACCTTCAAGAAAGAATGCGGTCTTGTAATTTTGACCTTTGAACTGTGTATTAACTGCTTCTGCTAATGTTTCTGCTAATGAATCTTCCAGTTCATCCTTACTCTTTGACTTTTTAGCCATAAATTGCTCCTTGTTATTTATTCATTGAAAAGATCATCAAATGCAGCTCCTACATCTGATGTTGCTGTCGCTTTTGGTGATTCTGATGCAACCTCATCTGTTGTAGTAGACGAAGTTTCTTGTTCTACATCCGAATCAGCATTTTCTGGATTCATCCACGCTTTAAGAGCATCTTCAAGATCTGAATACTCAGGCTCTGGATAGACATCCTCAATCTTAGGCTGCTTCACGATAAGCTCTGCAACGGCTTTATCTTCAGTAGCTGCAGATTGATTTGGCTTCACACGAATTGCAGTCTTAGGATATCCTCCTCCTTCTGCAGGTGTAAATTCTACATCAATATCACGTCCATTTCTCAAATCAGTGATATCTCCATAATCTGGATCAGCAATGATCGAAAGAAGTTCTGTGTAGATTGTTTTTCCAAATCCCCAAAATTTAACACCTTCTTCTTCCTTACCTCTTACGATGACAGGAACATATGTTCTCATCTTTGGCTCAATTTTGCGACCCATTAACCAATCATCTTTGTCGCCGGTCTTTTTAAGTTTATCAGCGAATTCTACAATTGGATCTGGATTACCATGAGTAATCGGAGAAAGCATACTACGCTTTGGAATGTCGTAGTGAAAATAAAGTTCCAGGAATGGATTTTCTTTGCGGTGAACGTAAGGTACAATGCGGATACGCTGCTTGCCCTCTGTTGGTCGCCATAAGTTAGACTTCTTGTTGTCTTGATTGTTAAGTGAACTTAGTTTGTTCTTAATTGCATCTAAATCTAGTGCCATAATAAATACTCCTTAATTGTTTAAATTAGTAAAAAAATTAATTATTTAAATTATTATAATAAGTTTTGGACGTTAATCCAAGATAAATGTTTAATTGATGTTTAAGTTATTAATTATATACCTTTTGACTTTTGCCATGGGTGTACACGATACCCATAACTGCTCGTATCTCCTTGTTCTATGCTTCTTGCGTGTTTTAACAAATGTGCCATTCTATTAGTAACATTAGTCAAAATACCTTTATAATCTGAACGTGTTTGGACGATTGGATACAATTCTCTGAATGCGTTCATATAAGCAGTCATAGTTGCTGTCCCAGCTGGTTTGTCTTTGTAAATAGAAACAAGGTCACGAACATCATTTCTAAATTCTGACATATCAAGACGTTTTGGTTTGATAAGTTCATATGACTTAGCTAATAGGTTAAGAGTTTGTTCGGAATGAGCTGTATCTGCTTCCGGGTCGAGCATTGGAATTTCGCCCTTTTGTCCTAGAGATTCATATTCTTCTTGTTCTGCAAGATTCTTGGTTGCGAATCTTTTCATGTTTTCTGCTAAAATGTTCTTTTTCATATGATTCTCTTTACATATATAAATATAAGCATTTTTAAATTCATTACCAAGTAATCTTGCGAAAAAATTTCAATCTGATTACTCGATACCCCGTCGATTCATCCGTTAAAATAAATGAATTTGCAAATTGTTGCCATGGTAATATGAATGATTTGTCTAATATGCCATTGTTTTGGTTACGGATTACTTCATTCATTGCATTAACTGTATACAATGTATTAGTTTCTTTTTTTCGATGTATGCTGATTGTGTTTGCTCCTCGTTCTCCGTAAATGTTTGCATTGTATGTGCAATACAAATCATTTTGTCGTTGTTCATTCGAAAATGCAAATATTCTGCGTTCTGGTATTTCGTATTTTGATTGTATATAATCTGTTATTATATTCAAATCGTTACGATGTGCGAATGTACATAATAACTGTGTTTTCAATTTCTTATCCTTGTTCTTGTAAGTACGGGTAACCTTGTGATGCTGGCGCTTCACGCAGTACAAAACGGTATCTTCCTTGTGATAGATTGTCTATCACAAAATTGTTTGGTAATCCAATGTGCGGTTGTGGATTTCTGTAATTATACCAAACTAATCCTAAAATATTTGTAAAAAACTCATTCTTAATTGTATCCAATTCAAAAACAAATTGTTTTGGGTTTCTAACAAATTCATTTCGTTCTATACGCTTAAACCAAATAACAGCATTTGTATTTTCATTATTAACAGGTTCTCCAACATATATATCAGCAGTATCATCTTCACCTGCTGCTAATTGTATTTCTTCTGCATCATCATCAGATATCCAATATGATTGTTTTTGCCCGTCTGCATTTACAGTCATTCGAGTGTCTTTTACATCTGTATCTAGTTTTGTTTTATAAAATATTGTGTGTAATTCTTTAAATCCTTCATACCAATTATGAAATGCAGATTTCTTCCATTCATATGAAGCAAGTTTATCAGCATCAATCGCTTCTGAAAATCTTGTTTCAAAAATCATAAGCAACTTTTTTAATGCTTCAGCTGAAGATGGATCTACCATATGTTTTAAACTTTGATACGGGTCGCCAATTTCATTTATTGGCGTAACAATATTTTTGTAAAAATCTTCAATCTTTGCCGTTAATGCAAATTTGGATGCCAACCCTTCTCGAGCTGGGTCAAATTTACCTGATTTTAATTCCTTAACTTCCCACTCACCATTTGACATAACAATATCATGTTGAGCCGTGCCGCCTGGTTTTGAATCTCGAACGCCTAATAAAATAGATACTTCACCATTACCCATTCCACCTCTTGCACCGCCAACGTTAACTAAAAAGAATTTTTCAAATGCTTTCCAGCCGCTATTAACAAATGATTCAATTGTATGTGTTCTAAAATTTTTGTTAAAGTTTTGTTTATCAGAATCTGATAGTTGATTGTATATTGTAATGATTTGTGTATTTAAATCAGATGGCAAACCTATAGACGCAATTTTATCATCGATTGTTGTATCAACATCTTCCTGTTCCGTAATTATGTTACCTGTTCGAGCATGTTCAACAATGCGTTGAATGTCAGCAACATCTAAATCAGTCATTTCTGATAAGACTTCGCCTAACTTATGGTAATCTGAATCCGTTTTTGGATAGCCGGAAGGAAGTTGGTATCTCCATTCTAATAAAATTTTATTGATAATATCCATAACTATGATACACTCTTCATTTTACTATAAATATCTCCATACTTCAGTTTCACCGGAAAGTTTCCCTCTTCTATCATTGTTCTAAGAGCGGGAACTACCTCACGTGCCTCTGCAGAGTCGACATCAAATAATAATGAATCATATGTATACAGTATGAGCTTCGAAGTTTTATCTTGCAAATATGCAACAACCCGTTCCATTTTTCGGACTGAGACTTCAGTTTCTAACGCCTGTAAATAGTAGTTGAACAATTTATTTGCTGTTACTCGTTCAACACCTTCCATTGTGATTGGTCTTCGTTCAACTGGCGTTGTGATGTATCCTTGTTTTTTATATTCGTCCCACAACTTCCAGATCAAATCATTTACTTGTCGAAAATATGGTATTTCTAAAAACTCTTTGTCAATGCCTCCATACAACAGTCTAAACGTTATTTGTTTGCTTTGTTCATACTGCTCTTCTGTAAGTGTCATTGTATCAAAATAAAATCGACCAAAATATTCGTGCACACTGCCTGCAGGCAACTTGTATTTAATTAAACGAGCAATTAAACGTACGTGGTATGCATCAAAGTCCATTTCAACTAACGCTCCGTGCTGGGAGCAAAAAGCATCTCGGGTACCATCTTCTTTGTTCATTGCTGCAAAGTTGAAACCTCTGAATGCATTGGAAGGTCTACCAGTTACGGTATGATAGTGATAATTGGAATAAACCTTGCCTGCTGTAACTAGTTTAGCATCACGAAATAAATCATTGACACATAGCCCCGTACGTTCTATTTCTGCAAATACTCGTGGATATCTTGAATTGAATGATAAATATGATTGGGTATGTTGTGCATTCATGATCATTGGCCAGGCATACTGTCTTATTTTTTGACACATTGCTGCATGCTGCTGAATTGGGATGATTGCGTTTACATGTTGTAAATTTTGATGTCTGCTCCAATAAAATTTATGTGCTGTCTGATGATAATGTGTATCTACATATGCTTCGCCGTAAGTATACCACCACAGAGTTTTTACATCGTAGCAGTCCTCGTTTCCACCCGATATAAGCCAGTTCTTTTTGTCGTGAACATAGATACCCTTTAACTCAAGAAAGTCGGAGAGACGTTTTGAAAAGCCCCTAATTTGTTCAGAATGATGTATAGGAATGATGCGTTCTACTTCCTGATCAGTATAAATGTATATGCAAGAGATGCGATTCACTGCTGCGTGCTGTTGAGCATCTGAATAAACAGGAACTACAAGACACTTATCACTCTCCCGTACATACCGCAATACCGCATCTAATTCTGATTCATCATCCACTATCATACATTACTATAATAATGAATTTATTTCAAAAATACAATGTTATGCGTTGATATCTGCAGGAACTTGTATATCGCCTACAATAGCAAATTCTAAATAATTGGTAATGAAGGTTGCAAGTTTAGGACATGTACGGGCTGCAACTGTAACTGCTTTGCGGTTTGCATTTTCTACACTCGGTGTTGTTACGGTGCCTACAGTTTTATTTTGTAGTGGACCTTTGATAGTCCAACTCAATTCAACGGCTTTGTATAAATTTGGATCTATCTTTTTCTTTTTGTACAAGTCATGAGTATCTTTAGAAATTTCAAATATTTGTCCGTCAAATTTTTCAATGAAATAACGTTTAAAGAATCCTTTATTGATGTCATCTTCTGTCGGAATAGTCGTACTCGACGTTGGCGCTTGATACTTAGTTTTCTGGTCAGTCTTTAATGTTCTGTATCTACGTTCGTTTAGAGTGTCTTGTTCTTGAGCCTGATATGGAATAAGTTTTCTAGACAACGCCGGATCATATGATCCTAATGTCAGTACGGTGCCATCTACATATCTGTGATACGTTCCTTTATATTCAACAGTATCAGTAGTCATCCATTCACTGCCGGTAGTGAACAAATTTTCTGTAATGTCTTCTTTGTTATATCTTAATCTAGGCCTCATATATTACTCACGTTAACATTAGGAAGTAATTTATTAATACCAAATTTGTTAGAACCAGGTGGGTCTATTCGCACCCGCATCTGGCAGTCAAGTTTTGTTGTCCAATCATTCTTTACTAATATATGATCAGTTTTCATAATAGTAAATACAAATTGTTCATATTTTCCCGGTAGTCCGTTTACATTTATAATGTCCCCAAATCTAAAACCATATGTGCCATCTAATGTTAATGAAACTTCTACTGTCCAGACTGGTGCTGCAAATTTAAATAATGATTCAAGATCTTTCTTTGGTGTTGAAAAATATTTACGTAACGCAAACTTAAGATTATTTTTCACATCTTTTACTGCTGGTTGTTGTGAATAACGAATTTTACTAGCTTGTAACAAACTTAAGTTTGTGTTGTATGCAGAAGAATATTCATTTTCTAACCTCTTTTTTCTTTTAGGTGAATCTTTAAGCTGAGTCCACGCAAAAAAATGTTTAAAGAATCCAGTTCTTACTTCACTTTCTTGGCTGAAAGTAATACTTAGAGCTTTATAATCCTCTGGAATTTTGCTTTTTATTTCAAAATCTCGTACTACCGTTCCTAACCGTTGAAACCCAGTACGACCGATTTGATTTCCATTTGAATCATACGCTCGTATAGGTTTATTAACAAACATAGGAATTTCAGTAACATTTGTTTTTGGGTCTGTCTCAACAGCATTTGCATCTCGAAATATTAAAAATTGTATGTCTGTTTCATCAACTGATGGAACTTCTGAACTTGGTAATGTTGTAAGTTGCAAATCTATTGCATTGCCAGTTACATCCCGTATCATATTGCAAATTGCAGCGATAAATATGTCTATGTTATATGTTTGGCCGTAGACCTCACTCAGTTTATTTTCAATATCTCGTAGTGCTTCTAAACTTATAAGAATATTAGCTGGTGAGCCAAATACTTTGTTATTAGAATCAGTTGCAAGATCTTCTTCTAACTCTTTAGTTTCATCTAACCATGGTCGTATGAATTTTCTAAGCTGTCTACGTCTTTTTGATGATAATGATTTTAAATCACTGTAAAATGTTATATTGTCTAAATTATCTCGGCCGCGTGTAATTGTATCTTCTGTCCAACTTTCCAATCGTCCATAGTATATATCCTGTCCATCTCTTCTTTGGTCATCTATCACTCGCGCAGAATCTGTTTCTGGGGCTCCTGCTTTATCAGCAGCTTTAAAATATTTTGAAGAAAAATATAAATCACTAGGAAATTTTTCAGAACCCGGCAATATAACTTTACTGTGGTCTGCTGAAACTAATTCTTCAAAGTATAATGATTGGCAAATTTCTGGGGCAATCGTTACTATAGTTGGAGATAGTCTAGTAAAATTTGTCGACTGTATATTTCCAAATGCATCAGTGCCAGAACCATCAGAAAATATTCCTCCCTTTGCTGCAAACATTCCTGTTGGATCATTTTCTATAAGATCTAAATTGGTGTCGACAATACTATTAAATGACTTATTCCTTTGCATATTTGCATGTTTAGTAGCTACTAATATTTCAGCTGAAATTAGTTTGCAAATCATTCCTAATGAAACATAATATTGAAAGTTGCCATCATCTTTTTCAATATTGGCCATAAAAATATCATATGTTGTAGACTTATTATCACTATCTTTTGGCGGTTTTAAACGAAATTTTTTTCCGGATAATTTATCTCTTAATTCTGCTTCTAACGAAGCAATACTATTATCACTGCCGCCTGTTTTAATGTTTAAGTTATAATCATTTTCGATAAATGATGGCTCAAATACGTGGTAGGTATTGTTGGTTGTATCTTTAAGAAATTGTTTTGCATATTTTTCTAATTTACTATGATATGTACCTGAATCTAATGATGCATATTCTGTGCCTTCAACTGGGCTGTTTTCAGTTTCTGATGTTGAAGCACCTATATTACTTATTAAATCTGTTGGTGTTTTTAAAGAAATTGTAGCAGAGACAGATCCATCAGATTCGTATTTAAAATCAAAACTCGATATCTGTCCTACATATCGTGCATAATTAGGTTTTCGGTCTAAACGAACACTATGACCGATTTCAATTACACACCTAGCTAACATTTTAAACCAAGTTGGTTCAAATTCTGTAATAAAATATTCTATGTCGGGAATTAGTATTTTTACTTCAGCATCATTTAGTAAACCTTGGAATCCATCTTTTGTATCTACTAATGTAAATTGTATTTGTTGTAATACAGGTCCTGGTGGTCGGCCGGAAACATAATTAATATAATTCTTAGCTAAATTTTCTGGATCAGTTGCATCATATGATCGTACACCTTGCCCAAAATTTGTTATTTGATTTTTATATGCATTCCATCTATTTGATACATCTTTTATTATACCTCTTGTTCCGCGGAAAAATGTGCCTTCAACAGTAGGGTTGTTGTCGGCAGATAAACTTTCATTGTTTATTGCAGCTGCAACGTTGCCTACTGAGCCGTCGTCATTGAGCTCTAATATTGAAATACTACCCCATGATGTTCTGGAATTCATCCATTCAAGTTGTTCATCAGTACGTTTGTCTGAAATACCGCATTCAGCTCTGAAACGTAATTCTTCTTGTATTTCTGGAATAACTTCACTGTAAAATGGCGTATATGATTTATCTTGTTCCATTAAATAACTCTATTTGATCTTGTATAAGTTGAATATTATTTGGTATTCTAATACGAGTATTGCCTGGTATATGAAATGTTCCTTTACCTAAATTGTTTGCAGATGCAATAATCCACCATTTTGTTGAATCACCATAAAAACGGTCTGCTAACAAATCTATACGTTCTGGTGACGTAGTTACTATATATACATCACTTGGATCTAATGGAATAAAAGGTACAAATGTTGTATCTAAACGACGAGTTCTTTGTTCGTCTCTAATTATTAATGATTTTCGATATCTACTCATATTTTATCCTCCTCCGCCGCTGCCGCCGCCATTACCAAACAATCCGGTTGTAAATGCGCCTACTAATCCAGATGCACCCTCTAATGTTTCAAGTAGACCTGTTGATGGTTTTGAATCACTTAACCAATTGGAATCACCAGCTCTATCGCCTTCATTCTGATCATACAATGAATATGCTTGTCCCATATATTGTGGCAAGTAGTCTGTTAACATTTTTAAATTCATATTAACATCAACACGCATCGGAACTTGTTTGTTTGTAGGGTCTTCTTCCAAATTAATTTCCCATGTAGTATCATTATTTTGCATGGTATAAAATAAATTAGATATTAACACCGGTTGTTGTATGAATAGATCGCCAATTGTTAAACGCAAATATTTACCTCGATATGTAATGTAATTGTTATCATATTCTGGCATAGTATATGTTGCAAGATAATTAAGTTTTCTCCACATTGGTTTTAATTCATCTCGGCTAGTTGCATATACTGTAAACTGTAAATCAAGATTTCTCTCGAATGACTCATATAAATAACTCTTATCAGCTCGACCAATATAATCAATCGACTTCCATGTTGGATTGAATGAATCAGTTAGCCCCGTCAATGCTGCTCGGAATGTAAATATATCATATTGCCCCCGGGCTGCTGTTCTTGGTCCTAAGAAATGAAACTTGATAAAGTCTTTGGTTGTATTAGTAGGTGTTCCGATAAAATCTTCAAATGAATCAATGATCTTGCCAATTTCGCTGCCTTGCAGCAATGCATCTCGTACTCCTCTTTTCCATTTATATACTTCTTTAGCAGTACCAACTTCGAAGTCTCTAACTGTTACTTTGTCTCCGCGGAATGGTTCAATAATTGCATTCTTATCTGTTGTAGGAGACCACGATCCCAATCGCCATTGGGTTGATGCTTCTGTTCTTGTAGTATAATCTTTTTTCAATGCAGCTGGATCTCCCAGCTGTCCCATTCCAAAATATGTTTCTCTGTCAAATAACCCATATGATCCTGCAGTTGCTTTAGTATCAGCTGCTTCTTGATTTGATGCAACAAGTAAAGCAGATGCTGCTGAAGAATTGGCGTCATTAGTAAAACTACCATCTCTTCTTACATTGCCTGATTTTTTATATTGTCGGAAATCTTGAAACTGGCCTGTTGATGCACCCTTATCTAGTTGATCATAATCCAATGTTTCATATTGTCCATAAACATTGTCAGTAACAGCCGGTAAACGATATGCACTTCCATTAACACCACTGCCTATTCGACTCAGTGTTGAAATTACTGTTGCTTGAGTTGTAATTTCTTTAAGGGTCGTGTTGGTATATAATTTCGATTGTTTATAATCGTCAGAAAAATAACCTGTTAAATCAATAGTACTTTCCTGATCATCAACTGTTGGTATTTTGTTATTAATAACAATGTTTGCAAATTCTGATTGAATAGGTGATGGTTGAGCCCATGTTGCTGATGCTACACCAGAAAAGTCTACGTTGTTGGTTGTATTGTTTTGTAAGTCTAATTGATTGCTGATTGGTGTTTGAGAACCTTCAGCTAATCTGAACACATCATAACTACTATCAGGATTAGGTGTAGAAAATGGTCTTTCATTAAGATCATGATTTCGCAATGAATCCCAACGCCGACCATATAGATCAAAGCGAGAATATGCGCGTGGCAATCTACCATTTTGAATTTGATCTGATATTGGTGTTTGTGTTATGAATGCCATTTTTTCCTTTACCCTTCAGTCGTGACTGTACCTGTATTTGTAATATTCCTATTGTTTGTTATAGTTGTTTTTGTACTCCCTTGGGTGTTAGTACCTTTTTCAACATCCCTTACATTAAGAACAATTTTAGCAAGTCCAGAAAGAAACTCAATTCCTATGTCTTTAGCAAATTGCGTTAAATCCGTGTCTGTGCTGACTTCTTGTGCCTTTTTTAGGGCGTCCTTCATTCCGTCCGTTAACGACGTGCCTGCGTCCTCCACCTTCATTATAAGTTCATCTGTCTCGAGGGCCATAGATTTGGCAAAGGCTTCCGTTGCTGTGTCTGCAACTTCTTGGCCTCTTTCTCCGACTGTTCTCGTGTCGTCCATGGGTATTCCGCTAGCGGATATGACGTCAGTGGTGGCTTCATCATATAGATCCATAAGTTTCTGATTTTGCCCAATTTCACCCATTGTAAGGGTTTCTGTGTCGAACCCAGCCTCTTTAGCTTTTTCTTTGAACTTTTCTAATATTTTTTCTTCTTCTTTTGATATACCCTGTGTTGTTTTATATCGCTCTAATGTAAGATCCGTGTTTTCTTGTTGTAATGCATTAACACCCTTAGATGTTTCATACATTTCAGACATTTGTTCTACTGTTAAGCCTATGCCTTCAGCATACGCCCTCATAGCAATACGTCCTTTTTTCTTTACTTGTTCAAAATTTTCAGCAATTAATTTTGATTGTATTTTTGCAATCTGATCATAATCGCCCATTTGTGCAGCCATTCGAAGTTGATTCATTTCTTTGGCTTGATTGATACCAGTCATTTGCATCGAAATTAGTTCCGCTTCAATGCTACTTTGGATATTTAAAAATTTTTCGCTAGATGTTCTAGATTCTTCTAAAGTAGTTCCTAAACGAGTAGCTTGTAATGCTGCGGCTGCTAATTCTTCAGCTGTGCCACGAAATTCTTGTCTGGTGGCAGCACTTAAACTTCCTACTGCGTTTATTTGATCTCTGAATACACCTGTCTCTCCAGTGCTAAATTCTATTGCTTTAGCTGACATTTGCAAGTTACGAAGCAATGTTTTTGAATCTTCTCCAGAAGCAGCTAAAAATCGTCCAAAGTTCAAAGCCGCATCGTTACTAACAGCTTGTTTCTCTGTCATTGATGTTATTAAAGCATTTAATGTTCCGAATTCGGAATTGCTTTTTTGTATGTTTCTAGCTTGGCCAGGCAATAGTTTTGAAAAATTAATAGCATTATTGAGTATGCTTTGATGACTAATATTCTGGCCATCTAGTAACTTTAACTGTTCTTGAGATGGTGTTAGTATCTCAGCACTCAGTTTTGTTGATGTTCCTAATGCTTTATTAAATTGTTCTATTGGCTCCAAAAGGCCGGAAGCTGCCGTGGTTGCTTTAGTAAACTCGGTGGTTAATGCATCAATTCCTAATTTTGCCGCTGTAAGCCCAACAATACTGATAGTAGTTTCGCCAATTGTCTGCTCGCCATTGGCGGCCGTGCCGGCCCTTTCTTCAGCTCGTTTATTTTGACCTTGACTTAGACCCTGTCCAACGCGCGGTAATCGCTTTAACCATTGTATGAATAACTGTTCGTTCATTCCATTCTCTATTTCTTATAAATATTTAGAACGGAGGTTTTACGCCTGTACTTTTAGTAGCTGTCGGTTTGGCTTTTTTAGTTTGTGGTGTTAGTATTTGTTCGAGTTGCGTTTTATAGAATTTTCGTAACCATATCGGCCAATTATATATAGTATTCCAATCCCACCGACCTTCGCCTAACCAAACTAAATAAAATATTTCTTCATGAATCTTTTTTTTAGAACTAGTACTCGGGATAAAAAAAGTCTGATCCAATCGGAAACCCTCTTCGGAAGACGCCTCCATGTTCGTCTTCAAATTCGGATGTTAAATCAATTGTAGGAAGATTGCTTGTGATAAATGATCGAAGTTCTTTACTGTCAGAAACTAACATGTTATACTGCAAATGTTCTTTGATTTTTTCTTTGCTTGTTTCCCCATTCAAAGACACTATACTTTCAATTAAAAATTCAAATAATGGTTTATCACTGTTACGAACACGATCTTGTTGTTCTATTGTTAAAAATTTAAAATCAACTTGATAACGATCGTTTTTAAATGTACATACTCCATTATCATTAGCTTCAATCAAACTTGTTTTCAAATCTAGTGTCGACAAATCAATAGTTACTTTTAATTGTTTGTCTGAAGGTGTTGTTACTATTGCATCATACGTTTTTCCATAACTCAATATGCGAGCAGCAATAATCATTGCATCTTTATCACAATTTAAGATATCACCAAATTTAACGCCAGGTGTTACGATTAATTCAGTTAACAATCTGTCAATAGCAACCCCGTTGCGAATATATGATGCATTGGTTAGAATGTCTTCATCATATGCAGTCATGTAACGCATTTCAATTTTGCCGCTTCGAAGTGGATGATCCTTTGGATAAAATCTTCCTTCAGATGGTAAATCTACTATTTCTGTTGGTACCGAACTGGTTTTCTTTGCTGAATATTCTGCTAATGCTTGAGCTTTTGCTTGCTCAATTGGGTCTGAAGCATATTTTTCTGTAACTCGTGCCATTTATCTCCTAATAACTTTATTATAAATATTGCGAACAGTAAAAATGGGCTTAATAAATTCGCCAACCTTTCATAAACTTATCAATATTATTACTTTTACGATATTGCAATATTCCATATTTTATTCCAGATGCTTTTGACAATTCTGGAAAACTTCCTTTTGTAATTTTCATACCATTTTCAAATTCAACTGTATATGGCCCTTTTGATGCTCGAGCTTGTTCACCAATTTTTCCAATTTGTCGTTTAGTTGCATTAATACTTTGTTTTTTTCTCGTAGTATCACTCACCTGTCTACCTTTTGTCCAATTTGTATTTTCCCAACCACGATCAATCCAGTACTGTAACTCAGTTTCATCAACATACTTTATTTCATTTGTATCGAAATGTACAATTGTTTTTTTACCTCGCCTCGATTTCATACGTTTATTAATATGATCAGTTGATTGTGTAGTGTTACTCATACGAGCTGAGTGAGCAGTTGAAAATGCAATTTTTGCTTCTTCAAATACTCTACTCGAAGGTTTGTATTTTCGTCGTTTTGATGACCCAGGTAAATTACTCATTGCATGGAATGCATATGAAATGAAATGATTTGATGGGTGTATTCTGTGAAGTAACCAATGAACAATAAAATGTTCTCGTGCTGTTAATAATACTAAATTTTCTGAGTCATTTGTTCCATTTAAACATCTTGGTATGATATGATGTTGTTCATAATAAACATCAGCATCCCGTTGACGATTTTCAGATTTCGCTCTTTTGATGATTTGATCATGTATTTTTTGATAGTCCATAAAAAAACTCCCCCATAAATAAATATGAGAGAGTTGATATTTTTTAATAATTAAAAACAGTGATCAGTAGTTGAGCACGGCGTAATCAAAACTAATTGTGAGCTGAATCTCAACATTTGCCTCTTGCGCCCAATCCATTGAACCCCAATTTGCTGAATTCACATAAGCTCCTTTGATGATCCACTCTTCAATTTTATCACCTACTGGACCTAATGCGTGAAATTTAAGATCTTTCTTGTATTGATCTGCATATCCATCTCTACCTGTTACAGACTCATGTCCTAAACGAATCCATTCAATAACAGCTTGTGCTCCTGATGGTACAATTGGATCATAAAGTGTAATGTTAAGATCTTGCCAACGAGACTTTCCTTTAAGTTTTCTTTCAACGTTGATATGATCAATAACAACCTGTCCGTTGTTGATGCTAGGTCGGTCAACGGCCTTTATAATGTATGATGGAATATCATCAATATACATGAAGAAACGATTCTGTAGTTTTGGTTCCCAATCTTTGAAAAAGATTTCTTCATTAGTTAAGATATCTGCCATTTGTATTTCTCCTCAATTTATTATAAATATGATGAATAGTAAAAAAGGTAGAGCCGAAACCCTACCTTTTATTACGTTATTCAACTACTATTCTGGGAAAGATGCTCCCGTTGGTTGAATATTGAAGTCTAACACAATAAATTCAGCCGTTCTTGTAGGTTGAAGGAATAATTGTCCATACAATATATTCTGATCAATCAAGTCCGGTGTATTATTTGTTTCATCCATAATAACTCGGAATGCATACAAACCTTGTTGTTGTTTAACTCTTTCAAGATATGGATTCACAATGTTTAAGAATCTATTTCTAGTAGCAGCAGTATTTTGTTCGAATACTAAATATCTTGTTGAAGAAGCAATAAACTTCTTAACCGTGATAAGCAATCTTCTTACATTTACTCTGTCTAATGCAGATGGACGTGATTGAAGCGTCTTTTGTCCCCAAATGCAAATACCTTGTCCTGGGAATGTTGCGATTGGATTTGTTCTTGCTTCATACAATGTATCTCGTTCTGCTTGTGTCAATCTTGAATAAACATCAATAGCTTGTGTCAATCCACCTCTGTTCAAGCCAGCTGGAGCATACCATGGTGCAGCTACTGCATCATTGAAACTCAATACTCCTGGTACAACTACTGATGGGGGAACAAATATTGGAATATTTCTACTTGTATCAATAATTCTTACCCATGGATAATAAGTAGCAGTATAATTTGAGTCAATACTATTCACAGTATTAGTAACTGTTGCAATACTATCAGTCAATGCATTTGAATCCATTACATAGAATGTATCTTGTCGATCTTCTGCCAATGTTCTGGCTGCAGCGGTTACTGAGGGGTGTAAAGAGTGAATTATACCTGGTGTTATCAACATATTAATATCATATACATCTGTATTTGACAGTGCAGCAAACGCTTTCTTATAAGCCGTAGTACCTGTTGTTGATGCTCCAGAGCAATCAAATCCAAACGAGTTGTTAGCAGTAATATTGCCACCCGTTAATTTAGGTAGGTTAGGTCTTGCACCATCAAACCCACCCTGGAATGGTACAATAAACTTACGTGTATTGATGCTAACATTGGTTGTAAATGTGTCTGCTGTTAATGCAGCTTCCAATGATCCACTATATGCAGTAGCCAAACTAGGGAAGCCAGCTTCTGATGCTTGTGATACATCACCTAGATAGAAGTCTGCATTGCTACCTGTAGTTGCTCCTGTTGTTGGTGTTGCAGCTAAATAGTTCAAGTTATGCGTATCAGTGAAATCAAATCCATGATAATTCTTGTTGCTAAATTGTGAGCTTACAGTCTGCGATGTTACAAATGAAGCAGCTTCTAAATTAACAGATCCAGAAATATTTGGAATTGGAGATGATAATGAACGGAAACCAAATGGAATCAACGTTTTGTCATTTGTACGATCTTTAACGCCGGCATCTGCTTCTACTCTAATATATTGTGAAATATTTGGATAATCGCCATTCACAAATACTTTTCCGTCAGCATCAGTTGTTTGATATTGATCTCCAATTACTCTTGCAACATAGCGTGGTGATAATGGATCTAAATTAACATTGGTATATGATTCAACAATCTCTGGACGAGCATCGGTATCATCTGAAGAATAAGGTGAATTTGTAATGTTATTAGTATTCACTCTTCTTACTTCAACTGTAAATGTACCAAATCCATTTGGATCTGCAACTTCTGATGCAGGACGTACATCTCTAATACCAACTTTAACTTCGTGGTTTGTAGATGTTCCATGAGATAATGTATGGAACTTGATCAAGTTCTTTGCATTGCCGGAAATCTTTTGAGATGTAATCCATGGTGTTGCAGCAGTTTGATAGTCTTGCTCTACTTCAAATGTAGACGCTTTAACTAATTTAACTGTTACATCACCTAAATTATTGAATAACGCAGATGCTCCTGTATTTTCATAAATTACATATGCTGGATATGAATTTGTTTTTGGGTCTGCACCAATAATCTTTGTTAAATAACTATTAGATGTTGATACAATAGATCCTGATATGTTAGCACCTTCTACGTAAAAATCATCTGCTCTAGTTACATTGCTGTCAAATGCATATGAACCAGACAATTTAAGTGAGAATGAACCAGACCCTGCGTCGTCTAGTACAGCATCTTCAAATATGTCATTGCCGGCGCCTACAGTTGATACTGGGCGAGATGGGTGAAGTACATGAGTCACATATTCTGCAGATGCAGATGTTGCAACAATACCAAGAAGACCATTGTCTAATTGATACCCATCTTCATATAATAGTCTTGTTATTGTCATTACTCCTGCATTACGCAAGTAGTCTTGTACCACAAATGGTACATATGTTTCTTCTGAATAAGAACCAAATATATTTTCAAATTCCTGGAATGATGTTATTTGGGTTGGAATCAATGCAGGACCTTTTACGGTAGGTCCAACAATGGCAGCTCCAATTTCAGAAACACCAGCCTGCAGGAATGATTGATCCTTTTCTACCGTGAATACACCCGGCGATACGATTCTTTCGGCCATTAAATTATCTCCTTGTTAGTTTAATATAAATATGAATGTTTTTTGCCAAACTTATGATTCAGAGATAAATACACCTTTTTCAAGATCAATTTGTCCTTCGCCGTAATGTTCTTTGAGTTTATTTACCAAATCAGTTTCTTGTGATTGAAGGGTTTGAAACTGTTGTAACAGTTGTTCTTGATATGCTTCTAATTGTTCTACTCGTTGTTGCATTGCATATATTTCTTTTGTAGCTAATGCAATTTCTGTGTTATTTTCAGCAAACTTTGTTCTGATTTGTTCAATTTCTGTAACGTGTTGTTTTTCTAATTTCTTTTCAGCCATAACCAGTCCTATTCTTTTTCTTTATTATAATGAATTTTTGATTATAATCCAAACCTACTTTTTACTGCATTGTAATTCTGAACCTGTTAGAATATTTTTAATTTCTTCATAAGTATATGGCCCTTCTTTTGTAGTTAAACTGACTACTGAAGTTGGTACGGTTTCACCATCCCATTTCACAAATGATTTTGAACCATCAACACTTAATCTAAGAGTCTGAGTTGAGGTTTCCAATACTTCTGAGAAATCAATACTTCCTGTTTCGGAAGTTGAAAAAATCATAAAATTTCTTTGTTCATACATAATTTATTCCTATTTATCAGCAATTTCCTTCACCTGTAACAACGCCGGTAGTGATTTCAATAACACTATTATTATCCATCCAATAATACCCATCTGATGGGTTGGCACCACCGCCTGAGTCGGTATATACTGTATCTCCTGTAGTTGGGTATGCACCTGCGCCATCGTGATACCAAATCGAATTATCTGTACCAAACATACAAGCCTCTGCAGGGTCACCCCATGTATTTGCATCTACATTAAATGCAGTAAGTGCTGCCGCTGCTGAATGGTCATACCCATAAAATTCTGATATTGCATGAGGTGTCGACCCATCTGGATATGATGTTGAGTTTGTATTGATACCAGTAGTTGATTGAGTTGTAAGAGATACATTTGATGGTGATACACCCATTTCGATTGAAATATCACCTAAACTTAATTGTCCTGATGCTGTTAGTGCCATTACCCGATCTTATTTTTAAGTTCATCAATTTGACGTTGTTGTTCTTTGACGGTTTCAATAAGAAGTGGTATCAATTTTTCATATCTAACCGCTTTCATTCCACTATCTCTTGTTTGAACTGCTTGTGGTAGAACTTCTTCTACTTCTTGTGCAATAACCCCAACATCATTTCCACCATTACCATGTACTTCCCAATCTTCAATCCAATCAAATTCTACACCACTTAATTTTTGTAGTTTTTCTAATGGCGATTCGATTAGTTTTATATTTGTTTTCCATCTTATATCTGATGATGAGAATGCTACTACATCATTGGATGCATCAATTCTACCTGCAGTTGCGTTGGGCGTTACGCCTACGCCTATTGAACCCCCAACCATAGAAAGATCACCAGATAATGCTAACGTCGAACCATCAAATGTTAGATTTGCTTCTCCATTTCCACCACCCGCTCCCGTTGATGTAATAACATGATTATCAGCTTCATTTGTTACAGAAAATAATCCTGTTAAACCAGTACCGTCTCCTACGAATGAACCTGTGAAACTACCAGTTACGCCAGCTAATTCTGCTTGCGAACCAGATGTGATGACTTTTTTCCATGCTGGCATATATGTTACTCCTATTACGGTTGGTTACGACAACGTGTCGCCCACTTCCTTGCGGCCAATAATAGCTATTTAATATAAATATTACTTTTTCAAGTTTGCCATCAAATATCTTTCAGTGTGTTGTATTACTTGATATACTTGTCCGATGTTTGATACTGGAATAGATGCTTGTTTTGCTAGTTGGTATAGCATATTAATTTCTTCTGCCGTTAATTCTGCAGGCGCTTTAATTTCAGGTTCTTCAGTTTTTGTTCTTGTTGCCATAACTTGTTATCCTTTTTTATTTAACATGAGTTGTAATTTTACAACCGTTTCATATACTGTTTGAACATCAGAGCCTCGGAATGTTCCGTCCTTGATTACATTCATCAACCAAACTATTTCTTCGCGATTGAGTTCTGGGGCATCTGCTACAGTCTTTTTTGTTTCATTGCCTCTTTGTATTGCCATAACTAGATTCCATATTTTTTTATAAATATTGCCCATAAAAAAAGCGAGTGCTTTATGCACCCGCTTCTATTATAATGAATTTTATTGAGTTTTCAAATTATGCATATATAAATGCTTCGCCGCCCTCAATCCTGATATTACCTACTTCTGCTACTGGTGTATGACCAGCTGTGTCTACATCAAATGCAATAGTTATATATCCTGCAGTTGTTGCAGTTGTTGCATTTGCAGAAACGCCTGTTGCAAATGATAATCGCGTATCATTATTATCAAAATATAGTGCCGCTCCTTGGTTAGGTGTTCCTCCTGTGCCTCCGAAAATAATACCAGTGTCAGCACCCGCTGAACCCGAATTTAACAGAATAAATTGGTCTTCAATGTTTAAGTTGGTTACTTGAAGTTCTGTTGTTGTTCCTTGTACTACTAAATCTCCAGTAATGGTAGCATTTGTTACAGTTAAAGTTTGAGTACCAGAATTATATGTAAAATCACTTGCTCCAGTAATAGTATCTGAATCAGAAGCAAATGTAACATAATTAGGTGCTAATCCAGACCCATCAACTAATGTACTACCCCAAACTCTAGAGTCAATTTCATCAGTAACAACACCACCAGCAGAATTCAATACTAGTACAGTATTATCTGTGCCGGCTGGTACTGATGTTAATTGTAATCCACTACCTGTGATTGTTCCGGATGCGTTGATTGTTCCCGTAACTCCTAACCTCGAACCATCAAAGGTAAGATTTGCTTCGCCAACACCACCACCTGAGCCGTCTGCTGTAATAACTCGGTTATTGGTATCTCCTGATACTGAGAATGATGATAATCCAGATAATCCAGAGCCATCGCCAAAGAATGAACCTGTGAATGATCCGGTAGCTCCAGCCAATTCTGCTTGTGATCCCGAGACAATTATTTTTTTCCAGACGACCATGTTTTATTCCTTACTTTTTATATAAATATAAAGCCAAGTCCACGAGAAGTTGAAAATTGTTAGGTCGTTCATAATTCAAAAGGTTCTGAAAAGTGAAAAACATTCTCAACCGTTTCCATGTCTGAGGGATAATTCGGATGAGCATGAACCGCCCACAAGTCCTCGTTGTATTTCTTTACGATTATTGACCAATGATACAGCGGATTCTCGTCTTTAAATCCCTCTCCTTCAGTCACGGCTTTTTCGTAATCCTCGCAATCTTTGATATTTGTGCTGACGTAGTACATTAGTAACTAAATGCTGTCCAAGTTTTACCAAACCTTGCGGCTAATTCATTTCCAATAATATTCACACTTGCTTCAGAAAGTAAATTTGCTGTTGCTGAATAGTGTGCTAATACCCCATCACAATAAGTGGTAAATGTTCTTCCAAGATAGGTATTTGTAACCGTTCCACACGTTGCGCTTGCCGTGTATTCATCGCCCGTTTCCCCCACATAGGCGTATTTGTTCGTTCCACTTCCGTAAATGTACCATATTCTAGCTGTTGTCATGTCAGTTGGAGAGCATTCCATTTGAGCGACCCCAATGGAACCTCTCACCCATACTCTTTTGCTTGTTCTTGCCATTACAGGAAGATAATTATTTGATGCTCCTCCTAAACCGACAAACGCCACCGATGCCGCTTCCATATTCCCAACAATGAACACACTGAAATCACCATCTAAATCAACCGCATAACTGTTGTCAATGTCAAGAAACTCACTATTTGCTGCTGCGAATAGCATAGTGTCCTGACCGTTGTAGTTTGAATCTGAACTTGTAAGACCCGGCCTGTTAGATATTGATACTTGTGTCGTATCATAATTTGCTCCAGCATTTCCAGCATTTGTCAGCGCTGTAATATCACTACCTGAAACCGAAGCTGTTGCCCCTTCATAAACCAACTCCATTAAAGTATAAACATTTGCAGAAGCAGGCAACTCAATTCCCAACCAAAAATTAGATCCAGAATACATTATTCCAGCTACTAATGCGGCAGGTGTTATTAGTTGTTCTTTTACTTGCACAACACTTTGTGATGTAATTGTTAATGCTCTTGTACCATCTGTTTCTCGAGCCATCATTATTTCGGTGTTAGAATCTTCCTGCGCGAATTGTAATGAACCAGTTATCCATGTGTCTGTAACAAATGCTTCTTCAATTGAAGCCGTTCCGTCATCTCGTTTAAAAAAGAGCTTTCCGTCATACACGTTCACAGATAATTCACCATCCTCTAAATCTACAGGACGTGTTCCGGGGATACTAGATCTGCGAAGCTTTATGACTTGGCCCATTTTAGAATGATCCTCCGTCTATGGTATTAGTAAATTTAATTTCATTGCTACCAGTTTCAATATATGCTATAAATGTTGTTGTGCTTTGCGACATTGTGTCTATAGTAGACCCTGTAACAAACAATGATCCGGTGAATAAATGAGTATCGTCCGTTGTATCACCAAATATTGTAGATCCACTACTGAATGACTGTGTCATGTATGTTACGGAAGAACTGATAATATAATTTTCTGCAACAATATCACCTTGTAATGTTAATGTTCCATTGCTATCCAATTTCAATAATTCTGCACTAGAACTAATAACATTGAATATGCTGGTTGAGTCGACATTGACAGACGCAGATACACTACCCGATGTAATACGGAATAATTGCAATCCTGTAATAGCACTGGATGGTATTCCTGTTAAACCTGATCCATCTCCTTCAAAACTGCCAGAAAAAGATCCAGACACCCCATCTGTTACAACCAAACTACCTGTGATTTGAAGATCATTTGTAGTTGCCTCAAAGGAGCCAGTAGTTTTAAATATCCCAGCTCCCGATAATGCATTTGTAATAGCAGTATCAGCAAAATCACCAATATATATCCATGCTTCTAAATATGCAGGAACACCTGTTGTATTTGCTGTATCTTCTTGGAAGTATATACCAGCATAATAATCTACAATCCAATCTCTCGCATCTAAAGCTGGTATAACATCACCAGAACCTTGTGCTGAAGTTCCGTCATCATCATATAATACGGGTGAATAAACTGTACCGAATAGGCCAGGAGGAATAATTTGAATTCCACCTAATGTTTCATATAAATTCTTACTATTATCAAATGTACCATTGCCAGCATTAGGATTGGTTGATGAACCTGAATACGCAGCTGGCAATTTAATTGCATAACCTTGACCGTTAGTACCAGCAATTTCTTCTAGTTCTAATCGAACATATTCAACAACACCGCTTGTTTGATCATACAATGAAGCTGATATGGGGGCTGCTGGTATTGCTTCTCCAAATACGATGCTCGTACCTAATTGTGCCGTTGTACCAATTGATTCGTTAGCAGGAAGAGCTTTAGCTGTTGCGGTATGCGACAGACCTAACGCTTTCTTCAGCGTAATCAAATTGATATTAGTTTGTGATAATGCCATTTATATTGTTCCTATTTCATTTAAAATGTTACTGACATTGCATCAATAAAACCTGTCCAATCTCCTCGTGCTGTAACTCTTACTACAATATAGTCATTGTTTGATATACCTTGTGTCAATGTTGTATATTCATTTGTTAAATCTAACGATGTATCTAATGTTCCTACTACATAAGTTCCGTTCGTTCCATCAATCCACGTAGTTCCAAAACCTGTTGTTGAATTAGTCGGCAATCTAAATTCCATTTTGAATTGATTGCCTGATGCAGGACTTGCTACTAATGTTCCTGTTCCTTGAATATTTAAATCGAACGAAAATACTGTTCCTCCGGTTGTATTTTTAAATATTCGGTAGAATGTCAAACTTGTGCCACTTGCAATACCTGAATAATCAGCATTAGATGACGGGCCATTAGTTACTGCACCATCAAAATCACCACCATTCAATGAATATGTTCCGTTAGTTGGAGAAATCAATATTCTGTTATATACAAGTAACCCATTCTCTGTACTTAAATCTACATTACCTAAATTGAATGAACCATCTTCCCAATATCCAGTATCACCAGATGTTGTTGGAACACTGCCTTGTGTTGCATACGTTGCAGCTTTGACACGATAATTTTCTTTTCGGAATGTTTCTGTTGTCAATGTTGAAGTATTTGATTCATTGTTGTACAAGAAACTACCCGATGTTAGCGATGTTGAAGTAACATTGCTACGAAGTGGTTTTTTAACTGTTGTGCTGATTGCAATATTAGAATTCAATATTCTTGTGTTGCTAGGCAATGTTAATGTCTTGTTCAATGTTACTGTTTTAGTTGCAGGATTTGCACCACTTAGTGCCGGCATCACTTCACTTGAAACTGCATTGATATTGGTTTCATTATATGAAATTGCATCTGCGGCTGAACTATATACATTTATATAAGCATTTTCAAATGAAGCTGTATATTCTGCAGTACCAGCCGTAAAATATTTTACGCCGCTGATATAATTTGTTCCTGACAATGATAAATTATCTAATATCTCTTCCGTAAAGTTTACATCATTAGCTGCATTACTTGCAGAAGGGTCATTTACCCATGTAACATAATTAGTTGTTTTTGTTGTTGCGCCAACTACATGTTTAACACGAGCATAATTCCATCCATATTCATTTTGATCATTTGGATGAACTTTCCATGTTCCTGTTCTATGTTGAAATGCATCTAATTCTGTTGTATCTGGGAACTGTGCACTTGAAGTAATTGTAAGATTGAATCCAGACCCATTACCATTAACATCATCACCAGATGTAAATGTTGTTAAATCAACTGAATGAATATTACTTCCGTTAAGCTCTAAATATAATGTTCCTAAGTTTGCATCACCAAATGCATTAGCAGGATAATTAATACCATCTGCTGCAACGTCTTCGTTCAAATCACCATCAATAGTAGTTGATCCGTTAAATACACCTCTTCGTAAATCATTTCCTGCAGATGTTACTGTAAATGTCCCATCTTGATCTACTGCAGATAAACTTCCGATGCCTGATGCTGATACATACCCTGATATTGCATATGACGATCCAAATGATAATTCTGCAGATACCCCGGTATCATTACCATCTATATCATCTAAGTCTGGTGCTGGTGCTGGTGATAATGCTTTTAATATTTCATTAAATCTATCAACTGCAGTTCCTACCGGCGTTGTTGATGTAAAATCAGTAAATAATCCATCTGTATATGTGCCGTCTTCAGCATCGCCAATTGCCCCTTGTCCATTTGATACTGGGGATGTTATTGCTACGTGGCTTCCTGTGTAATCTGCTGCTCCTGCTGCTGTCGCTGTAACGGTTGCATTTAATTGGTATTGCTGACCCGAACTTGAATCATACCAAATAATTCCATCTAAATATGTTCCATGCGTACCAGTTGTTATTGATGGCAATCCGCCACCACTTAAAAATTTTGTTACTGGTTCATAGTCAGATACGCCCCCAATAAACGCTATTTCTACATCTTGCGTTCCGTTAGCGCCATCTGCATTGTGAATTGACAATGATCCGGTTGCTAAAACAAATTCACCTCTATATACAGGATCAATGTTTTTTAAATTGTCTAATCCACCTCTTTTATGTTGAATTACTTGAGCCATTTCGTTACAAATCCTTTATTTTATATAAATATCAACATTTACGGAACAATCGTCTTGCCATTACCAGTAGGAAAAAATCCTGCATCAATAATACCTAATGTACTACCTGTTGCTGCAGTTTCGATGTTAACGCCTCCTACAATATCAACAGATGCACTGTTTGGTAATGTAGTATCATCTGATCCGGAGATTGCCAATGAACCTGTTAATTTTAAATGTTTTGCAAGTTGTTTACCTTTAAACCTACGTGCCATTATGCCCATCTCCCATTAACAATTATTACATCATCTGATTCAATTGTATAACCCAACGTATTAGTATTGAATACAATTGTTTGTGTTGCACTTGTTGTAGGCGTCCATGTATATGCAGCCTTATCAATGTATTGACCATTAATGTAAATATCAAATTCTGCTTTAGTTGCTGCTAAGGATGTTGTTGGATTAATTGCAGCTGTGCCTGATACAGTAACTGTTGTATTGCTAGAATATGATGCTTGTTTTTCTGTTAAATCAACTAAATATGACATTGTTTCTGCATTTATAGATGTGCCGCCTGATGCTCCACCAGTTGATGAAACTGTTACAGAGCCTCCTGCAAGTACTTGTGACTGAAACTGCAGTAATTGTTCCGGGACAACCGTTGTCGAAAACAAATCTAATCCAACATCTATAACCGTATCAAATCTTACTCGCTTAATTGAATATGCTTTTTGAAGAGTTGATAATCTAAATTCTTGTTCTGCAAGCAATGTTCCTTTAACTGTTAACGACGTTGTTGCTCGTACTAAACGATCTTCTCCTACAGTATTCAATGTTTCAAAATTAAATGCTCTCATATGAGTCTGATATTTATTTTGTTCATTGCCCCAAGCAAACCCACCATATGGCATAAACTGTTCTACCAATTCATTCATCTGCGTAGTGAAGTCCGTCCACAACATTAAATCATATTCTATATCAACATATTCTGGAATATTAATTGCATATATTTCTTTTGACTCTTGTGGATTATTTATTGGTATAGGAAACAATTCATCTTCATATCGATTTCTTTTGTTGTATTTTGATCTATAATACATCTGATTGCCGATACCATCAATTGACACTGGTCTATTAGTATCAAGTTTTTTAAGTTGGTCTCGTTCAGTCATTGTGTTTCTTTTCAACACAACCAACGGAGATTGAAGCATACCTTTTTCATCTCGCAAATATCCTAAACGTCGTACACTATCCCATTTCTCTCCATTTGCAAAAATTACCGGCACATTGATCAATTCATTGTTATGAGTAACTTGTGGTTGTATTTCATTTTCAACAAACCATTTCATTGCAAAGTCTATATCATACAATGTACGACGCGGTGTTCGAATTACATCATCATCTCTTCTGATCTGTGTAGCTCGATTCAATATCAAATCTTCTCTAGGTGTTTCAGTTCTAGATGGATTTGGTTTATTAGTCTTTCGATCAATATTTTCTCTGTTATATCTTGGCATCAATGTCCTTTATATGTTTGATCGTTAGTTGTTCCACCATAACGAATATTGCGAATAGCTTGTGGTGTTTGTCTTGTTGCGTGAGCATCACAAACAATTGATACGCTAAATCCGTGGCTGTCGCCATTCTGCCAAGTTTCTGGATTCTTACCAGCTAAATACTGATTTGCATCAACATTGTCTAATTCATAATATTCATTGTCCCAAAATGCAATATCTCCAACTTCTGGATAAAATCCTGATTTTTCTGCCGTATCTCTTGATATTGCAAATTGCAATGTTCTTGTATAATTATGCCCATAATCATCATGACTTGCATTTTTACCTTCTTTAGTAATAAGTGCAGGAATAAGTATGGACTGATAGAATGACTTTTTATCTGATTCGCCGTACAAATTAGAATCAGATTCTTCTACGATAAGTTTGTAGAATTCAATTTCAGTATCAACAACCTGATTCATTATCTCTGAATTAATTGATGCCATAAACTTTGCATCTCGTTGTGTACCGAATAATGCCATTAAATTATCTCCAATAATTGTTCTGGGTTCGATTCTCGAATTCTAACTAAATCATATCCATTTTCTTTTGCAATTTTATTCTTTTTTAAATCGTTGTAAAAATTCCTCTCTTGAAATTCATACTGACAATCCTCTATCGTAAGTGGGTGCCAAAAATCACCATCAAATTCAACTAACAAATTCTTAGATGGAATAAATGCATCAAAATAACGACCTCC
>JGI10211J34971_10000700_pt1 | contig 27849 bp, 20 predicted proteins | sample Etolagsediment_FD_34971 | JGI IMG/M metagenome (IMG submission 34971)
CTGCCCCGGGCAGAGCTCGGCTCAGAGCGCAATGACACAACACGGTTTACCCAGCGCACCGCGCTGGGCTGAATATGGGTGTGACCTTCAGTCCCCACCGGAGCAACAGCATGCCCTGCACGGCAGAAACCACGGAGTTCGTGCGACCTCGCACGGAAACCGGAAAGCTGAGGTGAGGGGCGAACAGGGAGGCACGGGGCAGACGTATCAACCGCCATGTATTCACGACTCACGCATCACTGACCATTGGAGAACGACATGCCACAACTCAACGATGAAGAGAGGGCCACGTACGAGTGGCAGATCTGGACCCGAGGCTTCGGTGAGGAAGGCCAGGAGAAGCTGAAAGGAACGACGGCGCTTGTGTCCCGACTCGGCGGACTGGGCGGGCCGTTGGCTCAGCAGTTGGCCGCGTCGGGCTTCGGAAAAGTCATACTCGCCCATGGCGGCAACGTGAAGTACAGCGACCTGAACCGCCAGGTCCTCATGACCTATGACTGGCTCGGGAAACCGCGTGTCGAGTCTGCCGCGCGGCGGCTGAGGGAGCTCAATCCGCGCCTCGATGTGGAACAGGTTGCCAGCAACATCACCGAGGAGAATGTTGTCGAGCTTGTATCGCGAGCGGACATCGTGTTCGACTGCGCGCCACTGTTCGAAGAACGCTTTCTGATGAATCGGGAGTGCGTCCGTCAGGGCAAACCTCTGGTGGACTGTGCGATGTTCAGCCTGGAAGGTCAGATCCTCACTGTGATCCCCGGCGAGACAGCGTGTCTGGCCTGCCTCTATCCCGAGAAACCGCCCGCCTGGAAACGCGAGTTCCCCGTGTTCGGTGCGGTCTCCGCAGCCGCGGCCGCGATCGGCGCGATGGAGGGCATCAAGATCGTGTCCGGCCTCGGCAAGACTCTCGCTGGCACACTCCTCTACTACGACTTGGGGCAGATGACCTTCCGCAAGCTGCCCGTCGCGCGACGTCCCGATTGCCCCGTGTGCGGACACCTCGGCTGACGGAGTGATCTGGTTGCGTTACACTCCCGGCCTGGCGACCTGGGGCGTGTGATCGGCCACCGACACGCCCCCCGATAACCGTTGCCTGGTCCTGCTGGGGGCCCTGTCGGGCCTCTGCTCGCGGGGACGCTCGAACTCCATTCGCCCGTCCGGCATCCGACCCTTCCGGGCTGTGCGCCAGACCTCCGCACGCGCATACCCAAGAAACGCAAGTGAGATTCCCTCCCTGCGCCACCGTCTGCTTCTCCCCGCAGGGCCTTCCGACCCGACCTGGTTGATCGACGCCATCGGGCGGGTCGAGCCCCGCCCCATCGCCTGTTCCCGATCCGAACGTTTCCGGGTTGGCCTCTTCCCGGGCCTGGATCATCCGGTCATCATTGTCCCTGACAGAACGGATAGATCACCTGACGGTACAGCGTGCCGACCGGCTTCCGGGCGGCGCGATATACCGGTCACGGCGCATCTGCAAGTTACAAGCTCCTGTCCGTTCCTTGAGTCTCCAGCACTCTTGGGGAAATGTCGGTCCGAGTCCATCGATTCATTCGGTGCTCAAGTATAACAACCCGGACAAACAGAAATACAATCAACGCCTTCTCGAATTTGTTTCTCGTAAGCCATTCAGGAAGATCGTTGTTAAGCAACCAAACGATGGTGAGCAAGCCCCCTGCGATACCCAAAGGCAAGAGTGGACTAATGCCCTTCTTGTCCTGTTCTTCTCCATTGGTATCAATAACCTGGATGTCATTTTGTGGCACAACAGCAGAACTGGGAGCGATAGCCATGAGTAGTAGGCTGAAGGTTGCCATGATGAATCTGAGTAGTGATTTCATGCTGTAACGTGGCACTCACCTGCCGGGAGCCGCAGAGCGGAGCGGCGCGGTTTCCCGGTCAGTGTGAAGCGGCCTTGTTCTGCTCCGAGTTCACTTCGAGAGCGGACGTCCCGACTACCTGCGATCTCTGGGCCTCCGCACGAGCCCAGATGTCCTTCGCAGGAATTCCAGCATCAGCTCATTCGTACTCGGAGAATCGTCGCGATTCAGGAACCACTGCGCTGTGTCGACGGACTCTTGCCTCAATCGGTTCTCCGCGTCTTCCGCCGTCGCTCTGTCCTTGTGCACCAAGTGCCGTATCTGGTCATTGAGCAGTCTACTGAGGAAAAGCCGTTTCTGCTCTGGCGTGAGAACGGACAGAATGGCGTCATTCCTCTCGACAGAAAACTCGGGAGTCGTTCGGCGTAATTCCACCTTCCGGCGGACCTGGGCTTTCGTCAACTCCTTCCCCATCCTGGTCTGCGACTTGAGTTCATACACTGACTCACCGTTCTCTCGGAGGAAGCTGAAGTAGCGCCTGGCTGTTTCTGACAGCCTGCCGGACAGTTGCCGCTTCTGATCCTGCGACAGTGTGATCGCATACTCCCCGGTGCCGTTCTTGCTCTGCCAGACACGGACGGCATAGTCTGCGTAGTCCGTCAAGTCGAAGCCATTGACACGATCCTCGGTCATCGCAATCGCTCGCTCGAACACCACGTCTGTACCGAACGCCTCCGCATAGAGCTTGTTGGTCTGCCCCTTTAGCATCCCGGACGCTGGGGCACCATTCCACATTCCGTACCAAGTCCATGCTGCGAGCGTAGGAGCATACATACGGAAGGAGGCGAATCTCTGGTTTCCTCCGAGGCTGCTCGTCTGTATGCAAGCTGTCATCGGCCTCGGCTCGGAGCCAGTTGCTTCGCCATCGACAGCCCACAACTCGCCGCGGCAGACGATGCCGCCGACCCAGTGCCCAGATGGCGTGTACGGCCGCGATGCGAAAACGGGAAAGGCGCGGTCGTAGCCCAATTCCCACATGGGCACAAACATGAACGAGCTGTATCCTTCGCACCCGGCGCGCCCGACATCCAAGTACGACTTCATTCCCTCGAACTCCGCTCCAGTCTCGCGCAGAGGCTTCCAGGTCGCTCCCGGAACGAGCGTGCGCTCCTGTGCCCTATCATGCACCAGCTTGGTAAGGTTACGGAACTCGGCCAGCGCATCATCGGCACGGCAAGCATCGGCCATCTCCAGGACACGCCGATCAAAACGGGAGAAAGGCACACCTGTCCAGATAGCCACGTCCCCGCCCGGGAAGACTCCGACTCGCAAAGAACGGTGTAGATCCTCCACTGACTTGACGTTTCGCCTGAGGGATTCCCGAAAGACACGGGCCAGCATTGCCGTACCCCTCTCAACGCCCTCGTACTGCGATAGCACGCAATACCAGTAAACCACCGAGTACGGGTTTGAGCACCCGTATCGAATGGCCTCGACCAGGCGCTCGCGATCGTGGGCTTGGAGATCCAGGAGGTCCAGTGCATCTGCAACGATGCGTTGATGTGCGGCGCACAGCCAGATGTCCGGGTGCGGCGCCACTTCCTCGGACTTGAGCGCTGCGATCCGCGCCAGGCAAGATCCAACGGCTGCCACGTCGCGCTCCCGTACCTGCAGCGAGAAGGCGCCCGGACTGAACGACGGCGCCCACATCCATTGTGGCTCGGTCTCAAAAAAGAGATCCGGGTATTGGAGAGCCAGGTCGGCATCCTGAACGACGAAGCGATAGGTCAGATCCATCCAGAGCAGGCAACCGTGGACGAGGCGGGTAGCAAACCGATGGGATCGGAGGGGGCCAGCCTCCGGATTCTCAGCCACACGCTGAAGCGACTGGGAAAGCGGGCCGGAATCGCCGCTCGCCTCCCCAATCGGCTCGACGAGCGCCCTCGCGCCGAGCGCATGGATCGCACGTTCGTACAGTTGCACCTGCTCAAGCAACGGCCGCAGACTCTCCCGTCGTGCCTTCGCCTGTTTGCTGGCCTCCTCCAGCGTTCTGCGTGGCAGTGTCCGGTCGCCACCTCCACGCCTTGTTGCGCGCCTGGCACGGTTGATGGCTCTGGTCGACACAACTGACTCAAAAGCCCTGACACCATGCTGTTCCGCAAACTGCGAAAGCGCCTCGTCGATCACCTTCGCCCGGGAGGCCAAGGTATTCTCGGCGGCGAGCCCCCCCCCTGTTGACGCTACCCCAAAGAGCAAGCACACGGCCGCGGTTTCAGCAGCGCCGCGGAACCGCTGACCGAGTTCCCCACTTTTTCCGAATGATCTCCTCACGCACGATTCTCGGGCAGTGCAGGTCATGACTTTCTCTGATCCTCTCTCCTTTCGGCAGAACGTCAGCCCTGAGGCGCTGAGGAAGCCGCGCCCGGCGCGGGTTCCGAAGTCGCCTCCGGGGCTTGGTTGGAGCTTCCTTTTGTCTTCCTCTTGTCTGCCACGTCCCACGGAAAACACAGCGTGTCTGTCACCAGGGAAATCGGCAGGTCAACTGCCGCAAAGACGACCCACAAGACCTTCTCGATCACATTGGGATGGTGCGATGGGCCGGCACCTCGCCATCCGCCGAATGGATCGAGGTCGTTCCGCAGGTAACGATATGTTCCCGTCACGTCTGCCCGGGTTGCCGCGTACAAGCCCTTGGGCTTGCTTCCAGATATGTCCGTCCGCATCACAGCCGTGGCGCAACCGGAGAGAAGAGCGGCAGCCAACGTATAGACGGCAATCTGGATCATCCTCTTCATCATCCTTCTGATGCTGCAACTCTGAATAGGTGGATTTCCACGTTTTGCGGAAATCGCCTGGTTTCGCGGACGTTTTCGCAATTGTGAGAACGGGCACGAGCTAACACTGTCTCCGACCCGATCTCGTTTGACACCATACTATTGCACTCGCAGAACGCCTGCGCAATGCCGTCGGGTGATTTCCACGATCTTCCGCATCTGCCCGGCAATATCCTGGATAGGCGGAAGTCCACCTATCTCGGGGGCTCAAATATGAAAGACGAATAAATAGCCGCCATAGAGGCCTGTGCTTTCTTATCTGCTGTTGTATTGTAGCTGCACAGAACCCGCCGGCTCGCGCGGGTTAGCTGGGGTAGCACTTACGCTTTGGACATAGCGAAACGGAGAGTCCTGTCGGTAGGTGACCCCCTCCATCCCGCGTCCCACAACCTGCTCGATCGAAATGCACTGCAGTGCTCCTGCAGAGCACGGGCTAAACGCATGCCTTAACCCGGGGCGTTGCCCCAGGCTCATCCGGCGGGCGCATTGCGCATCGGGAGGTAACGTGTTCTCTCAATACCGGGCTACGGTACCCGTCGTACCTTCTCCCATCCATGAGGAACACCATGCCCGAGACCAATCCGAAGTGGCCCGTCCTGACCGCGTATGACCAGGATCACCTGGCGCGCATTGCCCTGCCGCTGGGCGGAATCGGCACGGGGACCGTGTCGCTCGGGGGACGCGGAGATCTGCGCGACTGGGAGATCGTGAACCGGCCCGCGAGAGGGTTCGCACCGCAGTTCACGTTCTTTGCGATCTCCGCAAAGCAGGCAGGTGGCACATCTGTCACGCGTGTGCTCGAAGGACCGATCGAGCCACCTTACGACTCCCAGAACGGGTTCCGCGGCACGACTGCGGGATTGCCCCGTTTCCGGCAAGCGTCGTTCCATGCAGCGTATCCGTTGGGCCAGGTGCTGCTGGATGATCCGGATGTGCCGGTGAGCGTCCGGATCGAGGCCTTCAATCCCTTCGTGCCGGTCGACGCGGACACGAGCGGCATGCCGTTCGCCGCGATTCGCTTTGTGCTCACCAACACCACAGCCAAGCCTGTGACCGCTGCCATCGCCGGCAGTCTGCAGAACTTCATCGGCACGGACGGGAGCGGGGGAAAGCCGTGCGGAAACCGCAACGTGTTTCGCCGTAGCCGGGGTGTGCGCGGATTGTACATGGAGTCGACCGGCGTGAGCCGGGACGACGAACGCTGGGGCACGATGGCGTTGGCGACGCCGGCCAAAACGGGCGTTTCGGTCCGGGCCGCCTGGCAACCGAACGTGGCGTTCTTCGAGCAGATGCTCGATTTCTGGGACGACTTCTCTCTGGACGGCGCCGTGGACGAGCGGGTTGCGGATTCCGCAGACGCGCCCGTCGGATCGTTGGCCATCCGCAAGATCGTGCCTCCCGGCGCCACCCGACACATCACCTTTCTCTTGTGTTGGCACTTCCCCAACCGCATGACATGGACGCCGTCCGGGGAATCCTGCTGCGCGTCCGCCAACCGCATTGGCAATTACTACGCGACCCGGTATCGCGACGCCTGGCGAGTCGCGGAGATCGCAGCACGGCGTTTGCCCCACTTGGAGCGAGACACGGCGGGGTTCGTCCGTGCTTTCTGCGAATCTGATCTCCCGGATGTGGTGAAGGAGGCGGCTCTCAACAACCTGTCGACGTTGCGGAGTCAGACGTGTTTCCGTACCGAGGACGGCCGCTTCTTCGGATGGGAAGGAGCGTGTGACGGATCGGGTTGTTGCCACGGATCGTGTACGCATGTCTGGAATTACGAACAGGCGACCGCGCATCTGTTCGGCGAGTTGGCCCTGTCGATGCGGGACACGGAATTCGCGCACGCCACGCGGGAGGACGGCTTCATGAGTTTCCGTGTCAACCTGCCGATCGAGCGCGCCAGCGAGATGGGCACGGCGGCCGCGGACGGTCAGATGGGATGTATCACCAAGCTCTACCGCGACTGGCAGCTAAGTGGCGACGATGCCATGCTGCGCCGGCTCTGGCCGAAGGCACAGAAGGCTCTCGAATTCGCCTGGATCCGCGGTGGCTGGGACGCCGATCGCGACGGGGTGATGGAGGGGTGCCAGCACAACACGACGGACCTGGAGTTCTACGGTCCCAACCCGTTGATGGCCGGGTGGTATCTGGGGGCGTTGCGGGCGGCCGAGGAGATGAGCCGGTATCTGGGCGATAAGGAGTTCGCAACGGAGTGCCGGCATCTGTTCGAGTGTGGACGGGCCTGGGTCGACGCGAACCTGTTCAATGGAGAATACTACGAGCAGGAGATCCGGCCGCCGGCCCGTCGCGCCGACATCGCGCCGGGTCTGTGCAGTCGTGCTTTCATGGCCAACGAGGATCCGACGGCGCCCCCGCAACAGGTCGGCGCGGGATGCATGACCGACCAGCTTGTGGGACAATACATGGCCAACGTCTGCGGTCTGGGGAAGTTGTTTGACGAAGATCATGTTCGGCAAACGCTGGCGTCGATCATGCGCCACAACTTCGTGCCGACGCAGTTCGGGCACGTCAACATCCTGCGTGCGTTCACGATTAACGACGAAGCCATGCTCGCGTACGGTTCCTACCCGCACGGCGGCAGACCGGAGCGTCCGTGTTTCCGGTTCTTCGAAAACTGGACGGGCGTGGAATATGCCGCCGCCATTCTCATGATGCAGGAGGGCATGATCGACCATGGTCTGCGCGTGATCCGGGCCATTCGCGATCGGTTCGACGGGCGCAAACGGAACCCGTTCGACGAACCCGAATGCGGACACCACTATGCACGCGCCATGGCGAGTTGGGCCGCGGTCCTTGCGTTGACCGGGTTCCGCTACTCGGGCGTTACCGGCACGATCCGGTTTGTTGCGACGGACGATGAGTCTCGCTTGTTCTGGTCGACGGGTCACGCGTGGGGCACGTTCGAGCAAAAACCTGACGGAGACGGCACGGTGGTCGTTTTGCGCGTTCTCGGTGGAAGGCTGAAAGTGAAGTGCATCGAGGTGGCGGGACGCGGATGCCACAGACTTGGCCGACGGCGCTACCTGTGCGCCGGACGCCGCCTTGCGGCGCGGATTGCCTGAGGCGCGGGAAGCAGATCACGGTTATATTTCAGCCCAAGCCACAGTCGGGGCCACGCCGCCGACCTTATGCCGCGGCTCAGATCAGGTCCGCGGGGATAAACGGTATCAGCAGGCGTTTCGCGTTGGCGTAGAGGATGTTGCGTCGATCGTCATCGGCGATGTCCGCCCCCAGGAGGGCGCCGATGTAGTTGTGGTGGTTGAACCACGGCGTGTCCGTTCCGAACACCACCTTCTCCGAGCCTGTACCGCGAACCAGGATCTCCACCGCTCCACGGTCGTCAAGCACGGCCGTCAGCTCGCAGTACACGTTCGGGAAGTCGCGTGCGAGTTCCGCGGCCCGTTCCCATTGTCCGTGACAGGAATGCCCCATCAGAATCCGGGCGTTGGGGTACGTCTCCGCGCACGAACGCACCAGGTCAGGGCCGTCGTAAGCGCTCCCGCCCCACGTGTGCAGGAGCACGAGCAGTCCTTCAGTGTTCGCCTTCTCCCACGCCGGCGCGTTGCGTGGATCCGTGATCGGGATGCGGTGGTAGTCGGCGAGCAGTTTGAAGCCGACGTAGACGTCGCGGAACTGGTCAAAGGAACTCACGTCCGCCCAAATCTGCTCGGGGTAGTTGGGGTTGATGCCACAGTACGCTCGGAATCGCTTGGGGAATCGGCGCACGGCATCGATATTCGGCCGATTGCCGGCGTCTGGCGCCATGAGCGTGTCGTGATGGCAGAACACGGTCAGCACCACCCCCGCACGGTCCATGGCCGCGATCATCGCCTCGGGCGTACACCGTGGCAATCGTGCGCCTTGGAGTGGGCCCATGTGACCGTGGAGATCGATGACCGGACAGTCGGCGAGCCGGCCGTGCCGAAAGAACCTCTCGCGCAGTGATGGTGCTGTGCTCACAGGCGGCTCTCCTTCAAGAGGCGTTCCATATTCCCGGCAGCGATTGCCTGGCGGTCGTCGTCCGCGATATCCGCATGCGCGAGCTGCAGCATGGCCGCCTCGACGTATCGGCACGGGAATCCCGTCCCGAACACAAATCGCGAGGGGCCGAACCGGCAGACGCCAGCCTCGACGCCGCCGTCTGTGATCGAGAGCATGCTCGTTTCCTGGTACACGTTCGGATGCCGCGCCAACAGCGGGTATGTGTACCGGTCCATGCTCCAACTGCCGACATCGCAGATGATACAGGTCAGGTTGGGATAGTCGGCGAGTAGGTCATAGATCTGCTGCCAGGAGCATCCCTGCTCCAGGGAGAGCAGCACCGGTACGCAGCAGTCGGTGAGGACATCCAGGAGGTCCCCCCATACCACCCCGTTCATCAGGTAGCGGTGTGCGTCAGGGAACAGGCGAACTGCAGCGACGGCCGCATCCCGCATGCGTTCGGTGATGTTTCCCTGTTCGGCCGTCAGCGGCGGGAGCAATGCCCAGCAGATCGAAACGTTCTCCGCGGCCGTCCGATAGGGTTCGATCAGCATGTTGCCCGTCTCGGGGTGGCCGTCCTGCTGTGCGAAATGCCAGATCAGGGCGCCTTCGAGTCCGGTTGACGCCATGTGCGTCCGGAGCTCCTCCGCCTCCGCGACCGGTCTGAACAACGGTCGGTTCCGCGGCCGGCCCACCGCCATGTTTGCATCGAAGAAGCGACACGTCATGCACGGATCTCCTGCTTGCTGTCTCCGGTGTCTTCCCCCGCGCCGGGGGACAGAGGCGTTTCCGGGCCGCCTCCCTTTGCCCATGTGACCGAGTTCAGGTAACGACGGATGAGTCGAGGCAGGAACGCGATGTCGGCCACGTAGGCGACGACGACGATCACGGCCAGGATGATACCGGTCTCCCGCAGGGAACGCAGCCCGGCCGGGAGATGGCACAGTGCCCCCAGAAGCAGAACCGCCGAGGTGACGAACAGGGCGCTGCCGGTGAGGCGCAGGGAAGTGTCGATCCGCTCGCCGATGGGCACCATCGGATTCAGGCGGGACTCGCAGACAAAACGCTGCAGGATGTGGATCGTGTCGTCGACCGCAAGCCCGACGCCGACGCAAAAGACCATGACGACGCCGATACGGAGGTCGATCCCGAACCAGCCGGTGACGCCCAGCGCGCAGAGGATGGGTACGGCGTTGGGGAGAACGGACACCGCCCCCGCACGCCAGGACCGGAAAACGATCCCGATCGCTTCATTGCTGCGCGCCAGGGCATCGAACTCGGCCAACGCGTCCAGTTCGGCTTGCCCGATGACATGGTCCCACTCTGCCGAACACAGGAAATCGCCTCGCAACGGCGGCAGGACACGGCGGAAATCGGCCACCGCGGCACGCTGGGCGTCCGACGCTTCGAGCAGAGGGTGAATGGATGTGTCCAGCCGGACCGACGGCAAACGCACGGCGGCGAAGACGAACACCGCCGCCCACAGCACCAGCAGCGGGTACCGGAATCGTATGACAAACCGTGCGTAAGCGGCGAACACGCTCGATGAGCTCCTGCCTGCAATCTGTCGACCCGCGCAACATAGCTGACTAACCGGAGGTGTCAGGATACCGCACGGAGGAATGTCGCCGGAAGCCCGATCGAGCGGACGTCTCAGACACGTTCCGAAACGCAGGAGAGCACGCACGACGCGAGTTCATCTTCTCCATGTTCCAAGGCGGGTCAACTGCGGCCATCGCATCTGCGGAACCCGCAAGCCGTCGACTGCGAACAGTGGCTTCGGACTTCGGTCGGGGAGCCCCGGGCGCGTTGCGGGGTCGTGGCTTGCCGACCTCAGACCGGAGCGCGGAACCACCATGTGAACCACGCAGGCTCTCCCGATCCCTCTGCCCGGAACTACAGTACCGTGCCCAAGACATTGACGACAGGTTGGAGACGAAGCATGCGAGAAGTGCGAGTTGGGGTGATCGGGGTCGGTTCCCGCGGCAGGACGTTGGCCCGCAACATGGCGGCAGCTTACGGCGAGTGCGGACTCCGCGTGGTTGCGGTCCACGATGCCAACGTCCACACAATGCAGGCGCGATCGGCGGAGATTGCCGGCCTTTTCAGAGAGCGGGGCGCAAACGGTGCCACGGTCCGCTGCTGCGACTCGGGCCAGAGCCTGATCGGGGCCGACGACATCGACTTGGTCATGGTCACGACCACATCGGACAGTCACGCGGAGTATGTACTGCCGGCCCTGGCGACAGGCAAGCACGTGTACTGCGACAAGCCTCTCGCGCACACGGTCGAGGACTGCGTGCGCATCGTCGAGGCGGCACACGCCGCAGGGCGCCCGGTGGTCATGGGGTTCACGCGCCGCTACGAGACGCCGTGGCGGAAGGCGCACGAACTGGTTGCGGAAGGCGCAATCGGCGAGTTGCAGATGATCCTGATCCGCGACATCATCCCCTACAGCCGATACCTGTCCGGATGGTGGCGGAAACGTGCGTGGTCGGGCGGCGCCCTCAACGACAAAGGGAGTCACCTGTTCGACGTGATGAACTGGTTCACGGGCGAGCTGCCCACGGCTGTGGCCGCGTTCGGCACGCGATCGATCGCCCCGCGTGTCGACGGCACGCCATCCAACTGCCGCATCTGTGACCGGTCCTGCGACTATCGGCAACGACCGCATGATCCGACCACCTTTGCCGGCCGGCATGAGCTTCCCAACAACGAACGGGACACCTGCATCCTGACCGGCGACTCCGATGCCTACCACGGAGGCAGCGTGCAGTTTCGGTACCCGCGCGACGTGATCGCCACCTACGTGTACGACTTCCTGGGATTCCAAGCCGACGACCAGGAAACCATGGAACTGATCGGGCGGCGCGGGAAGATCAGGCTCGTCCGCGCCACCGCCGGGCTCGAGGTGATCACGGACTTCGGCCGGAAACGCGAACTGTTCGATTGCCGGGACAGTCGTTTCGACGGCAGCCATTTCGGCGCCGACCGCATGCTGGTGTGCGAACTCCGCAAGTTCTGCGACGGCGCCCCGCCCACCGTGCATGCCCGTCACGGCCTGGCGGCTACGCGCATGGTCGCCGCCGCACTCCAGTCGATGGACGACGGCGGACGGCTCGTGCAGATGTTCCACGTGCCGGACGCGAGTAAGTGAGGATCCCCCATGCTGACCGAACGCAACACGAGGACGTGGATGGCAAGAGGAGCGATAGTCATGACACTGGGTGTGCTTGGACAACAGGCGAGTGGCGCGGGGCCGGAGCCCCTGGCGGACCAGTGGGAGCTCGTGGGGGAAGCCGTCAATGAACCGGGCTACGATGTCTGGGGCACGTCTCCGATCCGGGACGACGCAGGCAATGTCCACCTGTTCTGCGCGCGTTGGCCGGGCAGCATCCCGTTCGACAAGGCGTGGAGACGGGACAGCGAGATCGGGCACTACGTCGGGCCGACTCCCGAGGGACCTTTTAGATTTCTGAAGGTGATGGGACGCGGCGCAGGCCAAGGCTGGAACGCCGTGGGCTACCACAACCCGAACATCCGCCGCGTTGGTGACCGCTATGTCCTCGTCTTCATCTCCAACGACGGTGCGCCCAAACACGGCCCCAACCAACGCATCGGGATGATGGTGGCCGACAATCCGGACGGGCCTTGGACGCTCGTGCCCGACGACAGCAGGCCGCTGTTGAGCCCGCCGGACGACCCGGACGTCTGGTGCCATGGCAGTGGTTGCGGGGTCAACAACCCTTCGCTGTTGGCACACCCGAACGGGAAGTTCCACCTCTACTTCAAAGCGATGACCGGTCCCCGTCCGCAGGGGAAGGTGAAGATGGGTGTTGCCATCGCGGATCGGTTGGAGGGGCCGTACCGGATACGGAAAGACCCGATCACGGCCAACGACCGGGCCATCGAGGACGGCTACGCATTCATGTGGCGGGACAATGTCTGCCTGCTGACCACCGACAACCATGGCATCCTGGAGTCCGGCGGAGGCCTTATCTGGGTGTCCGAGGACGGCCTGACGTTCGACGGGACTCCGCTGTCGGGATTCCACAATCTCGGGAAGGTCTACCTGAAAGGCCGCGTACCCGAGACGGCTCGTCACCACTACACGTCGATGGTGAAGTTCGAGCGTCCCCAACTGCTGCTCGACGACGAGGGGGAGCCCGCCTATCTCTACTGCCCGAGCGGCACCGCCCTGGACGGCAGCGACGGTACAAACGCCTACGTCCTCAAGCGTGTGAACCGCAAGTCCCTGCTCCGGGCCACCCACGAAGGCCCGGGGGCGGACGCGCCGGAGCCGCAACAACCGAGATGGGAACTGGTGTGGGAGGACGATTTCACTGGCGACACGCTCGATGACAGCAAGTGGACGCTCTGCCAGCGGGGCACTCCCGACTGGTGCAACACCGTATCGGACGATCCGCGTCTGCTGGTCGTCCGGGACAGCATCCTACACCTGCGCGGGATCGTCAACGACCGCAACGACGGCGACCCGGCGCCATACCTGACCGCGGCTGTCACGAGCCGGGGGAAGTTCGCGTTCAAGCATGGCAAGGTGCAGATCCGGGCCCGGTTCAAGAGCGCGCAAGGCGCCTGGCCGGCGCTTTGGATGATGGGGGCGGAACGGGGTTGGCCGGCCAACGGCGAGATCGATCTGATGGAGCATCTGAACTTCGACCACAAGGTGTACCAGACGGTCCATTCCGAGTACACGGTGAAGGTCGACAAAACCAATACGCCGAGGAAAGGCGGCACGGCCCCGATTGTCCGCGATGACTGGAACACGTACGGCTGCGAGTGGGATGCGGACAAGATCGTCTTCACCGTGAACGGCAAGCCGACCCACACGTATCCGCGTGTACCGGAGAAGGGCGAGAAACAGTGGCCGTTCGACCAGCCGTTCTACTTCCTCCTGTCCATGCAGATTGGCGGCAAGTGGGTCAACGGGACGGGCCCCACGAACCCCGACCACTACCCCGCCGGCATGGAGATCGACTGGGTACGCGTCTACAGGTGAACCGAGCCCGAATCCGGTGCGGCGCACAACTGGAAAGGGACTTGCTTCTTCGCTGGCTCCCCGGGGCCTGAGTCCAGGGCAGTAGTGCCGGAACAGTTCGCGCTCCCGGGATTGCGAGTGCCCGCGCGGGAGGTATTGTTATAGGTTGCCAGCAATTGCGTAGTGCAGACCACCGGAACTCTCCAGTCAACTCGGGAGCCAGGACACATGAAACGGCTTAGCCTCATACTCGCAGCGGCCACAGTGGGCGTCATCTGTGCCGACACGCTCAAGATCGACGACATCTACGCGAAGAAGGACACCTGGCGTGAAACCCTCCGCGTCTCGCTCCGCAATTTGGTTGCCTGGGAGAGGGAGCAAGCCGAAGCCGACGGGCTTGAGGAACTGCTCGACGAGTTCCAGGCGTTCGAGGTCCAGCAGGGAATCGGCCTCAGCCAGTGGAAGACGCTGCCTCCCTTCAAGGCCAGCGGCAACGCGCTCGGCCATGACTATGGCCCGGAAGCCGCCTTGGACGCACAGCCCTGGATCGAGAAGCCCGATTGGCGGGCAGGCTATGTCATCAAGATGGGGATGCCGGGAAACACGGTGCAGTACTGCTATTGCCAACTCAACGCCGACTCAGACCGGACGGTCACGGCGCATCTGGGCAGTGATGACGGGATTGCCGTGTACCTGAACGGCGCCAAAGTGATGGCCAACGACGCCAGTCGGGGGGTGCAGCCGAACCAGGACACGGTGAAGCTGGCGTTGACCAAAGGCATTAACCACCTGCTGCTCAAGATCCGGAACGGTGGGGGGGACAGCGGTATGTACTTCTCGCTCGAAAAGAACGCCAAAGGCTCCCTGGACAGCTCAACGCAGGGCCTGTCCCAGGAAGACAGTCGCCGTGGCGAGCTGTGGGAACGGCTGATCAAGGAGTTTGGCGATGATCCTGTTCGTGCCCGGGAGATGAAAGTCGAGAGAGCAGACGGCATCTGGGCCGGAACGCTGGGCGACAACGATATCGAGACGCTTGCCCGACGGTACGCCGCGAAGACACGTCCCTACGACGATCTGGACAAGAAAGCGAAGGCGATGGCCGTGGGGGTCAAGGACGAAGCCACGTTGCAGGAACTCCGGATTGTCTACTACAAGTCCCTCGATCTGGAGGCGATATTCGGCCCGAAGGATCCCGCCGCGCCGAACAACGGGTTGCCGCCGTGGCTGCCTCCCGAAGAGAATGGCGGCGTCCGTAATGGTCCCCTGGTGACCGGCGGTCACTCTGCCGCCGGCCAGGGCGATCAAGAGTCACTGCGCCTCGCCATCCAGGATCTGATGGACACGTACGGCGACAAGTACCCGAACGGCAAGAGCTACCTGGAACGCCTCGAGAAAGCCGCCCCCGATTCTGAGGAGTTCCTGGCCCTGAAACGCGAAGCGCTGCTCGCCAACCCCCTGCTTGACTTCGATAAGGTACTGATGGTCCGCAGCAAGCAGGGAAAACGGTTTGCCGCGAACTGGGAAACCCGCACCTCCTGTGGTGGCACGTTCGAGGACGAGCTCGTGGTGATGTCCCTGAAGGACGGAGAGACCAAGTCCGTCTACAACCCCGGCAACGGTAAGTACATCGGCGACATTGACCTGAATTGGGATGGCGAACGTGTGCTGTTCACGTCACACGTCGACAAAGGGAGCCTGAAGGAGATACCGGGCGCAAAGAGCACCCGGCACTACAGCGTCTTCGAGCTGCGGGTCGATCCGAGAAGTGGTGCCATGGTCGGGGAGGCGCGACAGGTGGCGCCAGACATGGGCCATGATGTCGACAACTACTACGCGTGTTACCTGCCCGACGACCGTATCGTCTTTGCCTCGACCGCCTCTTACGACGGGGTCCCCTGTGTGGGCGGCGGCGCCTACGTAGCCAACCTCTATCTGATGAACGGTGACGGCTCCAATGTCCGCCGTCTGACCTTCGATCAGGACGCCAGCTGGCACCCGGCCGTGAAGTCCGACGGGCGCGTTATGTACGTACGTTGGGAGTACACCGACTCTGCGCACTACTACAGCCGGGTGGTCATGACCATGAACCCGGACGGCAGCGATCAGAAAGCCTATTACGGCAGCAACTCTTACTGGCCCAACAGCATGTTCTTCCCGCGTCAGATTCCCGGGCAGGGGAACTCCACCAAGTTTGTTGCCACCATTACCGGACACCACAGCCACGCCAAGGGCGGAGCAGCATGCATCTTCGACGTTTCCAAAGGTCGCGAGGAAGCGGATGGTGCGGTGCAGTTCCTCACGGGACGCGGCAAAGGCGTGGAGCCATTGGTAATCGATAACCTGTGCCGTGTGTACAATCCGAAGTTCTACGAACCCTACCCCCTCAGCGAGAAGTACTTCCTGATTGTGGCAGACGCATCGGTCTATCTGGTGGACACATTCGACAACATGCTCTGCCTCAAGCCGAGAGACGACAAAGGCGGCTACTGGGAGCCCATTCCGCTGTGCAAGTCCGAGCGTCCGCCTGTGATTGCGGATCGCGTCGATCCCCGACGCAAGGAAGCCGCCGTTCTCATCGACGACATCTATGAAGGGCCTGGCCTGGCAGGGGTCCCGCGCGGGACGGTCAAAGCCGTTCGCGTGTATCGCTACGAGTACGGGCCGCGCCACAAAGGAGGGCACTACTCGATGGGGATGGAGGCCGGCTGGGATGCCAAGCAGGTCCTGGGAACGGCCCCGGTCGAAGCAGACGGATCGGCCAGCTTCGTGGTTCCCGCCAACACGCCTTTCTCCATGCAGCCGCTGGACAAGGATGGCAGAGCGCTGCAACTGATGCGGAGCTGGGTGGTCGGAATGCCCGGGGAGATCCTCTCTTGTGTCGGCTGCCATGAAGACCAGAACATGTCCCCCCCGTCACGGGTGTCACAAGCGATGCTCCGGAACCCCAGCGAACTCAAGCCGTTCCACGGGCCGACCCGGGGATTTGGCTTTGCCCGCGAGATTCAGCCTGTGCTCGACAGATTCTGTGTGGGTTGTCACGATGGCACCAATGATCTCACCACCGACGGCCGCGACAAGAAGGGGCGCTACACCGTTGCCGACCGAGTCATCGGGACAGGCTCAAACACGGGCAAGAAGCTCAGGCAATGTGGCATTCCCGACCTCTCGACACCCGATTCGGCGCACCGTATGCTGCATCCCTACGTCCGGCGCAACGGTCCGGAAGGCGACTACCATCTGCTAACGCCGCTCGAGTTCCACGCCGACACCAGCGAACTCGTGCAGATGCTGCGCAAAGGACACCACAATGTGACACTCGACGACGAGTCATGGGACAAGCTCCTGACATGGATCGATGTCAATGCTCCGCTGCGTGGGACGTGGACCGAGGCCGGCGCGAGCCCGGACATCCTCAAGCGTCGGATGGACCTCAGAGCTCTATACGCCAACGACACCTACAATCCAGAGACCATCGTGAACCCATACGAGAAGTCGGACAACTGTGTCATGCCCGCACCGTGCGAACGAGAGGTTGCCGCGCCCGCGCCCGCGGAGATTGCGCAACACGATCCGAGCACGCTGGAGTTCGATCTGGGTGAGGGTATTACGATGAAGTTGGTCAGTATTCCGACAGGTTCGTTTTCCATGGGCAGCAATGACGAGACCCCGATGGAACAGCCTGTGACGCGGATCAAGATCGACAAGCCCTTCTACATGGGGGCCACCGAGGTCACTTTGGGGCAATACCGGCAGTTCGACCCGGACTATCTCAACGGCGTCTACGACATGCACTACAAGGATCAGGTTCACCGTGGCTACTATATGAACCACATGCCTCTGCCGGCGGTCCGTATCTCGTGGGAGCGCGCCATGGCTTTCTGCGAATGGCTGTCCGCGAAGACCGGCAAGAAGGTCACCCTTCCCACCGAAGCCCAGTGGGAATGGGCTTGTCGCGCCGGCACCGACACACCTCTTTCCTACGGCAACTTGGACGCCATCTTCTCGCAACACGCCAACATGGCGGATGTCACGGTGACCCTGATGGCGGTCAGCGGAGTCAACCCACAACCGATAAAGAACCCGAACACGACTATGGACTTCAAGCTGAAGGATCCGCGGTCGGACGACGATACGCTGTTCCTCGCCTCGGTCGGGACATTCCAGCCCAATCCGTGGGGGCTGTACGACATGCACGGGAACGCCGCGGAATGGACGCGCTCGGACTACAAACCCTACCCCTACAACGACTCGGACGGGCGCAACGACGGTGACAAGAACACCCACAAGGTGCTCCGTGGCGGTTCATGGCACGATCGACCGTTCCGTTGCACCTCCTCCTACCGCCTCGGGTACTCCACTTGGCACCGTGTGTACGACGCCGGCTTCCGCGTTGTCTGCGAGTAGCAGAGCCGGGATGCCGGTACCGGCCCTCGCCGGTGTGTGGAGATGCGCTCGGCCTCGAGCACCAGCGGGGCCAGACGCGTTATGCCCCTGCTTTGTAAGCGGGGCACGCGAGGTGCTGACGCTCCCGACGCCGCTTGAGAAGCCGCGCCGACGTACGCAGAGTTCATTGGCTCTTGCCATACGTCTGCCACATGGCCTTGCAGAACGGTGTCAGGCTGTTCGTTCCGCCTTTCCCGCCGCCATCCAAGGCCATGACGCGATCCACGTAATCGAAGAGTGGATCGTGATTCCACGCTTTCTGCTGACCCATGAGCCGGGCCGCGAGGATGAAGCCGGGGAAGATTGCGTTGTTGATGCCGCGGTACGTGGCATCCCAGTGCCGGTTGTCCCGGTTTGGCTCTGTGGCGTGGCGAATACCCCACTCGGGCAAGCCGATGTCGTCCTTCGTGTAGGGCGCGACCGGCGCCCGTTTGTCGGGTGACCATTTGGGGCTGTTCGTGATGTCCACCTCACGCTGGCTCACGTAGAACGTGGTTGCGTCTTCCTGGAACATGGTCTCCCACTGCCCGACGTTCTTCATGTGCTCGTCGTCGAGCATCAGCCCCGCAAACAGGATCGGCCATTTGCGGGCCAGGCCGTGTCCGCCGTCCGGGCACCAATCGCCGCCGGTGTCCGCGATTCCGGCCAGGTCGATCCCGAACTGAACCAGGTTGATGAGCAGACGCTCCTTGGACGGCGCTCCCGGGAGTTGCCCGAAATCCAGCATGAGCATCAGGGCTGTCTCGTTCAGGATGTGGCCCATCTCGCGTCCGTAGTTGGGCATGTTCATGCTCGGATGGAACACTGCGCCTCCCCACCCGGGGCAATCGTCGAACCACGTCCTGGACATCTCTGCCTCGAGCTGGTCCAAGTCCGGCAACGGCGTCACCGGCGACAGGTTCGGAAGCAAGTCGGTTCGAAGGGCACCCAGGCGGAAGCGGGCCGTCTTGTCGTCGCCGCAGTAGGACGGGCGGAAGGCGCCAGCGGGGGGCGCTTCGGACAGGCAGGTCAGGATCGCTCCCGAACGCAAAGCCGGACGCGGCGTGCCCGTCGCATACCACCGGGGACAGCCCGGCTCGCGATCATCCTTGTCCCTGTAGAGCCAGCTCACCATGGACACGAGGCTCTGTCCCGGTTGCAGCACCAGCGGGTTCTCCGGGGACGCCGCCTTGCCGTTCGGGAGCGCTGCATTGAGTTCCGGCTTGTACGACCTCGCCCCGCTGTCGTACCCTTGGGCACCGTCGCCTCTCGGGTTGATTTCCGATCCGTTCTGTCCGGGTTTGGGTGCGAACTCCGCAGAGTTGAGGTCGTTGCTGATAGCGACCACCGACACCGGCCCGAGCACCCACGGGTCGCCGGTGACAAACACCCCGGACGTCGTCGGTTGGGCGAATCTCCACGTGACGTTGTTGTGCACTATCTCCGTCGTGTTTGCGGACTTCGCAAGCTGTGCGGATGAGAAATCCCCCATCATCCAACAGGCAGCCAGTGATAGGTACCATCCGGTGCGTCCTGTCATGCGCGTGGCCTCCTTCGTGGTAACGCGTCGAGATCTCGTACCGGCTTTCAGTCGCCGAGTCGCAAGGTAGTACAGCCAGCGGGTCATGACAAGGCGTCCTCGTTCTCCTGGCATCTTCGGTCATCTGCCTGGCATGGGGCCGACTGCACGGCCTGCCATGGCAGCTTGACCTCCGTCGTTCAAAGTGTATAGTCAAAGTGAACACTCTTAATCCGGGAGCTTCGAAATGGAAGCGACTGTTCTGGATCTCCGGCGGAACATGAAAGATGTGCTGGCGGCCCTCAACCGGAACGAGCGGGTGACGCTGACATACCGTGGACGTCGGAAAGGGGTCATTGTCCCCTGTGAGGGCAACACGGAGCGACCGTCCGTCAGTCGGCACGCGGCCTTCGGGATGTGGCAAGACCGCGACGACATTGCCGACGTGGACGGTTATGTCAGAGACCTGAGACGCGGCAGGCAGTTCTGATGGTGTTCGACACCGACGTACTAATCTGGGCGATGCGGGGAAACCCGGGGGCCGCTGAAGTAATTGATGCTGAACCGAGCCCGAGTCTCTCTGCCATTTCGTACATGGAGTTGCTCAAGGGCGCTCGTGACCTGCAAGAGCAGAGACTGATCAAGCGTTTCCTCCATGACGTCGGCTTCGAACTCCTGCCTGTCAGCACGAATGTCTCTCACCGGGCCATCGTCTACATGGAAGCGTTTTTCCTTTCCTCCGGCCTTGACCTCGCAGACGCTCTGATCGCGGCCACGGCTACCGAGTGCGGCTTCCGCCTCTGCACGGCCAATGACCAGCACTACCGCATCGTCCCGGACTTGGAGCTGCTGGTGTTCCGCCCCTGACTGTTGCGGGGTCTGGTACCGGAGGTATTGTTCTCGTTCCCTGAACCACGAGATCGTCTACGATGGAGAGAACTGTCATGCTGGATTTCAGAGTCGATCAGGAACGCTGCACCAAATGTGACCTTTGCGTGTTGGACTGCCCAGTACGGATCATCGCACGGGACGGCGACGGTGTTCCGCACATCATCGAAGAGGAAGCAGGTGACTGCATGGCATGCCAGCACTGCCTGGCGATTTGCCCGACGGGCGCCATCTCGATTCTCGGTCGAGATCCCGACCAGAGCCTGCCACTGGATGCTGCGGAACTCCCCACGCCCGAGGCCATGGCGCGGTTGATCAAAGGGCGCCGAAGCGTCCGGCGGTATGCCGATGAGAATGTCGATCCGGCGCTTGTCCGACAGCTCCTCAATACGGTGGCCAACGCGCCGACGGGGGTCAACCGACAGGAGCTGACCTTCTCGGTCATTGACGATTGTGACACAATGCAGACGGTGCGTAGCACGGCGATGGACATGCTCGCGGCCAAGGTCGACGCGGGAGAGATCCCCGAGGGCAACACCTTCCTCCCTCGGCTTGTGCAGGCCTACCGTGACGAGAACCGCGACCTGGTGTTCCGTGGCGCCCCGCATGCCCTGATCGTCTCGGCGCCCCCGGACGCTCCGTGTCCGAGTCAGGACGTGGCGCTGGCCTTGGCCTACTTCGAGTTGCTCGCACAGAGCGCCGGTCTCGGTACGGTATGGTGCGGGCTGATGTATACGGTCCTGGAAGCGTTGCCGGAACTGAAAGACAGACTGGGGTTGCCGAGAGACGCCGTGCATTACGAGATGCTCTTCGGGAGGCCGCTACACCACTACAGCCGGACCGTTCAGCGCGACGACGGTGCCGTCATTCGGGCCGTCGCCATCTAGCGGCGGTGCACGTGGACACACCCGTGGGGGCCACGTCGGCCTGCGCGAACTGTCCCAGCCGTGCGGCCTGGATGCCGGGAAGAGAAGGGAACGGAGATGCGCAGGGCCACCTCGATTCGTATCGTGATTTGCTGCTCCGCCATTGTCCTCGGCGGGGTGATTCCACGGTCCGTGCGTGCGGACTTCGCAATCGCGAGGGACGGACAACCTGCCTCCGTCATCGTGTCTTCCTCCTCGCCGACCCACCGGAAGAGTAGGATGTCACCCCGCTTGATTCAGGCAGAGCCGGACGCTAGGTTTGGCCTCTTCCCATCGACGTATTCAGCAGAGGAAACGGCCAATGACTGGACTTGATCTCGGGCGCAGAGATTTCCTCAGGGTTGCCGGTGCCGGCACCACCGTGATGGCTATGTCAGGCGGTGTTCTTGCCGGCGGCGGTCTGCGCACGGGGCGGACCATCGACCCGCGGAGCAAGCTGCGGATTGCCTGCGTGGGTTGCGGCGGGAAAGGCAGCAGCGATATCGGCGGCGTCAGCAGCGAGGAGATCGTGGCGCTCTGTGATGTCGACTTGGGAAGTGCGAGGGGGACGTTCAACCGCTTTCCGAAGGCAGAACGCTACAAGGACTATCGTCGCATGCTGTTGGAGATGGATGATGAGATCGACGCCGTCACCGTGAGCACACCCGATCACATGCATTTCCCGATAGCGATGATGGCGATCCAGATGGGCAAACACGTGTTCGTACAGAAGCCGCTCACGCACACCGTCTGGGAAGCCCGGCAGCTGAGAGTGGCTGCCCGGCGTCATCATGTCGTCACTCAGATGGGCATCCAGGGCCATGCCGGCGAGGGCATCCGACTGCTCAAGGAATGGCTGGACGCCGGTGCCATCGGGCCGGTACATGAAGTGCACTACTGGACGAACCGACCGATCTGGCCCCAGGGAATCGAGCGCCCGGCCGACACGCCTCCCGTTCCCGATACGCTGGACTGGAACCTGTGGCTCGGCACGGCGCCGGAGCGCCCGTACCACCCGGCCTACGCGCCGTTCAGGTGGCGCGGCTGGTGGGATTTCGGATGCGGTGCCTTGGGCGATATCGGCTGTCACGCCATGGACGCCGGTTTTTGGACGTTGGGCCTGGGATCGCCCATCAGCGTCCAGGCCATCTCCTCGGAAGTGAACGACGAGACGGCCCCGGAATGGTCGATCGTCACCTACGAGTTCCCCGAGCGCGACGGCAAACCGGCCGTCAGAGTCGTCTGGCACGACGGGGGCAAGACGCCACCGCGTCCGAGGGAACTGGAAGAGAGTCGCGAGCTCCCCGGCGGAGGCGGCGGCCAGCTTTTCTTCGGGGAGAACGGCGTGATCATGGTCAATGACATCTACTGCAGCAGTCTACGGCTGATCCCCGAGACGAAAATGCAGGAGTTTCTGGCCAAGCGCCCCGAGAAGACGCTGCCCCGGTCGCCGGGACACTACAGAGAGTGGATCGATGCGTGTAAGGGCGGCCCCGCGCCCGGCGCCAATTTCGACTATGCGGGTCCGTTAACCGAGATGGTGGTGCTTGGCAACCTGGCTGTCCGGACGGGCAAACGAATCGAGTGGGACGGGGACAGTTTGACCTGCACGAACGAACCCGACGCCAACGCGCTGGTGCGACACCAATACCGCCTATTCTAGGAGAGTGTCTGACATGCGATCCGTCCAGAAGAAGGCTCTGCCCACAGGTCTCTCCCTGCTTGCCTTGCTGGCTTGCCTGCTTCCCGCCGCGGGATGCGCAACCAGTCGACCGGTGGTGTACGTGGTACCGTCTGCTGCCGATGCGCCGATGCCCCACCCCCATGGCGATATGGTCTTGCTCAACGATGAAGAGCTTCGCGAACTCCGCAAGATCGAACCGCCCCGCATGGTCTGGGACATCGCCGAGACGTGGCGCGTCATTCTGGCCGACGACGACGGCAGATGGCCTCAGTTCAAGCCCGTCGATACGTCAGCGTACAGGGACTCGACCGACGGTGTGAAAGGCACGATCGCCGCGAGCGGCGAAGGCGTGCCGGGCGAAACGTACCCGAATGCGTTCGACAACACGCTGGCGAAGTGGTGCATCAAGACGCCCACGATCTGGATCCGGTTCCAGTACCCCGACGGCGTGAAACGCCGCGTGACCGCCTACACGATCACTACGGCAAACGACGTGCCGGGGCGCGACCCCAGGGACTGGAAACTGCTCGGATCAAACGACGGCGAAGCCTGGGCCGTTGTCGATACGCGCTCGGGCGAGAAGTGGTTCGACAGGCACGAGAAGCGTCTGTTCAAGGTCGCGTCGCCCGGCGACTACAACGTGTATAAGCTGGACGTTACGAAGAACGGCGGAGAAGACACGTCTCAGCTCGGCGAGATCGAGCTTCTCGTTCCGCTGGAATAGCTCGTCAGGCGTGGAGGAGCGGGGCCATGTCGGCAACGTAGACTCGCCGGATGCCGCGGGGCGCGGCGTTGAAGGCCACGTAGCGATACGTCCGGTCCCAGGCCGGGTGGGGGTCGACCCGGGAAATGCGTCCCGGGCCTGCGAACGAGGGATCTGTCGGAACGCGGGCCACGGTTGTCTCGTGTCCTGTCTGCAGATCGATCCAGCGCAGCGGCACAACCCCGTTGCCGTCGGCGAAGCGGCCTGTTGCGTACTCGTCGGTGAGTATGTGGCGACCGTCCGGGTGCAGCGTCGGGTGTCTCCTTGCTCAAAGCGACTGCGCGGCGAGGAGAGAAAAATGGGTGTGTCCCGTGGCCGATCAAGCGTGTTGGGGCGACAGTTGCACGCAGGGCACGAGTCGGGTATGTTGTTCATTAGGGTCGACACAAGAGCACAGGTCCCAACCTTAAGGAGGCGTTATGACAGCGTATCTTCAGGTACACGATATTCTCGACCGGGCTCAGGAAACACACCGGCGTCTGGGTGAGTTCTACGAACGCTTGAGCAAAGTGGCAACGGGAGGCCACGTGAAGATGCTGCTGAACTACCTGAGTCAGCAGGAGAAGAACTTCGCCCAGAGTCTGGAGGTGTACGTCACCAGGGGATCGCCGAAGGTCCTGCAAACATGGTTCCAGTTTGCGCCGGAGTCACACCTGCAGGAGACATTGGCAGGCATCGACCTGCAGGCCGACATGACGGTCGATCAGGTGATGCGCGTGGCAATGCGTCTCGATGATTGTCTGGTAGCGTTCTATGACGAAGCGCTGCAGAATGCCGAGGGCGAGGAAGTGGCGGACGCTTTCCGCGAACTCCTTATCCAGGAGAAGCAGGAGAAGGCCGAACTCTTCAAGACGGCCGAATCGCTGAAGCACATCTGAGCTGTCCCTCGTCGCTCCGACCTACGTCGCGTCGGCCACGTAGTTCCGCAGGCCTTCAGCGTCGCCGGACTGCTCGAACCAGCCGCGTAATGTGTTTCGGCACCGGCTGAGGACGTCTGCGCAGGCTGAGTCGTTCGCCTGGTTGCGCATTTCTCCGGGGTCTGCTGCCAGGTCGGTGAGGATCTCACGGGGGGCGTTACCGGCATAGATGGTGTATTTCCAGCGTTGCGTCCGCAGCATGCGGCCGATACCGTTCTCGGAGACGACATAGTCGTGCGAGGCCGCGTCAGCATCCGCTTGCGCGGGCATCCGTTGGCTGATGCCGAGGAGTCCGGCGGGGACGTCGCAACCGGCGTAGTCACAGCAGGTCGGCAGGATGTCGAGGCCGGTGTTCACCAAGTGCTGGGCGTCCACCCGACCGGCAGGGATGACGCCTCTGTGCTTCACGATGAACGGTACACGCACTGACTCCTCGTAGAACACGCCCTTTGACGCCAGGCCGTGGTTGGCGTGCATATTGCCATGGTCACTGGTGAAGATGACGACCGTATCGTCTTCCAGGCCGTTTGCCTTGAGCACGTCGAGGATGCGGCCGATCTCGTGATCTACTTGTTCGGTCAGGCGTGCGTAGACCCATCGGTAGATACGCCAGTCGCGCTCGGTGTAGGTCAGGTACATGGTCCCGGACGGGGTGATCGCCGTGGTGTTACAGCGACCGTGCAGTCCCGGCGGTTCCGAGTCTGGGACGGCGAAGTTGTCGGGCAATGGCGGCAGTGCGGCGTCCGGTAGCTGGTCGGCTTGTTCGTACAATGCCGTCACCGTCGGCATGCGCGGATCGCGACCGACTTTGGCGTTGTGAACGTAGCAGATGTCGTGAGGGTTGATGAACGAGGCCACGGCAAAGAAGGGCTGGTCGCGCTCCTCGGTGATGAACTCGACACACGCATCCGCGAGCGTGTCGCGTTCGTTCTTGTGGTAGACATCGTACCCCGCCTGAAGCGGGGCGAGTTGGGGGCACATGTGCACCTTGCCGCCGTAGAACGTGTCGTAGCCGGCGCGTTGCATGAGCAGGCCGAGTGAGTTGTCGGCCACAGCGTCGGGCAACACGGCTTTCATGCCGATACCGTTATCCGGCGCGGCGATGCGGCACGACATGATGCCTGTGGCCATGCTCATGCGGCTGGGTACGCACACGGGATTGGCGCAGATCGCCTGCTGGAATCGTGTGCCTTCACTGGCCAACGTGTCGAGCGCCGGTGTGTCGACCCACGACGTGCCCGTGCAACTCATCATGTTGGCTGACTGTTGATCGGTCATGATCAAGAGGATGTTCGGTCGTCTACTCACGGTCGTTCGCTTGCCTTCCTGGCCCGGGTTCATGGCTCGATGACAATTCCGCAATGTCTCGCGGTTCCCCAGTTCCCGGCGCCGTCCATGGCGCGTCTATCGGTCCGACCAGAGGCCGAACGTCCCGTAGTCCGTCGAAGAACAGCATTTACAGGCCGACGGACGGCGCTTCGCCGGCCGGCAGCGTAGACTTGCGGTAATCGAATCGTACCCACGGGTATTTGGCCGGTCAGAGCAGGGCTGTCAGAACGGCGTACCACGCGATGGCAACCGTCAAAACGACGACGGTGGGGCCCAGGAGACCGCGCAGGCTGTGCAGCAGGCGCGTGCCGAAGTGCTCGTTGGTCACAACGAGGCAAATGTGGACCGGAGACAGCATCATGCCGACGTAACCGAAGCCGTAGGCGAGCATGACGGTGGGCAGGAGTACGGCAGGCGAGGGGTCGGTGCCGATGAGGGCCATCACAACGGGAAAGCTGGCGCCCACAAAGCCGATGGCGACGCCGGTCGCCAGGCCGCAGATCAGCGGCACAAGCATGACTGCAGCCAGTGCGGGAATGTGCCACCGGGTGAGTTCGTCGCGCATGATTTCAACCAGCATCATGCCGTTGGGGAGCGGCTCCTCGATGAACGCGCCATAGACGCGGACGAGGGTGACCAGGAGGACTAGGAACAAGGTCTTGCGCGAGAGAAGGATGGTGCGCCACGTACTCCAGCCGAACGGTCGTTGCCATTGCAGGAGAGCGGCTGCGCCGGCGAGTCCCATTGCCATGGGGATGTACCGGTTGAACTCGGCGAAGGCAGGCAGGGAAAGCCTGACGAGGGCGTAGACCACGATGACGGCGGCAATCGGGGCCACGAGTTGGGGAAGACTGTGGGAGCTTCTGCCGATCGTATCCGGCACGGGCGCGGACGACTCGTGAACGTGGCGGAGCAGGAACCAGTATCCGCCGACCACGGAAGCCAGGCTGAGGGGGACNTGCACGAGCATCATCTGCCAGATCTCGATCCGCGTGATGACGAGGGCCAGGAGCACCCCGGGGTAGATGGGCCACCAGTATTCCCAGATATGGCGGAACCAGTGGTTGATCTCGGCCTTCAGCAATGGGGGAACGGAGTCGTCATGGTCGCAGTCGTCAACCAGAGGGGCGGAGAAGATGGCGCCGCCGGGCATGGGCAGGAATCCGATGACGGCGGGGAGCACGGCCATCGCCGCCCGCCGGGGGAGGCGTCCGCGCAGGTTCTGAACCAAGTCACGCATGACGCCGGCAGCAGACATCTGGGCGCTGAGGCAGATGACCTGAAATATGATGACGACGAGGAACAGGTGATCGGGCGAGAAGGTGCGTCTCAGCGCGATAAGGGCGGCGGCGTCGGGTGAATGACCGGTGAGGGCTACGAGCAGTAGCGTACCGGCACCCAGTGAAAAGCTGAACCGCCAGCCGATGCAGTTCAGGCACAGCATGAGCAGCAACGATCCGAACACCTTGGCAACGGCGGGGAGGTCCATGGCAGGGGATAGGGGATCAGTCCGTCTGGTCGCGGCGGAGGCCGAGATAATCGATGGAGATACCGTCTTCGGTGTTGCGCAGCTTGATCTCTACAGGGCCGGCCGGCAAATCGACGGGGCGCACAGCTTCGAGGTCGTGCCAGGTCTTATAGGACTCGCTGGTGATGACCCCCTGGGTATCCGCGACGGCATAGCCTACGCTGTTCCCGCAGCCGTCGACCCAGTACACGCGGGCGAAGAAGACGAAGCGTCCGGCNTCGGGTACATCGACGTGAAACACCGCC
>JGI10211J34971_10000701_pt1 | contig 27829 bp, 12 predicted proteins | sample Etolagsediment_FD_34971 | JGI IMG/M metagenome (IMG submission 34971)
TTTAGGATCACAAAGTGCAAAACCAGTCAGACCACAACAGAAATTAGATGCAAAGTATGATGCAGCTCAAGGAAAATATGTGCTTAGTAGAGATAGTGTNACTACTACAACTGTAGACAGATTAGCAACACATGAACCTTTTGTTTCTCACGGCGANAAAAATACTAGCACTAGTTACACTGGTGGATTAGCTGGTGGCGGTGGNCTCGGTGCAGCTTTTAGTATTATAAGTACAGGTNTTCAAATAGCAAGTGCTTTACCACCTGGTACATTTAGTACTTTAGGTACAGGCGTAAGTGGAGTTACAAGTAATTTAAGCAATATTACTAACAGTAGTTCATATGTTGGTCTTGCAGGTATAGATGGAGTTGCCACTGCAACTATTCCTAAGTTTGATTTTAGTAATATAGTGTCCACAGGTTCAGGTTTTGATTTTGGATCATTAGGTGATACTTTTACAAGTATTACTGATACAATTGGTACAAAAATACAAACTTTTACAGATGCAGTTGGTGATACAATAGGCAAATATGGTAATAGTATTACAGGTACTGACATTACTAGTCAAGACTTTCCTGGATTGGATGCTTTTGGAGGGTTTGGTCCTAGTATATCAAACATTAAGGGTAATTTTTCAAATATTTCTTCAACAGTTGATAGTATTGGTAGTAGTATCGCAGGACAAGGTGCAATAGGTTCATCCTGGGCTAGTACAATAGGTGATTTATCGAATTCTAGTTTAGGCAAGTTAGTCACAGATGGCACAGGAAAAATTGTAGACATTGCAAAAGAAGTAGTAGATCAATATCAAGCCGATTTACCACAAATACAAAAAGGTTTACAAAAATTAAGTACAGTCGCTGGATTGGCAGGAGCAGATATAAGTGGATTGGATAAACTAAATGGGTTTTTACTTGAACCTAAAATTGCAGGATTTGAGATTACTGATGTTGTGAAACAACTAGATACAGGTTTTAGTATCGGCGACTTAGATAGTACAGATATGCAAGGATTGGCAGCTGCAGTTGTAAAGGTAGCTGGCAGTAATAATTCAAATAGTTTTATAAACAGTACAACCAAAGCAATGGGAAAATATGGATTTACTGTTGACCAATTAATTTCTGCTGGTTACGTAAGACCGGAAGCAAAATTTAATGATCAACTGTTGCAAAGTAGTGTGTGGACAGGAAAAGACAATATTAACAGTCATACAAAATTTTTACAAAATGCTGGTATTCAGGAACAAACATATCAACAAGTTATCGCAAGTACATACCAAACACTAGTTAATAATGGTGCAATTACACCTAATGATAAATCTAAGGAAATTATGGCAATGCTTACTGGATCATCCATTAGTAATGCTGATATTGTAAAACAAGTTAGATTTGGAAATGCAAATATTGATGGGCCAGTTCGAAATACTACAGGAATCCCACAAAACGGTGATGTGTTAAGTTTTGTAAAAGATGCTATGCAAAAGGGTGCTGCTGCAAGTGACTTAGTAACTAATTTAAAGAATAAAAATAATAATACTGATATACAAGATTTATCAACACTTAAAGTATTTCAAGGCACTCTCAAAAAAGGAGAAACTCTTAGAAATATTAATGGTGTAAGTTATATTGTTCCTGCTCCTGCAAGTGATCCTTATTCTGGACCTAATGGTGGAAAAAAGAGAGATTTAGATCAAAGAATTGCTAAATTGGAAAAGGATAGGTCACAGTTAGTCAAAGACGGAAATGATGACAAAAATATAATACAACAAATAGGTGATACTCTTAGTGATTTATATGCACAGAGAAACAATTTATAAGGAAGAGAGATGGCAGTTGCAGTTTACAAAGGTATTAGTACAGTAAATAACAATTTTGGAAGTATAAAATTGACTGATACTGATCTAATTAAAAGAGATTTACTAAACCACTTTGCAATACGCAAAGGTGAAAAACTAATGAATGCAGAGTTTGGCACAAGTCTTAGAGACTTAATAATGGATCCGTTAACAGAAGAAACAAAAGCATTAATAGTTCAAGAAGTTGATGCAGTAATCAAAAATGATCCAAGAGTAAGATCAGAAGGTGTTACTATTGACGAATATGAAGGTGGACTGCAAATAGAAATGATACTAAGATATGTTACTAATAATCAAGTAGAAAACTTAATGGTAAAATTTGATAGGCCTACTGCAGAATAATATACCTATATTATACAGTGAATAAATACTGCAATAGATAGGAATATTTTATAATGGCTGCAAGTACAAGACAAGCAAATTTATTCGCTGCTGAAGACTGGAAGAAAGTCTATGAGACTTTCAGGGAAGCAGATTTTCAAAGTTATGATTACGAAACAATTCGTAAAAGTATGGTTGATTATATCCGTACTTACTATCCTGAAGATTTTAACGATTTTATAGAATCAAGTGAATATATTGCACTGATTGATATGATTGCTTTCTTAGGTCAATCTCTTAGTTTCCGTGCTGATTTAAACGCCAGAGAAAACTTTTTAGAAACTGCACAACGTAGAGATAGTATACTAAGATTAGCACGAATGCTAAACTATTATCCTAAACGTCAGCAGATTGCCAGGGGATTTATAAAAATTAACAGTTTAAGAACCACTGAAGAAGTTGCAGATAGTAATGGTAACAGTTTACGAGATACAGAAATAGTTTGGGGTGATCCAACTAACAGTGACTTTTTAGAGCAATTTACTACTATTTTAAATAGTGCATTAGTAAATACTCAAAAGTTTGGAAATCCTGCATTAAAAACTACAATTGGTGGTATTAGTATTGAAGAATATCAAATAAGTTTGAATCCTGGCACTATACCAGTTTATGATTTCAAAACAATTGTAGGTTCACAAAATTTAGAATTTGAATTAGTCAAAGGCACATACAGTGGTCAAGACTTTTTATATGAGGTAGCTCCTCAACCAACAAGTACCACTAATATTTTATATAGAAATGATAATAGAGGCTTTAATAGTGCTAATAATGGATTCTTTTTCTACTTTAAACAAGGTAGTTTACAAAGTGCAGATTTCACTATAGAAGAAAAGTTGCCTAATAGAACTGTAGAAATTGATGTTAATAATATTGATAACAACGACGTTTGGTTATATTCTTTAGATGATCAAGGTAATGAAACTATACGTTGGGAAAAAGTTCCTGCGATTTCAGGCAACAATGTTATATATAATAGTTTAAGTCAACAAAACAAAAATTTATTTACAGTGCGTAGTCGTGCTAATGATCAGATAAGTTTAGTTTTTGGTGATGATGTATTCTCTAATGTGCCAGTAGGAGATTTCCGTGTATATTTTAGAACAGGAGCAGGCACAACTTATAAAATTTCTCCTGATGATATGCAAAACTTACAAATTGTTATACCTTATGTGAGTCATGTTAACCAAATAGAAAATTTAACAGTAAGTTTGAGTTTGACTACTACAGTTGCCAATGCAAGTGGTAGAGAAAACCTACGTGACGTAAAAGAAAAAGCACAACAACAATATTACACTCAAGACCGTATGATTACTGGTGAAGATTATCAAATCTTGCCTTATACAAAATTTAGTAATATTTTAAAATCCAAAGCAATAAACAGAACTGCAAGTGGTATTAGTAGATACCTGGATGTAAGAGATACTACTGGAAAGTATAGTAGCACAAATATTGTTGCAGAAGATGGAATACTCTATCGCACAGAAGATTTACAAAATTTTACTTTTACTTTTATTACAGATAGTGATATAAGCAATGTTTTATCTACGCAAGTAGAAAGAAATATTTTAAAAAATGATAGTTTACATTATTACCTTAAAAATTATGGTGGCACAGATGTAACTGGACTTAATGCAGAATGGAATCTTACAACTAGCTCTAGTGGAACATGTACAGGTTACTTTAAAAATGATGTAGACGCTCCTTTAAAGATAGGAGATTTTGCAAGTAGTAATTTAAAACTTGCAAAAGTAGGAGCATTATTAAAGTTTACGGCTCCATCTGGAAAAGTTTTTGATGTCAACAATAACTTAATAACTGGTACAAGTGGAACTATTAATACAAAAGATTACATATGGGCGAGTATATCTAATATAGTAACAGATGGAACAAACCAAGGAGTTGGAAATCTAGCTACTGGACAAGGGCCTGTTACACTTACAGAAGTAATACCAAGTGATGCAGTATTAGATAAAGTAATTGCAGTATGGAATACTACAATATCTTCAACAGTAAGAAATGAAATCATACAAGCAATAGGCGACTATAAAACGTTTGGATTACGTTATGATTTAGATACCCAAGCATGGGTTATTATTACAAATGCAAATCTTAATCAAGCAAATACCTTTAGTTTAGATAACGCTGGAAATACCAGCAGTACTGGAGTGGACAATAGTTGGTTTTTTAAGTTTACTAACGATGGTAGCACTTACACTGTTAATTTCAGATCAACCAGTTATGTATTTGAAAGCAAGTTAGAAACACGTTTTTATTTTGATAAAGATTTAAATATTTTTGATCCTAGAACAGGAAAAACTATTAAAGACAAAATTAATATTCTTAAAATAAATTCATTACCTGATACTGCAGGAAGTCTTGCAATTGATTATGCTATGCAGGTTGATGATGTAATAAGTGAGACAGATGGGTATATCCTGACAAATAGAATTAAAGTAACTTTTCCTGATATAGATAGTGACGGTGTTGTTGATAATCCTGATATATTTGATATAATTGTAGCACCTGATGTTAATCCCACAAACAAGGTTGTGTTTTATAAAACAGATACCAGTAGTGGTGGATATCTTACATACACTGCAGTATCAAGTACAGATATAGAACAAAGATATACAACACAATCTGCAATAAATGAAGTCCTTGCACAATTTTCAAACGGAAAAGTATTTTATGCAAGTTCAGATAATAAGTTTTATATACTAAATGTTAGTGGTGCAAATGTAAAGAGCATAGCTGAAACTACAGATTATATAAAAAGGACAGGCAGAGATCAGCTTTTATTTCAGTACACTCATAATAGTCCTAACAATAGACGTATCGATCCAAGTCCAAGTAACATAATAGATTTGTTTTTATTAACTAGACAGTATAACACAGATTATAGAAATTATATAACTGATATCACAGGCACAGTACCAAAACCTGCTAATCCTACAACTAATGAATTGCGTGATCAATTCGGGTCTTTAGAGTCTTACAAAAGTGTAAGTGATACAATAATTTTTAATGGCATTACTTATAGGCCATTGTTTGGTGATAAGGCAGATGAAGAATTGCAAGCAACATTCAAAATTGTAAAGAATAATAGCACACTAATTAGTGATTCTGAAATTAAGGAAAAAGTTGTAACTGAAATTAATAATTATTTTGCCATTGAAAATTGGGATTTTGGAGATGTGTTTTACTTTAGTGAATTATCAGCATATCTTTATAACGCATTGTCGCCTGATGTATTGAGTGTGATAATTGTCCCTAAATTATCAACAAGCAACTTTGGTAGCTTATTTCAAATACAAAGCCAAAGAGACGAGATTCTTATCAGTTCTGCAACTGTTAATGATATAGATGTCATAGATGTAATTACTGCAAATAGTTTACAGGCATCAGGAAATGTTGTTAATACTACTACAACAAATTTAGCAAGTGAAAGTGTAAGTGCAAACAGCACAAGTACAACAGTGTCTACAACAACTTCTACAACTAGCTCAACTACAACTGGCGTAAGTTCTAGTAGTAGTTCTAGTAGTAGTTCAGGGTCTGGTGGAGGATATAGTTACTAATGGCTATTAGAAAAAGTTCTGCACTCTTACCTAGTGTATTCCAAACTAATAAAAATGCAAAATTTCTGAATGCAACTGTTGATCAATTAATTAGTGAACCTAATCTAAAAAGATTTAATAGTTTTATAGGTCGTAAGTTTGCTCCTAACTTTACAGTTGGTGACGGATATATTCAAGAACCAGATATTAATAGACAGAATTATCAATTAGAACCGGCAGTCGTTTACAGAAACGCATCTAATCAAGTTGAACATTTGACAGGTTATATAGATTTTGTTAACAAGTTAAAGTACAACAATGTAGACACTACAGTTCATAACGATTTATTTTCGCAACAATATTACAATTATAGCGGATTTGTAGATTTTGATAAACTTGTAAACTATGGAGAATATTTCTGGTTACCAGCTGGTCCTGATAGTGTCCAAGTCTTTAATAGCACAGTTGATACAGAAAAAACTTATACTGTTTATAGAAGTGGAGACGATATAAGATTTGATAGCACTACTGCTGACCCAAATAGACCAATTATTCTTGCACGTGGAGGCACATATAATTTTACATTAAGTGAAACTGGCAATCCATTCTGGATACAAACAGAACCAGGCACCAGTGGAATAAGTTCTTTCAGTACGTCTATTAATACAAGAGAAGTTTTGGGTGTATCAAATAATGGCGCAACAAATGGTACAATAACTTTTATAGTACCAGATGCTGATGCACAGAATGAAGAAATAAATGCAGTTCAAGCAGCAAATCCTGATTTTGCTACAGATTTGACATATAAACAAATTCATAATCAACCTTATAGTACTTTTATTAATACACATGGTGGTATAGACAAACAAACGATTATAGATGGTAAAAGTTTAGTTTTTATTAACACTACTACAGATGCCAGTGCTTGGGATCAAGGCAGTCTTTTTGATGCGTATGGTTTTGATGATGACAATAATCCTTTTGACGAAACTACTACATTGGGATTTGATGTAAGGTATGATGTTTATGACATTTCAGTTGATACAATAGGAGGTACAGAAACTATTGTATTAAGTAGAAGTACAGATTGGCCAGTAGGTCAAAAAGTAAAAATTAAACAAGGTGATATTTACGGAAATAGAGAATTTTTTAAAGGCGGTGATGGACTACCAAAATTAATTGCACCTTACACAGCAGGCATTGATACATTATATTATCAAGATGGCACAGATGAGAATAAATTTGGAAAAATTACTTTGTCAGAAATTGATCAAGTCAGTCCAATTGATATAGAAAATGATATAATAGGAAAAACAGTATATACAAGTAATAACTTAGTAAGTTTTACAAACGGACTAAAAGTAGAATTTAACAGTGATGTAACACCGTCTACCTATGCAAATAGAGAATATTTTGTAGAAGGTGTTGGACAACCTCAAGGCATTACATTAACGCCCGTTGATGAATTGTTGACTCCTGAAAGTTATACAATTAGCACAAGTGATGGGTTTGATACAGTTGCTTATGATTCAGGCGGTTGGGATGGAACATTAAATGCTCCTACAACGCAAGATTATATTCTAATAAATCGTAGTAGTCCAGACAGGAATGCATGGAGTAGAGGAAATCGCTGGTTCCATAGAGAGGTAATCGAAGCAACTGCTAGGTATAATGATTATACTGCAGTAATTGATGATAGTGCTAGAGCTAAGAGACCTATTATTGAATTTTATGGTGGACTAGAACTTTACAATATGGGTACTACAAGCAAAGCACCTGTAACAGTAGTAGATACTACACAGACAGATGCATTTAGTAACGTAAATGGTTCTATTGGTTATTTTGCAGATGGTATAAATTTACAACAAGATTTCACAGTAATATTTTCTGCAGATGCAGATTCAGATGTTAGTAATAAAATTTATCGTGTAGATATTGTTGACCAAGATGATAACAGTACCACAGACCCAATTATTAATCTTGTTGAAATAGCTAGTGTGTCAGATGAAGATTGTGTTTTAAGCACTCTCGGTGCAAACAATCAAGGTAAACAATTTTGGTTTGATGGAACAATATGGAAAACTGCACAACAAAAAACCAGTATTAATCAAGACCCATTGTTTGATGTTTTTGACCCTGATCATGTTAGTTTTAGTGATCAAACAAAGTATCCTAGTAGTAACTTTGTAGGAAATAAACTTTTTAGTTATAAAAGAAATGGATCAGCAGCACCTGATAGTATTTTAGATTTTGGACTTACATATAAGAACTTTAGTACATTAGGTGATATTGTTTTTGATAATAATTTTGATTCAGACAAATTTCAATATACAAAAAATACTGGAAATACAAATGTAATTGTAAAAAGTGGACATGTACACCAATTTGATTCTCAAGGAAATAGATCTTTATATAATGGATGGACTAAAGTTCTAGAACAAAGTGTACAATATCAAATAGTATCATATGATGTCACTGCTAATGAATTATATAGTTTTGAGATAGGTGCCAGTGTTAACACAACTAAAGTAATACAACCCTTACAAGTTTTTGTAAATGGTAAGTTCATTGTGCCAACTAAGTACACACATTTAGTACAAAGTGAAAGAGAATATGTTGTTTTTACAAATAAACTTGCAGTTAATGATACAGTTACTATTAAATTTTTTAGTAATACAAAAGCAACGAATAGTTTTTATGAAGTTCCTAGAAACTTAGAAAATAATGCAGCAAATGCTACTTTTGGTACGCTAACGTTAGGACAAATGCGTAATCACGTAACAACTTTTAGTACATACATAAAAGATTTATCAGGTGTTGCTCCGGGTTCAAGTAATTTACGAGATAAAAATTTCAGAGGATACCCTGGTAATATAATGCAACACAGTGCTGGTCTTATTACCCCAATTTATGGATTAACTAATGATCAAGTTGACATTGTAAAGAGTATTAATTTTGTTAAAAATGAATATACAAAATTTAAAAATAACTTTATAGATAATATAAACAAATTAGATTTAGATTTAACAAATCCAAGTAAATGTGTCGATGATATAATTCTATACATGGCAGGAAAAAAGACAAGTACTTTTCCTTTTTACTATAGTGATACGTTGCCATGGGGATCACAAAAAAGTCAAACAGTTTATACAATAGATGACTCTACAGAAACTCAATTTGAGTTTACTACACAATTCGATTTAACTGTGCCATCTAATAGAGCAGTGCTTGTATACAAAAATACAACACTACTAGTAGAAGGTAGAGATTATAGATTTGATCAAGTAGAAGCAAAAGTTCTACTTACAACAAATAATTTAGGAACTAGTAACGTTGGGCTTTCAGTAAATGATACAATAACAATTGTTGAATATACAAATACAAACGGAAGTTTTTGTCCTCCAACTCCTAGTTCCCTTGGCTTATATTATAAATTTGAACCGTCCAAATATACAGATTCAACATATACAACTGCTAAAACTGTTATACAAGGTCATGATGGAAGTACTTGGGTAGGTTATAATGATATTAGAGATGATATAGTTTTAGAGTTTGAAAAACGTGTATATAACAACATTAAGACGCAGTACAAATCCAATTTATTTGACTTTGCAGAAGTAAAGCCTGGATATTTTCGCAGTATTCTAAATAACTTAAATGAAGCAAATAACATTGTTAGAAGTTACTATGGTGAATGGGCGTTAAAAAATAAAGTTAGAACACAAGAAAATACATTAACAGATAATACAAATTTATTCACATGGAACTATACAACTAGTGTAAACATACTAAACAGAGAACGTATTCCAGGGTATTGGAGAGGGATATATAGATGGTTCTATGATACAGATACTCCACATACAACTCCCTGGGAAATGCTTGGATTAAGTGTAAAGCCCATTTGGTGGGATGACAGATATGGTGAATCACCTTATACTAGTGGTAACACAGTATTATGGGAAGACTTGCGTGATGGAAAACTTTACAGTGATGCTACAGGAACTACATTTACAATTGTAACAAGTAGAAAACGTCCTGACTTATTGCGTATTATTCCAGTTGATCCACAAGGAAATTTAAGAGCACCTGGCGAATTTTTGACTGAAGGCACAGTAATTACAAACAATAATGAACCTTGGGCATTTAGTGATGGTAGTCCTGCAGAAACTGCTTGGGTTCGCAGTAGTGAATATCCTTTTGTAATGCAAATATTAGCAGCTAATTTAAGACCTGCAAAGTATGGTACATTAATGTTTGACACAAACTTATTAGAATACAATGCAGAATATGATCAAATACTACAAACAGGAAAAAGTTATAGACCAACATTAACTGATTTAAAGATGCACGGTACAACACTTACTGATGGCACAATTCAAATTGTAGAAGGATATAACCAATTTATAAGTGAATATATAAGAAGCACAGGATTTAGTATTAATGATACTGTTTTAAAATTCAGAAACTTAACATTAAACTTATGCTACGGAATTGCAGGATTTACAGATAAAAAATACTTAAAAATTCTTGCAGAAAGTGTCACACCTAGTAGCGAGAGTGAAAACATTTTTATACCGGATGAAAACATAGACATTTATCTTAAAAAGAGTTTACCACTGGAACGTATATTATATAGTGGTGTACAAATTATAAAAAGACAAAATGGATATGAATTACAAGGATATGATACAGAAAATCCATTTTTTAAAATTATTCCTAGTGCAAAGACTTCTAATCCTTTTGAACATACAGTAGGACAGAATACATTTTTTGAATTTCAACAATATGAAAATGTTATTGCTAATATTCCTTATGGAACAGTAATTACTACTAAACAACAGGTTTTTGATTTCTTAGTAAGTTACCAAAGATATTTGTTAAGTAAAGGTTTTATATTTGACGGTATAACATCAAGAGGTGAAAAGAATGATTTTGTAACAGGAGCAAAAGAGTTTGCATTTTGGACAGATCAAAATTGGGAAACAAATAGTGTAATAGTTTTAAGTCCATTCAGTGAAGGACTTAAATTAAACAGAGCTATCTCAACTGTCGACGATATTACGCTTAAAGGTAATCCAAAAGATGCCAACGGTAGTATAATAAATCCAAAATTCTATGATGTTTCTCGTATTGATAATCTTATAGAAATAATATTAGATGCAGAAAACACACAATTGTATAGTGTACAGTTAGATCCAATACAGTATGAACATGCTATTGTTTTAAGTAATAATACTATATTCAATGATGTTATTTTCCAACCAGAGCTAGGAAATAGACATGATAGATTGAAACTTATTGGAGCAAAAAGTGGAAATTGGAATGGTACACTTCATGCACCTGGATTTTTCTTAAATGAAGATAAAATAAATTTATGGCAATCATATGTAGATTATAAAAAAGGAGATATTGTTAGTTTCCAAAATAAAACTTATTCTGCAAAATATGAAATCACTGGAAGTAATATTTTTAAGTTTGATGATTGGCATATTATCAATAATATGCAGACAGGACTTATAAAGAACTTAGCAAATAAAGCAGGGCAGTTTAAAGACTTCTTTGAAATAGACAATTTGAATTTAGAAGATGGTGTCGACAAATTAGGTAAAGGTACAATTGGATTTAACCAAAAAAGTTATTTACAAGGATTAGGATTAGACGATGTTAGTCAGGTAAAATTTTATCAAGGTATGATAAAACAAAAAGGTACAGGATCTGCCATTAATAAACTTATAGATGCAGAACTTACAAACTTAGACCAGACTATAGATTATTTTGAAGAATGGGCATTTAGAGTAGGCGAATACGGAAGTATAGATAGTAATCAAATAATAGAAAATATAATACCTGAGGAAAGTGCAACTAATAATCCAGTTGTAATTCATTATCATGCTAATGGAGAGTTAAGCACATTAACAGACGATAGTCATTATCACATTCAACAAAAAGATTTATATAGAGTACCTAATAATTATAATGGTAATGTTTTTCCAATAAGAAGCACAAATAGCATTACAAAAAATGATTTAGTTACTGCGGGTTATGCTAGGTTAGATGATGTAAACTACACTGCTTTTAATGCAGACCAACTTGAAAACTTGTCTTCAAATATAGGTGTTTTAGGTAAAGGTAATAAGATTTGGACTGCTACCGATACAAATAACACTTGGAGTATTCGTAGGGTTGATGAAACGCTTAGTATAATTACTTCTGTGCAAAGTACAGGAAACGGTTATTTAATTTACACTACTGATATAAATCATGGATTAGTAAAAGATGACTTTGTAATAATCAGGGCTCAACAACCAATTGGAAAAGTTGCTAAAGTATTTGAAGTATCAAGTCCAAATTCATTTACTATAAGAGATGCTACTACTGAAGCAGATATACAAGATGTAAAAATTCCTATGTTTAGACTTAGTAATGTTAGGTTTACACAAGCAAGTGATCTAAGTTCATATACCCCTATTAATGGGTGGGATAATAACGAAATTGTATGGATAGATAAAGATCAACAGGGTAAATGGAGTGTATTACAAAATACAAGACCATGGACAACAACTGGTATAAAACCAACTGCAAGTATTACAGCAAGTGATAACTTAGGCACAAGTGTTGCAATAAATGCAACTGGAACACTTGCAATTGTAGGAGCTCCTGAACAAGGATCTGGAGCAATTATACCATATAAACGTGCTGAAAGTGGTGCGTTAACAGAAGGCAATAGTAAAACAGATGCCACAATAGGTGATAGCTTAGATAGTTTTGGCTCTGCAGTAGCTGTAGGCACAGACTATGTAGCAGTAGGTGCACCGGATACAGAAAGTGGTGCAGGTGCAGTTTTTATATACTATGTAGATGCAACAGGAACATTAAATAGACGTCCTGCACTAAGACCAAGTGGACTAGGTGGATCTGCTGGTTATGGTACAAGTATGGTAATGAGTGGAAACGGTAGACATTTATTTGTTGGTGCACCGGGCGACAATACTGTTTATGCATATACTTTAGTGACTCTTCCTGAATCAAGTGTTAAAGTTGATACAATAACTAGTGATACCTCTACATCATATAATATAAATTTCAATCCAATAAGTCAAGAAACATTAAATTTAGTTGATCAAAATGGTAAAGTCTATCTTCCTAATAAAGATTTTACATTAACTGGAGCTAATGAAATAACTTTTGGTTCTGCTCCTGCTAATTTACTACAAATTGTTGTAAGACAACAAGATTATTTTGCATTAGTTGATACAATTAATCCTTTTGATGCAATGTCAGGTGACAACTATGGATTTTCTATAGATTGTGATTATGATGGTAGAAATATTGTAATAGGAGCTCCTAATGCTAGTGTTGCAGGTGGAGATAGTGCAGTAATTTCAGATGCAGGCGAGGTTTCGATTTATTCACAGGTTGTACAACAATTTAGTGGTGATGGATCAACAAAAGCATTTACTACACAGGAAACATTACAAACAAAAATTTTTGTAGAAGTTGATGGCATATTGCAAACAGAGACAGCCAATGCAGACGTACCTACAGACAATGATGGAAGCACTGATGGATTTTATTTAAGAGCTGGAAATACAATTACATTTAAATATTCTCCTGCAACAGGTGCTAGAATTGTTGTTTACACTGGTACATATTTTGAGAAACAAAAAATAGATCAAAATGTAACAGGGCAGACACCAACTACTGGAGAACAGTTTGGGTATAGTGTTTCTATAGATAGCAGAGGCACAATGGTTGCTATTGGTAGTCCGGGCGAAGATGAGACAGATATAGATACCGGTAGTGTTTTTATATTCCAGGATAGTGGTAAGAACTATGGAACAGTTATAACAAATACACCTCATAATCAAACTTCTGGTGATACATTTTATATTGATAATAGATTAATTACTGTAACAAGTAGTGCAGACAACCCAACTAACTTAGCAAGTGATATAAATTTAGCAAGCATTCCTGGAGTTAGTGCAAGTGTTAATGCTAGTGGTGCAATAATAATTACATCTACAAATACAGAAGAGTTTAATAAACTTTCAATTGCTCCTGGCACAGGACAGATGTTTGCAAGAGACGATGTATTTGAAATATTTAAGTTTACACAAAAAATAAATCATCCACACGGTGCACCAAATGAAAATTTTGGTAGAGCAGTTGCGTTTGACAAGTATATAAATCCTATTACACTATTAGGAGGCACAAGAAATTTAGTTGCCAGTAGTGACAAAGCAAGTACACGTTTAAGTGTAAGATTTGATATTGAAACAGATACTAATAAGCAAAATTACTTAGATGCTACTACAACGTTTGATGCACAAGGTACTACTTTTACAGACAAGAGAACAGAGAGTGGTGCTGCATACGTTTATGAATTACTAAATGCAAATAGTGCAACTATTGAAAATCCGGATAAGTTAGTATTCGGTCAACAGTTAACAACAACAAATGTTGCAACTGCAGACCAATTTGGTTTTAGTGTAGCATTTAACGATAGTAGAATATATGTTGGTAGCCCATCAGATACTGTAATACGTGGATCAGTTACATTAACTAATAGTGGTAGTGTTTATGAATTTAACAATGATGAAAGATCCAGTAGTTGGTCTTCTATCAGGAATGAAACAGATAGAATTGATGTAACACAAATTAATCGTGTAGCATTGTACAATAAAAAGACAAATGAAATAGGTGTATTTTTAGATTACATTGATCCTGCTAAAGGAAAAATTGCTGGAGTTGCAAACGCTGAACTAAGTTATGTCAGTAATTCAGATCCTGCAATGTATGCAAATAATATGTGGAGTTACAAGTATAAGCATAGGTTATGGTGGGATACAAGTACAGTGCATTATTTAAACGCTGAACAAAGTGATTTAGATTATCGTAAAAATTATTGGGGAACTGTTTTTCCTGGAAGTACAATAGATGTTTATGAATGGATTGAAAGTAATGTGCCACCAAGTGAATATACAGGAGAAGGAATAGTAAAAAATGAAAATCTTTTCACTGTAGCAAATGTTTATAATAGTTCTTCTGATAGTACACAGGTTAGATATTATTTTTGGGTAAGTGGAAGAACAAGTATTCCTACTGAAGCAGAGTTTAGAACAATAAGTGCAGATAGTGTACGTAGTTTGATAGAAGATCCTAAAGCTCAAGGTTTACCTTATGTTGCATTTTTAGATAGAGATGCAGTAGCACTTTATAACTGTAAAAATTATTTTTCAGACAATGATACTGTGTTTAGTGTAAATTACGATGTTGTAAAAAACGAAGGTGTATTACACAGTGAGTTCGAACTATTTGGAAAAGGCAACACAGATCAAGATATACCTACCAGAATTTATAATAAATTATTAGATAGTTTGGCAGGCAGTGATAGTGTTGGCAATATTGTACCTGATCCGTTTTTGAGTGAAGTAGAAAAATACGGTGTATTAACACAACCAAGACAGAGTATGTTTGTGAATAGAGCAAATGCATTAAAAGTTATGGTTGAGTACTGTAATAAGATTTTTAAAACTGCTCCTTTTGCAAAAAATTCAACAATGACAAGATTGTTAAGTAGTGAAAATATCCCTACAGTAAACAGTGGTGAATATAATAAAAGTGTTGATACACTAGCAGAAAGAAACTATTTAAACACTGCAATACTTAATACAGGATATAAAGTTTTAGTATTAGAAGATGAGAATAATAGTAATTATTGGACAGTTTATACTTTACAAGCTGATAAATCATGGCTATTAACAAATGTCCAGGGATATAATACTGCAGACTATTGGTCATATACAACGTACTATGCAAATGGATATGATAGTACCACAGTGCCAACTTTTCAAGTATCTACAGAGGCAGATCTGCAAACTTTGACAACTGCAACACAGGGAGATGTAGCAAAAGTTATTAGTAATGACTCCGGGGACATGAGTATGTTTGTGTTAAATGACAACACTTGGAACCAAATTATAACTGAAAAAGGCACATTACAATTTAATTCTAGTTTATATAGTTTTGCTACTGGAAACACTAACTTTCAAGCTACAGGATTTGATAATGATGGTTTTGATTTTGGAAGTTTTGATAAAGTACCTACACTTGAAATTCGACAAATATTTGATGCTTTAAAGAACGATTTATTTATAGACAACTACAAAATTAATATGAATGAATTGTTTTTTAGATTAATGGAGTATGCACTTAACGAAACAGCATTCACTAATGATTGGATTTTTAAAAGTAGTTTTATTTCGGTTGCTCATAAATTACGCAGTTTAGATCAATATAATACTTTCAAGTACGATAATACAACATTTATAGAAAATTTTATAGAGGAAGTAAAGCCTTATAAAACTGTAATAAGAGAGTACGTTAGCAAATATGATAAGATAGACTCATTCGATGGTGATACTACAGACTTCGATTTACATTCTTTTTACGATGACGAACTAAATTTTTTCCGTAGTCCAAGTGGGGATTATAGCGGAGATGAAGTATTACAAACACAAGGTCTTAATAAACCATGGAGTGAGAACTATGGCTATATATTAGATAGTATTAGCATTGTAAATGCTGGATCAGGCTATATTACAAATCCTACAGTAACAATTAGTGCTCCTCAATTAGCAGGTGGTGTACAAGCAACTGCTACTGCCCGTACAAATGGTGATGCTATTATTAGTATAACGATGGTTAACAAAGGCAGTGGGTATACTTCAGAACCTACTGTGACAGTCACAGGTAGTGGTACAGGAATTTTAGTAAGTCCAAGACTTGTTAACAACAAAGTAAGAAGTTTTGATACTACTATTAAATTTGATCGTATTACTTACTCAAGTGATATTAAAGATTGGTCAGCAAATACTGCATACACTGCAGGTGACATCGTAGCATATCAAAACACTACAACATTAACACAAGAAGTTTATACTGTTACAGAAAGTTTTACAAGTGGGTCAACATTTAGTGTAGAAAATACAAGTGGAACTGTTGTACTTACTGTAAAAGCAGATGAAGATTTTACAACTACTGCTGATAGAATTCATGCTTACTATTATCCATCATCAGGTATGATAGGCGATGATTTAGAATTATTACAAAAGGGAACAGGTTATTTAGGAAATAAAGTTACTGGTCCTGGCTTTGACCAAAATCCAGGATTTGATAGTAGTAATTTTGATATTGTTGCATTTGATAATATAGAAATCGATGAAGAAGGACTTGAAGTACTTGCAGGCGTAGATACTATTTTTAGAGGCACAGGTTTTAGTGTAGATTTAGGTATAGAACCTGAAAGTATTATTGTAGATGGAGCAGGATTTGTTGATACTTACAATAGTCATGCACCTGAAGAGCTTATACCTGGTAGAGTTTATGATACACTTGATATGGAAGTTTATACGCATCCAAGTCATGATTATGAAGTAGATGGAGGGTCTCCACAGATACAACATACTTCTTACAGTAACTTGCTTGATAGTTTTTCTGAAGGATTCATTGAACCTGGATATATTGAAGGTGATTATGTTTCACTTACCGGCACTACAGTAAACCAACGAGATTTTCAATATGGAGATCCTACAAAAAGTTCTGAGGATTATGAATATATAATTGTGTATCAAAATGACTTAAGAATATACAATTTCACTACAAATTATACAGATAAGACTGTAACTTTAACTGATCCTATATTAGCTACAGATTCTATTCATATCTATGCATATAGTCAAGTGGGTGAAAAATTAATTGGTGATTATACAGAAATAGGCGACGGAAGTAGTGTAAATTTCCTTTTAGGAAATACACCAGCACAAACAAAACAAACACTGGTATTTGTAGATGGCGTAGAGACTAGTGTAACAGTAAGTGAACAGGATGATAGGACGCTTATTGTTTTTAGTTCACCTCCAAGAAACGGAGCTCACATACATGCGTTTGTGTATAGTCAAGAAACAGATAGAGATGCACCAACAAAGATAGCTTTACAAACTACAACACTAACTTCGGGTACATTCACATATGCTTTAGATAACACAGTAAATTATGCACAACCTTTTAGTGGAAATACAGTAGTAGAAATAGATAATGTAAGGTTGCGTCCTGCAAATAGTGCATACTATACAGGTGATGGCGCAACAACACAATATAACATTTCTATTACTGCAGGCGAAGCAACAATAGGAAACATAAATGACATAGGAGTGACAGTAATCAGCAAAACTACAGGACTTGCACTAAATGGTGTAAGAGATATAGATTTTACTGTGACTTCAGGTACTAATTTTGTAACAATGACAACTGCGCCAGCAAATGGTGATACAGTAATTGTATATAATAATGCAGATGCAGAGTATATAATAAGTGCTACAGGTACAGAAATTACAATAGATAGTAGTGTAAGTTTTACAAGCAGTAGTGTAATGCGTGTAAATACTTTTTCAAATCACGATCCACTGCGTATACAAACTAAAGTATATGAAGGAGACCCTGGTGGAGGCAGATATCAATTTGATAGAACTCTTACTGATACTGCTTACCTTTGGGTTACATTAAATGGATTAAGAATTCATCCTGGAGAATTTTCTGTAGAAAATAATGAAATAGTAATGAGTGAAGTTATTAGTGCTACTTTAACTGCAAGTAGTGTAATAGTTGCCACTCATATAAATGAAAACACAATGGCATCTAGCACAGGATTTAGAATTTTCCAAGATATGAATGGAAATATAGAATATTTAAGATTGTGTAAAGATAACACTACCACTACAGTATTACCTGCTCTTCCTACAGATACAAAGATATATGTTAATGATGCAAGTGTACTTCCATATGTAGAACCAACAAGTGAATATCCTGGAGTTGTTTTTATAGGTGGTGAGAGAATTACTTATTGGGAAGTAAACTTATCAGAAAATTATATTACAAAACTAAGACGGGCAACAAATGGTACTGCTATGGTACAACGTATAACAGAAGGGTTTTTAGTAGTTGATGGAGGAAAAGATCAACTATTGCCTGCAACAAATACACATACAAATACTTGGTACAATGCAGGTTCAGGCACGGCTGCAGACGGATTAGGATTACAACAATCTACTACTATAAATGCAAACTTTCTTAATGCGTGTCAAGCAGAAATTCCTAATTTTAGAGCAGAACTAAATGCTGGTGAATATATGGTAACAGACTATGTAGTGGACGACTATGTAGAAAGATTAGAATAATGTGTTGATAAATACTCTTATACATATAGAGTATTAAGGACGAGAACAAAATGGCAATTACACTTAGAGGAAATAAAAGTCAAGCACTGACATTTAATGAAATGGATGGTAACTTTACTGACTTGGATGGTAGAGTAACAACACTTCAAGGTAATACTGTACAAACAATTAATGGATTAAGTCCTAGTAGCAATGCAGTGACAATTACAACTGCAAACATTACAGAAAATACAAATTTATATTATACAGATGCAAGGGCCAGAGCGGCAATTAGCGTTACTGACAGTGGCGGTGATGGAAGTTTATCATATAATAATTCTACTGGTGTTCTAACATATACAGGTCCGAGTGCTAGTGAAGTAAGAGCACACTTTTCTGCCGGAGAAGGTATTGATATAGCTTCTGGAGTTATATCTGGTGAAGATGCTACTACATCAAATAAAGGTATAGCATCATTTAGTAGTGATCATTTTGATGTAACATCAGGTGCAGTAAGCATAAAGGCAGACAGTATTGATGATACTCACATAGACTTTGGTACAGGTACAAATCAAGTTAGTACTGCTGATATACCTGAACAAACTAACTTGTACTATACAGATGCACGAGCAGATTCACGTATATCTTCTGCAAGTATTGGTGATTTAAGTGATGTTGATACAACAACTTCAACACCAAATGCTAATGATGTTTTAACTTGGAATGCAGTTGACGGCGAATGGGAACCTGCAGTTGCTCCAGGTGCGGCAGGTGGTGAAGCAAACACTGGTAGTAATGTAGGTACAGGAAGTGGAATATTCAAGACTAAAGTAGGTTCTGATTTACAGTTTAGAAGTATAATTGGTACAGATCCAATTATTGCAACACAAAATACAAACGATATAACTTTAACTTTTGATCCTGCTTCAGATGTTGATATAAATTCTAATAAATTAAGAAACGTTACAGATCCAACAAGTGCTCAGGATGCTGCAACAAAGGCATATGTAGATAGTCAAGTAAGTGCAGTAAGTACAACTGCAATTAGTCAAGGAAACAGTAATGTTACTGTAACGGACAGTGGAACTGGTCAGGTTGTTACTACTATTGACGGCACTGCAGAGTTAACAATAGTAAGTGCAAGTGCAACATTTGGTGGTAACATAATTATACCAGATGCAGGCAATATTGGTAGTGCAAGTGATACAGATGCTATACAAATTGCCTCAACAGGCAATGTAACGTTAAGTCAAAATCTTACTGTAACTGGCGATTTTACAGTTAATGGCACTACTACTACTGTGAATACTACCAATATGGTTGTTAGTGATGCCTTAATTGAGCTTAATAACGGAGCGGCAAGTAACGCAAATGATAGTGGCATTATTATTGAAAGAGGCAGTACAGGTGACAATGCATTTATAGGGTGGGATGAATCATCGGATAAATTTATAGTTGGTACAACCACTGCAACTGGTGCAAGCACTGGCACGTTAACAATTGCTTCAGGAACATTAGTAGCAAATACATTTGAAGGCGCCCTAAGTGGTAACGCAACAACTGCTACAACTGCATCAACTGCTACTGCACTTGCAACTGGTAGATCAATTAGTCTTACTGGAGATGTAACAGGAACTAGTGGTAGTTTTGATGGAACTGGAAATGTAAGTATAACTGCAACAATTGCAGCTAACTCAGTTGCCCTCGGCACAGATACAACGGGCAACTATGTTGCATCATTAGTAGCTGGTGCATTAATCGATTTACAAAATAACACTGGTGAGGGAGCTACTCCTACTATTGATGTTGACTTGTCGGAACTTACAGACGGTACTGACGATATTATAGGCACACAGGACGAAATAGTTTATCTTGATAATGGAACTCAAAAACGTAAACTTATTTCAGAAATATCAATTAGTGAATTTACAACTGCAAATACAATTGCGTTAGGTACTGATACAACTGGTAACTATGTTGGCGCAGGTGCTACAAGTGGTAGTGGTATTAGTGGTAGTGTAAGTAGTGAGGGTGGCACATTTACTGTTACATCAAATGCAACAGCCTTAAACACAGGCAGTACAATTGTATTCCGAGATAGTGGCGGAAATTTTGCTGCAGGTACTATTACTGCTAATTTAACAGGTAATGTTACAGGAAATGCAGATACTGCTACTACTGCAACATCAGCAACTTCAGCAACGTCAGCAGGAACTGCAACTACTGCAACAACTGCAACTACTGCTACTAATGTTACAACAACAGATAATACGGCAAACAATGAAACTGTTTATATTACATTTGTAGATGGAACAAGCGGTGGACAAGGTATTGAAGTTGATAGCACAGGACTTACATATAATCCAAGTACAAACACATTAACAACTAGTGTTTTCAGTGGTACAGCAACTCTGCACAATACGCTGACTTAGCAGAAAAATATACAACTGATGAAGAATATTTACCAGGCACAGTAATGACAGTAGGCGGTGATGCAGAAACAACTGCAGCAAGTGGTAGTTCACAATATATAGCAGGTGTTATATCAACTGATCCTGCTTACTTAATGAATAGTTCAATTGATGGACAACCAATTGCACTAGTAGGTCGTGTTCCAGTTAGAGTAATTGGCAGTGTAACAAAAGGACAAGCAGTATTTGCAACAGATAATGGTGTAGCAAGTACAGATGGTACAGGCCCAATCGTTGGAATTGCATTAGAAACAAATAGCAATTCAGACGAAAAGAGTGTAGAATGTATGCTTAAGGTGTAATAATGAAAGATAACGATATGGAAAAAACGGATATTGAAGAACCTCAAGCACCAGAAAGTGCAATTAAAGATACTAGTGGTGTAATGATGGAAGGACACATTCGTATTTTTGATCCTGAGACAGGCGAAGATTACGTTAATAAAAGAAATGCTATACACTATGAAAATATGAGCGAAGCACTAGCATTAAGTATATCAAATAAAACAACAGGTTTTATACATGAAATGAGTTTTGGAAATGGTGGTACTAGTGTAGATCCGACAGGTGTTATTACATATTTGCCTGCAAATAGCAGTGGTAGTAATGCAAACTTATACAACCAAACATATTACAAAGTAGTAGATGATAATAGTAGTTTGAATACAGATACTGCTAGAAATAAACTTACAATTAGTCATACAACAGGACAAATTTACACTGATATAGTTGTTAGTTGTTTACTTGATTATGGTGAACCTAATAGTCAGGCTGCATTTGATAATACAAGTAATTTTAATGACACATATACGTTTGATGAACTAGGTTTAAGAAGTTGGACAGGTACAGTGAATACAGGTAAACTGCTTACCCATGTTGTTTTTCATCCTGTACAAAAAAGTTTGAACAGACTTATACAAATAGATTATACAGTGAGAATACAGACATTGACTAATCTAAGCAGTATATAATATACTATGTTTATGCAGTTGATAAATAATAGTAACGAATAGCGGAGCAACTTAAAGATGGCTTATACAGTTAATAAAACCAATGGAACAATTATTGCTACAGTAGCAGATGGAACTATTGACACAACAACTGATCTTACACTAATTGGTAAAAATTATGCAGGATATGGTGAATTTTTCAATGAAAACCTAATAAAATTATTAGAAAATTTTGCAAACACTAGTGCACCTAGTAGTCCGATTGCTGGTCAAATGTGGTGGGATAGTACAAATAATTTACTAAAAGTTTATACAGGCAGTGCATTTAAAACAGTAAGTAGTAGTACAGCAAGTGCAAGTACCCCTACTACAAACGTTACTGGTGATTTATGGTGGGATACAACTAATGGACAATTAAAAGTTTACAATGGTAGTGCTTTTACAACAATTGGTCCAAGTTTTACAAGTGGCACAGGAACTTCAGGTGCAATTGTTGAAACAGTAACTGACAGTGGTGCAACAGATCACGTAGTTGTAAAAATATATACAAACAATACAGTCGTTGCAACAGTTTCAAAAGATTCTACATTTACTCCACAGGCAGCTATTTCAGGGTTTGCAACAATTAAACCAGGATTACAACTTTCAACTGCAGTTTCCGGTGCAAAATTTCAAGGTACTGCAACAGATTCTGACTTATTAAGTGGAATTGCATCAACAAGTTTCTTACGAAGTGATGCTAGTGATAGTACAAACGGTGTACTTAGTATACTAAATGATACAGGAATTGTAGTAGGTGTTGATAGTGATTTTACAGTTGGTGTTAGTGGAAGTGATGTAAGTATAAGTAATGCTACAAGTGATGGCGATATATTAATTAAAGTTAATGATGGCGGTGTAGTTTCGACTGCAATGACATTTGATGGAGCAACTAATAGAGTGTTAGTTGCTGGTGCTCCTACAGATAATCTAGGCGTTGCAACAAAAGCATATGTTGATTCGCAAGTTTCAGGTGCAGGCGCTTTGTTGACAACGGGTGGTACAATGACAGGTAATATACTTGTCAGTGGATCAGTAGACTTTGGTANNAGTGGCAACAGAATATCAACAGTATTTGCAACAACCTTTAATGGAACTGCAACTTCAGCTGAATATGCTGACTTGGCAGAAAACTTTATACCTGACAACAATTATGCACCAGGTACAGTAGTAGCACTAGGTGGTGCAGAAGAGATTACTGCTGTAAATGAAGAATTATCAGATAATGTATTTGGGGTTGTAAGTAGTCAACCAGCATACTTAATGAATAGTAGGCAGCAAGGTGGTGCGCCGGTGGCGGTTGCCGGAAGAGTACCTGTAAGAGTCATTGGAAAGATAAATAAAGGAGATAGGCTTGTTAGTGCTGGTAACGGATTAGCAAGAGCAGTTTCCAAAACAGAATTAATTAATCCCTTTAATGTAATTGGCAGAGCAATTCAAACTAAAAATTCAGTGGAAGAAGGCACGGTTGAAGCCTTCGTCACAGTAAACTAACGGAGTTAATATGGCATATACCGCAGGCGATACAATATTAGATGATCATTACAATGATTTCGCAACATCAGTAAATGCAATATGGGGTTCTGGTTCAGGTGACTCTGGGTATGGTCAAACTAATACAGTAAGTAGTGTGAGTGCAGGAACTACTATTACTGCAGCTCAATGGACAACCTTACTAGCAAGAATTAGTAGTATGGCCTCGCATCAGAGTTCAAGTATTACTGCAATTAGTAATCCTAGTGCTGGTGATACAATTAGTGCATACGCTGCATTATCAGGAAATATTAGTACAATTACAACTAACAGATTAAACGTACATGCAAGAGATGCGATTGTAGAGTCAAACTGTAGTACAACAACTACACTTACTGGTACAATTGAACAGCGTGGAACATGGGCATGGGGAAGTGAAGCACAAGCAAGATACTTTTTTAATGCTGGCGGAAGATTGAGAGTACGTTGGGACCTTAGTAGTTTTACTGCAGACAGTAAAGCAAATGAATGGAATAACCTAGCAGCAGCTTGTGGTAACTATTATATTTATGCACAAACTTCAGGCAAGTCAGGTGGTAGTGGTACAGCAAACGTTAACCTAACAAACCTTGGATGGCATGATATGACAGGTGCATATCAAACGGCATTCCGTCAATATGAAGACACAGGTCCTTATACTGCAAACTATATTCAGTTAGAACTTTATAAAACAGGTGGCAGCGTATTATTTAGAAGTAAATGGGTAGATGATGCGGCTGATCAAACTAGTTATAACAAAAACATTTATAACGTACTAGACCAAGTTGATGGTACAAAGCAAACATTCTTTGGACACGAAGAGCCAACAACAACTTATATAGCAGATACGTGGGGCGACGGTCCTTCACAAACTGTTAACGCTAACGGTTAATTGTAAAACAAAATTTTTATACTTGACAGGCGCTACGGCGCCTGTTATAATATCAGCATGACAAATCAAGAAGAGTATGCTCGTGAAAGATTCGAGCTCAATAGACAAAAACAGACACTAAAAGAACAACAACAACAAAGATTGACTGTGCCTTATAATGGAGGACTGTTCAAAGTTGATATGACACTGCTAAATTATTTGTATATGAAGTGTGCAAATGCAGGATTATTTCAATCCAGCAGAGACGATATACTAACTGACAGTTACGATACACCTATAAAAATAGATGTGCAAGAATTATTAGTACTAGCAGACCAACGCTGGAAAGAAGTTCACAATGATTGGTACAATCAATACGAAGAACTGAAAACAAAACGCAAAGCAGGTGACGTTGAAGTCTAAAGGTGTACTGTTATTATACGCTGAAAATAGTCAGTTAGATTATAAACGCCTTGCTGAACTTTCAGCACGACTAGCAGAGTACTACTTAGATGTTCCTAGTACTATTGTAAAATTAGATGTTGTTCAGGAAAATATTCGTACATTTAGATATGAAGATGGTATTGAAACTATAGCCTGGAATAACATAGGACGTTATAATGCTTATAATTTAAGTCCATATGATGAAACCATTCTTATTGATACTGATTATTTCATTCAAAATGATAACCTAGCAAACTATTTTGGATCTAATCAAGATTTTTTATGTCATAATAGTAGTTATGATGTAACAGGAAATGAGATATTTAGACACAACCGTTTTTTAGAAAGTGGCGGTAATGGATTTGAAATGCGTTGGGCTACTGTAATATACTTTAAAAAGAGTAAACATGCAAAACAAATTTTTAATACCTGGAGAACTGTTTACAAAAATTATGGATATTATGGTAGACTGATAGGATTTAGACGTACACCTTTTCGAAATGATTTTGCCTTAAGTATTGCTCACAATATTTGCAATGGATACATAAACACAAGTACATTTATACATGAATTGCCTGCAATAAGCACAACTGATAGTGTCATAGATTACGGAAACAATAATTGGTTAATAAATTATAATCTTAGAAATAGTAAAAACGTAATGCGTTATAAGGGCGATTTACATGTTATGAATAAAAAATGTATTTTACAAACTGAAATATATGATAAACTATGGAATAGTGTGTGAGAGAAAAGAAATACAACCAGGGGTATCTAACTTTTGCTCAAGGCGAACAATATCTAAATTGTGCTTACTTGCTTGCTCTTAGTGTTAAAACTTATTGTAAAATCAATAAGTTTGCAGTTGTCGTAGACGAAAATACTCCTGTGCCAGAACATATGACTAGAGTTTTTGATGAAGTTATCACAATACCTACTATGGGACCTTTTGCAAATGAGTGTCTAGCATGGGAACTTACACCATTTAAAGAAACATTTAAGGTTGAGAGTGATATGCTTATTACAAGTAGTACAGATCACTGGTGGTCAGGGGTAAGACTAAAAAATATTTGTTTTACTACACAAGTTTGTAACTATAGAGGTGAGTTTGCAGATGATAGTAACTATAGAAAGATGTGGCAAGAAAACAATATGCTTAATGTTTACAATGGCTTTATGTATTTTAGGCATTGTGTAGAAACAAAGAAGTTTTTTGACGATTGCAAAACTGTATTAAATACATTTAATATATACAAATCAAGTATTTTAAAAAATTGTAGACACGAGTATGCAGACACAGATGTGTTTATGAGCATAGTTGCTACTGAAACTGGTAGCGAAGATTTTTATGTGCCAACATTAGACTATCCAACATTCACACATATGAAAAAATATATAAATCGATTTGGAACAGATGATTGGCGTGATGCTTGTAGTTGGGCGTTGACAGATGATAAAATATTTTTAGTAAATGGATATGCACAGACTAAACCTTTCCATTATTATCACAAAGACTTTTGCACAGAGGAGTTAAGTAAAAGATATGAGCAGTTCGTTCTTTGAAGCACAACATGTATTTGAATCTGCACCACCTTCAGAAACGCGGTTGTATTACGATAAAGAAGGTGTTATACTTAGTAAAAAGTATGTTGCAAAAGACTTATTAGAGGATAGTCTTTATATTGTGATTACACAAGAACAATACGATGCAGTAGATTATAAAAGGCATCGTGTAATAGATAAAGAATTAGTTTGGATAACACCTAAAAAAACACACTGGTTTTTAAAACAGGAAGAACTAACGAGGAATCCTTATGTCAAAGATTGATGTAGCAGATTTAGATTGTATATATTTAAGTTATGATGAACCTAAAAAAGAAGAATTTTGGGCAAAAATACAAAATATAGTACCTTGGGCGAAACGTGTTGACGGAGTAAAAGGTTCAGATGCCGCACATAAAGCTGCTGCTAGTGCCAGTGATACTGAGCGTTTTGTATTGATAGATGGCGACAATATGCCTTATCCTGAATTTTTTGATATAACTTTAGATATTAAACCTGAACATGAAGATTGTGTATTTCGTTGGAAAGCAGTAAACGCAGTTAACGGACTTATGTATGGCAACGGAGGAATAAGTTGTTGGACACGTAATTTTGTTAACAGTATGAAGACACATGAAAATAGCGATGGAGCAGATGAAAACGAAGTAGAATTTTGCTATGATCCAAAGTATTTGGCCATGAATAATGTTTACAGCACTACATATCCTAATGGAGATGCTTTTCATGCATGGAGAGCAGGATTTAGAGAAGGCGTAAAGATGTGTTTGAAGAAAGGCACAAAGCCTAGTTTACTAGAATTTAATGAAATGGTACATCGCAGTAACTTTGATAGATTAAGCATATGGCACAACATAGGTGCTGACGCAGAATACGGTGATAGTTGTATAGCAGGTGCTAGATATGGTACTTACAGAACAATGCTTACTGAATGGGATTACACAGAAGTACAAGATTTTTACCACTTAGGCGAGAT
>JGI10211J34971_10000702_pt1 | contig 27807 bp, 19 predicted proteins | sample Etolagsediment_FD_34971 | JGI IMG/M metagenome (IMG submission 34971)
GAGCCGCCGCGCTTCAGCGGCGGCTGCCCGTGCGGCGAGGCTCGCCGCACTCTCTTGGTAGAGGGTCGCGGCAACCGTTGCCGATCCGCGGCGTGCCGATAGCAGCAGCACGGTGATGGTGAATGTCAGGCTCCCTTTCCGTATCTGTAGCTGATCACCAACGCGTAGCGCTCGCGACGGTTTTACCCGTCCACCATTGAGTTGCACATGGCCACCCTGCACCGCCTCACTCGCTAGCGCCCGCGTCTTAAAGAAGCGGGCCGCCCAGAGCCACTTATCGAGCCGAAGGCGCTGCCCCTCCTCCTGTTCGCTACTGCTATCTGCCATTGATCCCGATCCTAACGCAGCTCCAGTAGTAGCGCGTTGAGGCGCTGTACGAAGGCACCCGGATCATCAAGTTGTCCCCCTTCCGCAAGCAGAGCTTGATCAAATAGGATCTGCGTCCAATCACCAAACCGCTGTGCATCTTGCTCATCTTTCAAGCGATTAACGAGCGGATGAGTCGGGTTAAGTTCTAGGATCGGCTTCACATCAGGGGCATTCTGACCCACCTGCTTTAAGATGCGCTCTAGGTTCGCACTCATCTCATGCTCACCGGTCACCAGACAGGCTGGGGAGTCGGTCAGACGATGCGTCACCCGCACCTCTTTAACCTGCTCACCTAGACTCTCCTCTACCCGCTTAAGTACCGCTTCGAGCCCCTTAGCTACCTCCTCCTGCGCCCGCTTCTCCTGCTCATCCTCTAACTCACCGAGATTGAGCTCACCTTTAGTCACCGACTGCAGCTTCTTACCATCGAACTCGGTGAGTGAGGAGACTAGCCACTCATCGACCCGCTCAGCGAGCAGCAGCACTTCAATCCCCTTCTTGCGGAAGATCTCAAGGTGAGGACTATGTTTGGCGGCAGCAAAAGAGTCGGCGGTGATGTAGTAGATCGCCTCCTGACCCTCCTTCATCCGTGCCACATAGTCAGCGAGTGATACGCTCTGCTCGCTCCCCTCGCCAGCGGTGGTGGCGAAACGGAGTAGACCAGCGATCTGCTGCTGATTAGCATAATCCTCCCCCGGTCCCTCTTTAAGTACCTTGCCAAACTCATCCCAGAAGGTGCGGTACTGCTCTGGATCATCTTGGGCCATCGTCTCTAACAGCCCCAGCACCTTTTTCACTGAGCCGTTGCGCATCGAGTCGATCGCTTTATTGTGCTGCAGAATCTCACGCGAAACATTGAGCGGTAGATCGCTTGAATCGATCACACCCCGTACAAAGCGCAGATAGTTGGGCATCAGATGCTCAGCATCATCCATGATAAAGACCCGCTTCACATAGAGCTTGATGCCGTGGCGACGCTCTCGATCCCAGAGATCAAACGGTGCCCGCTTCGGCAGGTAGAGTAGTGAGGTGTACTCTAACTTACCCTCGACTCGGTTATGGCTCCAGAGCATTGGATCTTCGAAGTCGTGGGAGACATGTTTGTAGAACTCCTTATACTCCTCATCGCTAATCTCACTTTTTGGGCGCACCCATAGTGCCGACGCTTTGTTGACCGTCTCTAGCGCCTTCTCCTGCCCCTCTTCGGCCTGCTGCTCTAGCATCAGGATCGGGAGCGTGATGTGATCGGAGTATTTGCGGATAATCGAGCGGAGCCGCCAATCATCAGCAAACTCACTATCCTCTTCGCGCAGGTGGAGTACCACCTCGGTGCCGCGCAGTGGCTGATCGACCATCTCAATCGTGTAGTTACCCTCACCGCCCGACTCCCAACGCACGCCATGTGCCGAGGTGAGACCGGCCCGACGGGTGGTGACGGTGACGCGATCGGCAACGATAAATGAGGAGTAGAAGCCGACGCCAAATTGACCGATTAGATGGGCATCTTTCTGTTGATCACCGCTGAGTTGATCAAGGAATGCACGGGTACCCGATTTAGCGATCGTACCGAGGTTCTCGATCACCTCTTGGCGATTCATGCCAATACCGTTATCGCGGATCGTGACAGTGCGTGCCTCTTTGTCGCAGCTCACCTGGAGCTTTAGATCCTGCTCCCCCTCATAGAGCGCATCATCCGATAGCGCTTCGAAGCGCAGCTTATCGCAGGCATCCGAAGCGTTGGAGATGATCTCACGCAGAAAGATCTCTTTATTCGAGTAGAGGGAGTGGATCATCAGCTGTAGTAGCTGTTTGGTTTCGGTCTCAAAACCGAGAGTTTCCTTATGGGCATCGACACTCATAGCGTTGCTCAGAGCCTCCAGAAGCGAGTTATTGTGGATAGGTAAATGGCCTTAAATGATGTGACATATTGGCGAACAGCGCACCCGCCACATCGGTAGAAGTTGACCCGCTGGAGGTGGGGGTTTCCGCTAACGCTTTCAAGCACGATCAGGCCGATCACCTCAAGAGCAACATAATTAAGGGCGAAGCCAGATGAGGCTCGCCATCCGACCCGTCGTGCCATCACGTCGATAGGAGAAGTAGCGATCGGGCTGACCAAACGTACACTCGCCGCCACCATAGATAGCTGTCACGCCGACCGCACTGAGTCGCTGCCGCGCCAATTGGTAGAGATCAGCAAACCAGTGGCCAGGACGGGAGGAGCGAAAAGCGCTAGCAGCCGCTCTATCAGTGGCCATAAAGGTGTGACGAACCTGATCACCGACCTCAAAGTGGCGCTGACTGATCGCCGGACCGAGCCACGCTAAGAGCGCTGTTGGCGCTACCCCCATAGCGGCAACACTCTGCTCTAAAATACCCGTTGCAAGACCGCGCCAGCCGGCGTGCGCCGCGGCGACGACCGTGCCGCTGCGATCGCACAGCAGCACCGGCAAGCAGTCGGCACTTAAGATGGCGCAGGGCTGCAGCACATCGCGGGTTATCGCAGCATCGGCACAGCGGTCGGTGGCGGTGGGCGTCACCACCCGTTGACCGTGTGACTGCTGTAGCCAACCGATCGTCGGTAGTGCTAACTGCTGCTGGAGGCGCTGGCGATTGACCGCGACAGCGGTCGCATCATCACCGACATGGTCACCGAGATTGAGGCTCTGCCACGGCCCATTGCTAACGCCACCTGTTCGACTTGTAACCGCCGCAGCAACACGTGCAGGGGCGGGCCATTGCGGTGTGATGAGTCGAAGGGATTGATCACTACACATCGCTTCCCCCTCTTCGTTGGTAGTGGAGATAATGTGCCACGACAGTAGCCTATCACCGTATTGATCGATGTGGTGACACCGCATGGGTGGCAGATTGAAAATAGGTTGATCTAACAATCTTGACACCAGCAGAGTGGGTGACCCACAGCTACAACTCATGTTACGCTCTGGCCACACTAACGCTTTAGTCGCAAGTGACACGCCCATCCCATGCCGGAGAGGATGTGTCTCACGCATCATTTCATAGGTTTGGTCCCAGCGGATGAGTCAGCATAAAATTTCGGTCGATCAGATAGTTGTTGGGATGTGTGTGGTGGGGCTCGATGTCTCTTGGTTGAAGACGCCGTTCTTGAGCCATCGTATCCGCATTGAGTCACAGATGCAGATCGACACCATTCGTCAGTGTGGCGCGAAGGTGGTCACGATTGACACCGAACTGGGTAGTAAACCAGCGCCGATCAATCCTGCGCCAGCAACCAGTGACGAGCCGCCACGCCGTCCCCCACCAAAACCGAGCTCTTTCGAGGGTGAACTAGCATCAGCACAGCGATTGCGAGCGGCGACGCGCACGGCACTCAATAGCACGATTGCCCTGCTGCAGAATGATAAACCGCTACAGATGGCCCCCCTCGGGCGCGCTGTCGATCTCACTATCGAGTCGCTAATGCGTAACAACCGTGCGTTAGCCACCCTATTTCATCAAAAGGGGCGCGGCTCACCATTAGTCAACCACTCTATCAACATGATGAATATGTCGCTGCTGATGGGTCAGCAGCTTCAGTATGATGAGCGCGAGTTACAACTACTTGGCACTGCAGCGCTATTGGCCGATATCGGTTGGAGTCGGCTGCCGGCCGAACTATTTAATCTCCGCACCGCCTATACCGATGATGAGTTCCATCTAGCTCGCGAGCATGTGCGACTGGGGATTGAAGTGCTCCAGCAGAGTGAGGTCGATGAGCAGCTGATCCGGATTATACAGGAGCATCATGAGCGCTTCGATGGCTCCGGCTATCCGCATCAGGTGTGCGGTACGACAATCCATCCGATGAGTCGCATTATCTCACTCGTCGATCACTTCGATAGCGCTATCTACGGTTACTACGACTCCGGTCCGGTCATCCCAACTACCGCCCTCTCCAACCTCTATAAGAATGGGTTACGGGGACCACATGAGCCAGCACTAGTGAAGGTGCTTATCTCGCTGGTCGGGATCTACCCCGTCTCTAGCGCAGTACTGCTCAACAGTGGGGAGTGTGGCATGGTGACCCGGGTCAACTGGCGTAAGCCGCTGCAGCCACGGGTGAAACTCTTCTACAACCAACATCGACAGGCACTTGTGCGCCCATTTGAGATCGACCTAGCGCAGCAGTCACTCCCGACAGGGCGTGAGGAGCGGACGATTAAACGTGTGATCGATCCATCGATCCCGGGAGAGGATCCAGCCGGATTGCTACGTTTTGAGGAGGAGTAGTGATGATCTCCGAGGCCGAGGAGCACTTTCTTCAGATCGCCGGTCACCTAGAGGGGGTGATGTGGCTGATCGATTGCCGTGATGCGCGGCTACTCTATGTAAATCCTGGCTTCGAACTGATATGGGAGCGCCCTGCAGAGCCCCTATTTGGCCATCTAGAATCACTATTAGATACGATTCATCCAGAGGATTATCCACGGCTTGAGGCACTGCTCCAGCAGCCCGAAGGGTGGGCTCGATTCAACGCTGAATACCGTATACTCCGGCCCGATGGGAGTGAGCGCTGGATTAGCACCCACTCCTTCCCGATCCATCGCAGCGGAGGGGTTGTCGATCGCTGCGCCGGGATCTCGCATGATATTACCGATCGCCGTCAACTAGAGCAGGAGCGGGAGACACTACTGCGGGCGTTAGAGCAGACTGCTGACATGGTGATGATTACCGATTCTCACGGTGCTATTGAGTATGTCAACGCGGCGTTTGAACTGGCGACTGGATACCACCGCACCGAGGTCATCGGTTCACAACCGACGATTCTCCGCTCCGGACTGCTCGATAGCAGCTTCTATCAGCGCTTGTGGCAGACGATCAGTAATGGTCTCCCCTTCTCGGAGCTCTTTATTAACCGGCGCAAAGATGGTGACCTCTACTATGAGGCGAAGACCATCTCACCGGTGCGTAATGGGGGGGGAGAGGTGACCCATTTTGTTGCTACGGGTAAGGATGTGACCCGTCGGCTCGGTCGCCAAGAGCAGCTCGATAAGCTACTCCATCACGATCCAGAGAGTGGCCTTGCCAATCGCGCGCTCTTCGTTAGCTGGTTACGCCAAGCGCTGGGGGGTGAACATGGATACCCACGCGCGCGCTTAGAGAACGTGTCCAACGCCGTTGCGCTGCTCTGTATCGACTTGGGTCTTAGCGCACTGCTTGGCGATAGCCGTCGTGAACCACCCGGTGAAGCGCTGCTGCGCACTGCGCTCGCTCGTCTCCAGCAGATTGCCGGTAGCCAATCGGGACGTTGTCGGCTCGGATGGTTGGGACAAGATCGAGTTGCGTTACTGCTTGAACTTAACGATCATTGCGATCTGCAACCACAACTTCAGCAGATCCAGCAGCAGATCGACCACCAATTTAAGAGCGCGGTACAGGCGGCTGAGCACCAGCTCTATCTAAAACCGCACATCGGTATCGCCATCGCGCCCGATAATGGCGATGATAGCGATACCCTACTGCAGCATGCAGAGGCCGCGGTCAGTCGGATCGACACACCTACCCGGCGCTGCAACAGTTAGACATGGCTGAAAAAAACCTATAGCTGACAAGGATTCCGTACTCATGCTATGCTCCGCCGCCGATAATTAGGCGGCAGGCACCCACATCTCGGCAGTGACTCCGAAACGCGGTGCGTTAACAGAGATGTATTGATGAGATGACTAAAGACGCAAGCGGCTTTCACCTGAGTATTCAAGCGAAGATCAATGTCGGGCTGGCAGTAGTGTTTGCGCTGGTGATGCTCGCGATCATCAGTTACACCGCGTGGAGCGAACGGCAGCTGGTGACTGAAGTGGTAGAGCAGCAGACCAAAGATGCCGCTGACTCCTACTTCGATGGTATCAACACCATGATGCTAACCGGGACGATGGATAATCGCCGCTTGCTTCAGCAGAAGGTACTCGCTCGCCCCGGTTTTTTAGAGGCGCGGATCATCCGCGCTGATAGCGTTTCGAAGATGTATGGTGCGGGGTATCCGGATGAGCAACCAGCTGACGATCTCGATCGTCGTGCTCTCACCGGTGAGGCGATCATGCAGATTGAGCAGACCGCCGATCAGGGTCGGGTTCTCACGATACTGACTCCGCTACTCGCTTCAGCCTCCTATCGGGGCGGCACCAACTGTCTGATCTGCCATCAGGTGTCGGAAGGGACGGTACTTGGTGCGGTGCGCATCAGCTACTCCCTGCGTGATCTCGATAATCAAGTAACCCAAGGGCTAATCACTGCGGGTACTATCCAGTTAGTGCTGTTTGGACTCGGCCTCCTGCTGATGATGTACACCCTACGGCGGGTGGTGATTCGCCGTATTAACCATCTGCGCAGCATGATGGAGGAGATGGAGCGCACTGCCGATCTTGGCTCTGAGGTACCGTGTGAGAATCTGCACGATGAGATTGGTGCGATGGCCGCTGCCTTCAACAAAATGATGGCGCGCTTTCGCGGTGGACTCCAGCAGGTGTCACAATCGACTCATCAACTGGTTGAGGTGGCTAGCCGCATCTCTGAGGTGACCGATGAGACACTCAAGGGGGTGATGCAGCAGCGCAATGAGACCGATCAGGTCGCTACGGCAATGAACCAGATGAGTGCTACGGTGCGTGAGGTGGCCTCACATGCCAATCAAGCGATGCAGGCCTCACGAACTGCCAATGGCGAGGCATCCGATGGTGCGAAGGTGGCGAGTGAAGCGCTCGGGACCATCGAGGCGCTAATGAGTGAAGTGGAGCGTGCCGCTGGCGTCATTCAGAAGCTCGATAGCGAAAGTGACCAGATTGGCGTAGTACTCGATGTGATCAAAGGCATTGCCGAGCAGACCAACCTGTTAGCGCTCAACGCGGCGATCGAGGCGGCACGCGCAGGTGAGCAGGGGCGCGGGTTTGCGGTGGTGGCCGATGAGGTGCGCACCCTCGCTTCGCGTACCCAGCAGTCAACCGAAGAGATCCAGAATATGATCGAGCGGCTGCAAAACGGTGCGCGCGATGCAGTGACTGTCATGGATAGTGCCCGCGCTAAAGCGCAGGAGGGTGGCAGTGCGGTGGAGCGCTCCGCCAATGGCCTCGCTGCGATTGCCAATGAGGTAGCGACGATTAACGATATGAATACCCATATCGCCACCGCCGCAAAGGAGCAGAGTTCCGTGGCCGAGGAGATCAACCGCAACATCGCCAATATCAGCGAGGTGGCCGATCAGACCTCCGAGGGCTCGAAGCAGACTGCCCAAGTAAGCGAGGAGCTGACCCATCTAGCCAAAGAGTTAGAGGCGATGGTGGGACGGTTCCGGCTCTAACGCTCACCGATCAATCCTATTGCCATCTAATCGCGGTGGTCTGTCGTTTGCGTGACCATGCGCGACCGGTTGCCACCCCTCACCCGATGGCCCCAATTACACCATTTTAGGAGTTATTGTCGCAGTATGGCGCAGTATATCTACACAATGAACCGAGTGAGTAAGGTGGTACCGCCACAGCGCGAGATTCTGCGCGACATCTCTCTCTCCTTCTTTCCAGGCGCGAAGATTGGCGTGTTGGGTCTCAATGGTTCAGGTAAATCGACACTGCTACGCATTATGGCGGGGGTCGATACCGATATTGATGGTGAAGCGCGACCGCAGAGTGGGATCCGAGTCGGTTATCTGCCGCAAGAACCGCAGCTAGATGCAAGCAAGGATGTGCGCGGCAATGTTGAAGAGGGGGTGCGTGAGCTCAAAGATCTGCTCGATCGCTTCAACGCCGTAAGTATGGCGTTTGGTGATGAGAATGCTGACTTCGATGCACTACTCGCTGAACAAGCGGAGCTACAAGATAAGATTGATGCGGCAGGGGCGTGGGATCTTGATCGCACATTAGAGGTGGCAGCCGACGCGCTACGCCTACCGCCATGGGAGGCGGATGTTACCACACTCTCCGGCGGTGAGCGGCGGCGGGTGGCACTCTGCCAACTGCTACTGTCAAAACCCGATATGCTGCTGCTCGATGAGCCAACCAACCACCTCGACGCCGAATCGGTCGCTTGGCTGGAGCGCTTTCTCCACGACTATAGTGGCACTGTGGTTGCTGTCACCCACGATCGCTACTTCCTTGATAATGTAGCCGGCTGGATTTTGGAGCTCGATCGCGGCCACGGTATTCCGTGGCAGGGGAACTACTCCTCTTGGTTAGAGCAGAAGGAGCAGCGTCTGACACAGGAGAAGAAGCAGGAGGCGGCGCGGATCAAGGCGATGCAGCAGGAGCTCGAATGGGTGCGTGCCAATCCGAAGGGGCGTCATGCGAAGAGCAAAGCGCGCCTTGCTCGCTTCGATGAGCTCTCCTCTCAGAGTTTCCAGAAGCGCAATGAGACTAATGAGCTCTTTATCCCACCCGGACCGCGGCTCGGTGATGTGGTCATTGAAGCGGTCGGGGTGCGTAAGGGGTTTGGTGACCATCTGCTTGTCGATGATCTCAACTTCTCCCTACCACCGGGCGGTATCGTCGGAATTATCGGCCCGAATGGCGCGGGTAAGTCGACTCTGTTTCGCATGCTAGTCGGCCAAGAGCAGCCCGATGCAGGTACCTTGCGCTTGGGTGAGACGGTACAGATCGCCTATGTCGATCAGAGTCGTGATGCCCTCGATGGGAGCAAGAGTGTCTGGGAGGAGCTCTCCGATGGTCTCGATCAGATCAGCGTCGGTAGCTTTACCCTCAACTCCCGCGCCTACTTAAGCCGCTTTAACTTCCGTGGTAGCGACCAGCAGAAGCGGGTTGGGGATCTCTCAGGTGGTGAGCGCAATCGCCTCCATCTTGCTAAGCTACTGCGTACCGGTGGCAATGTGCTACTACTCGACGAACCGACTAACGATCTAGATGTCGAAACGCTGCGGGCACTTGAGGAGGCGCTACTCGCGTTTCCGGGGTGTGCGGTGGTGATCTCCCATGATCGCTGGTTTCTCGATCGGATAGCGACCCACATCTTGGCATTTGAGGGGGAGTCGCAGACGGTCTGGTTCGAGGGGAACTATGCCGACTATGAGATCGACCGCAAACGGCGTCTCGGTGCTGATGCCGATCAGCCGCATCGAATCAAGTATCGGCGACTGCAGGGTTGATCGGGGGGAGTGCCGCTGCCGCACTGCGCTGGTTGGTCGTGTTGGCGGCACTCGCCACTGAGGCAGCATCCGCGCTGCCGCGGGTGGTAAGTCTAGCCCCTCATCTAACCGAGAATCTATTTGCGATAGGTGCCGGCGCGGCGCTGGTTGGTGTGAGTGATCATAGCGACTACCCGGCAGCGGCAGCGCAGATCCCGCGTGTTGGCAGCGCCACCGCTGTCGATCTAGAGCGACTCTTGACGCTACAACCGGCATGGCTGCTGATCTGGTCGAGCGGCACCCCTCCCCTGCCCGAAGCGCAGTTAGCGGCACTCGGTATCCAGATCTTTCGTAGTGAACCGCGTGAACCGGCAGCGATTGCCGATGAGATTGAGCAACTCGGCTTGATTGTCGGGCGACCGGAGGCGGCAGCGGCCGTGGCCGCTGCGTTTCGGCAGCGGTTAGCACAGCTCCAGCGGGACGCTGCCACCGATCACCCGCGGCGCCTCTTCTATCCGATCTGGGATCAACCCCTCTTCACCATCGGCGGACGACACCTGATCAGCGCTGCGATTACGCAGTGCGGGGGACGCAACATCTTCGCCGCAGTTGATGCGTTAGCGCCACAGGTGAGTATTGAAGCGGTGCTAACGGCTAATCCTGAGCGGATCGTGGCGGATCGGCGTGAGGTGTTAGCGCAGTGGCGTCAATATCCGCAGATCAGCGCCGTCGCAAACGATGGCTTGCGGCTGCTTAACCCCGATCTGATCCAGCGACCTGGGGTACGTTTTATTGATGGCATGAGTCAACTCTGTGCCGCACTACGGTGAGCCGTTATACCACGACACCCAGCAGCAGGATCAGGGTTAGCCAGAGCCAGATGCCACGATAGACCAGATCGACCGCCCGCCGCAGATCCTGCAGCTGTACCGGTGATCCAGATCCGCTACGGGTGATCGGATAGGCGATGGTAGAGGCCACCACCGTTAACGGCGGTGACTCAACTAAGGTCACATTGAGTGCGCCAGCACCGGTTGCCACCACCACGCCCCGCTTTGAACCGGCCAATCCACAGCGCTGGTCGCGCCAACAGCGCAGCGCTTGACGCCCATTACCGAGCAGCATAAAGGTGAATGCGGTGAGTCGTGCCGGTAGCCAATTGAGCAGTCGATCTAGCGTATGTGCCGTCCATGCTAACTGCTGATAGCGTGTCGGATCCTCTCCCCAGAGTCGATCCAGCTGATCGGTAAGGCGGTAGAGTAGCGCCCCAGGTGCACCCAGCAGTGCAAACCAGAAGAGCGGCGCATAGACAGCATCAATACTATTATCGAGGATCCCCTCCACTGCTGCGCTACGGATGGAGGCGGGATCGTGAGGGGAGCGGTGCGGGTTGATCCAAGCGCACTCGATAGCGGCAGCCTCCCAGCGCCCCTGCCGCAGCGCTTCAGTAATCTCCTGCGCTTGCCGCTCTAAGCTGCTATAGCCGAGCGCTAGATAGAGTGCCAGTAATTCAAGCAGCACGCCCGTTCTCCCTAACAGCGCCAGTAGTGCTACCAATAGGAGTGATGGGAGCAGGAGCAGCGCGATCAATGCACTACTGTAGCGGCGACTGGCAATGATGCGCCGATCGCGACCGGCAAGGTGTTCAGCCAGTTGACTGAAGCGTGCTATCGGATACCCCCGATGCGGCTCACCAAGCCAGAGATCGAGGATAATCGCTAGCAGTGCGAGGATTGCCGTAGCCATTCTCTATCTATACCTGATATTGGGTTAATCGTGCGATCGGAGGGTCGATATCGGTTAAACTGACACGTTCTAATCTACCTAAGTTAGCGAACCCTCTAGCGACCAACCAACCGATGTCATGTCAAAAAATCGCACTCACCCTACCATTTCCACGGCGACGGCAGATGCTGCCAGGACCACTCTGCTCCCGTTTTGGCAGCGCCCATTAGCGGAGCTGAACCGCCAACAGTGGGAGCAGCTCTGTGATCGCTGCGGTCGCTGCTGCTTAGTCAAGCTAGAAGATGAGGCGAGTGGCGAACTCTACTACAGTCGCCTCAGCTGCGAGCTATTCGATTATGCCACTTGTCGCTGCCGTGACTATCCGAACCGCAGTGCGCGGGTCAGCGGCTGTATTGAACTCACTGCCGCCGCCGCTACCCTCGATTGGCTACCGAGTAGCTGCGCTTATCGGCTACGGGCAGCGAATCTGCCACTCCCTGCGTGGCACCCACTTATCAGCGATCGTACCGATTCAGTTGCAACCGCCGGGATCGCTGTTAACTGCGGTATCGCGCTCTCCCCGGCGGAACTCGCACAGCTACCGACACCACCCGATGCCGAGGATTTTCTGATCGATCCGCTCTAGGTGAGGCACCGGTTAGCGACGCTATCATTAACTCATCACTATTTTACCAACAAAGGAAGCACAACCCTATGCACATTACCGTTTACGGCTCCGGCTATGTGGGTCTTGTTACTGGTGCCTGCCTGGCCGATGTCGGCAATCAGGTTCTCTGCGTCGATGTCGATGCGGAGAAGATCGCCAATCTGCAGCGCGGCGTGATCCCGATCTTTGAGCCGGGATTGGAGAGTATTATCCGCCATGCAATGCAGCGGGGGCGGATCGACTTCACCACTGATATGGCCCGGGCAGTGGCACACGCTGAGGTGCAGTTTATTGCGGTTGGCACCCCGCCTGATGAGGATGGATCGGCCGATCTGCGCTATGTATTGGAGGTGGCGCGAACCATTGCGACCCATATGAGTAGCAGCAAGATTGTGGTTGATAAGTCAACGGTGCCGGTCGGTACGGGCGATCGGGTCGCTGCTGCGATGGGCGAAGTGCTAGCACAGCGCGGCGTCAACCACGATTATCATGTCGTCTCCAACCCTGAGTTTCTCAAAGAGGGGGCAGCGATCGATGATTTCATGAAACCGGATCGGATTGTCGTTGGAACCAGCAGCGACTACGCAACCGGACGGATGCGCGAGCTCTACGCCCCATTCAGTCGCAACCATGAGAAATTGATTGTGATGGATGTACGCTCAGCCGAGATGACCAAATATGCGGCGAATGCGATGTTAGCAACTAAGATCAGCTTTATGAATGAGATGGCAAACTTAGCCGAACGGCTCGGTGCCGATATTGAGAAGGTGCGCATCGGTATCGGCTCCGATCCTCGGATCGGGTTTGACTTTATCTACCCCGGTTGCGGCTATGGCGGCTCCTGCTTCCCGAAGGATGTGAAAGCGCTGGAGCGTACTGCCCGCAGCGTCGGTTTCGATGCTGTGGTGCTACAGGCGGTCGAAGCGCGCAATGAGCAGCAGAAACAGCTGCTGTTTACGAAGATTGCACACCACTTCGGTGGCGATCTTAAAGGGCGCACCTTCGCCCTCTGGGGTCTTGCATTTAAGCCCCGCACCGATGATATGCGTGAAGCGCCGAGTCGCACGCTGATAGAGGCGCTATGGCAGGCGGGAGCAACAGTACAGGCGTTTGATCCGGAGGCGATGGAGGAGGCACGGCGCATCTATGGTGAACGGGCCGATCTACGACTCTGTGAAACGCCAGAGGAGGCGATTAAGGATGCCGATGCCTTGGTGGTGGTAACCGAATGGAAGCTCTTCCGAAGCCCCGATTTTGCGCTACTGAAGCGGGAGCTTAAGCAGCCGCTACTGTTTGATGGGCGTAATCTTTACGACCCACAGCGAGTCACGCGCGCTGGGATCACCTACTACGGCATTGGACGTGTGAATAGTTAGTTGTCACATCGCCTCGCCAACCGAGGGAGCTTGGTGACAGCTCCTTCGGTTGCGTCGACGCAACGGTGGTTAGATTACTTTAGAAGACGCCAATCGCTTTCGCGCTCGCAGCGGTGAGTGCCACCTTCTGCGCAATATCAGCGATGGTGCTCCAGAGGGTGAGTGGACTCATCCGCTCAATATCGAGTGGTACCACAATGGTATCGCCGCGCTGAATCTCTTGTGCGCTGCTCCGGAACCAGACGGAACGGTCACCACTAAGTACCGCACCATTAGCCCGCACCACATAGATACGCTCCTCATCCGCTTTAGCCGTCATCCCACCTGAGCGGCGGATATAATCTTCACGCCGAAGCCCCGGCTGATAGAGGTGTGAGGTTGGCTGCTGCACTTCACCGAGAATCGACACCTCCTGTGGCAGTTTCGGGATCAGTAGACGATCACCATCTTGTAGCTGAATATCCGCTTTGCCGACGAGCACGGCATTCAGATCGATGACTAAGCGCCCGGTGGCATCAGTGCTATCGAGGCGGTCGAGCAACCCCTGTGCGGCGGCAACCGCTTGAGCGGTACCGGCATCGGCTTGCGCATCGGCGATTGAGGTGGCAGCGAGATCGCCGCGTAGCCGCTCGCGCATCCGCTCAATCTCCCGCTGCTCTTTAGCGCGCAGTGCCGCACGAGAGAAGAAGGCGCCCTGCGGATAGGCCAGCTCGCTAGTCCCTCCAGCACGCTGGAGCAGTTCACGCAGACTCTCGCCACGCCGTACCCGATACTCACCCGGAAAACGGAGCTCACCGGCAAGTGTGACACGCAACTGCTCATTCCAAGCCGGGATCTGTTTTATCTGTAGTACATCAAATGGTTGAAGATCGAGATCAGCCGCTGCATCTCCATCTAATAGTGCCGCTAGATCAACCGACAGATGGTGGGTAGTGCGGCGCAGATCAGCATCAACTTGATAGCGTGTCAGTTCAGCCGTAGCCGTGTAGCCCTGCTGCTGCAGATCGCCCGCAGCGGTCAGTAGCTGCGATAGCCGCATCCCGCTCACGAGTGGATAGTCGCCGGGGAAACGGACGCTACCACCAATCGTGACAACACCATTGTGCTGTTGGCGATCGGCCTGTAGACGCTGTCGCTGCAGTAGCGGCTCTAGCAGTGCTTGGCGCGGCTGATAGCGATTGAAAATGAGTAGTTTATCGGCGCGCTGCAGCGGGAGATCAGCGGCGCTACCCGGTGTTGCGAGCAGCGGTTCGAGTGGGAGCTGCAGAATTTGCCATCGGCGCGTGGCGGCATCGTAGCGCTCTAGCAGCGCATAGTCGAGATCGCCCTGATCTTGTAGCTGGCCGGCGGCTTGGAGCAGATCACTGATGCGCATCGATGCGGTGAGCGGGTAGTCGCCGGGAAAACGAACCTCACCGAGAATCGCAACGACGGGGGCTTCCGTCGGTGTTACTGACTGCTGCCGCAGCTGCTTAATCACGCCGGCGAGCGGTTCAGTGCGATCTTCAGATAGTGCAAAGATCATCACCCGATCGCGCGGTTGCAGCTCAATATTGGCCGCTGAACGGGGCTTTTCAAGCGCCTGATCAAGACGCACTGTGACCACCTCTAACCGTCGATCAGGAGGCAATTCACGACGAATCACAACATAGTTAAGGTCAGGTTTCGGCAGCAACAGATCGAGACCCGGGATGAGATCGGTGATACGCATCCGCGGTTGCCACTGATAGCTACCAGGACGCGTAACGTGACCGGCGAGCAGCACCACGCGATCGAGTTTATCGGCAACTGAGAAGATACGCAGCACGTCACCATCACGCAACGCACGTTTCCGATCGGCGGGCTGCTGCAGATTAAGGTCGAGCATGACCCGCCCCTCGGCACCCGCGATCCGCTCCAACTGCACCTCACTAACTAGTGCATTCGGTAGCACGCCACCAGCTAATTCAACGACCCCCGCAGCACTTTGATCGTCATTGAGCTCATAGATGGCCGGGCGGCGTACCTCACCGGCGACCCCTACCGTCGCACCGACTGGCGGCACAAAGATCACATCACCCGGTAGTAACCGCCGATCGCCACTGGTATCACCCCGCAGCAGTAGATCGTAGAGATCGAGCGTTGCGAGGGTACGACCACTCCGCTTCAGCGCAATGTTACGCAGCGATCCCATCGGTTTAATCCCACCACTTACAAAGAGTGCATTGGTGATGGTCGAAAGCGCACTGACGGTGTAGGAGCCGGGGTGGTTAACATCACCAAGGACAAACACCCGAATCGACCGCAACTCCCCCATTGAGACGCTCGCCCGCACCCCAATCATATGTTGCGCCACCCGCTCCATCAGCATCTCACGTAGCTGCGCAAAGTTCTGGCCCGCCACACCGATCGGACCGACACCAGGGAAGGGGATCTGCCCTTGGCGATCGACCGTCAGTGAGAGGCTACGGTTATCTTTACCAAACAGCTGTACCTCAATCGTATCACCCGGACCAATCACATAGTCGGTCGGCACCGGGATCTCGGTTGCCGGCGCAAAGGTGGTGGGAACCCCAGCAAAGAGATCGTAACCGAACGGCTGGAGACGACCGCTCACCGCCTTCGGTACCGGATTGATTGCCAGCGCCTCGGGTAGCTCTAGCTGATGGAGCTCCGGCTCAACATCGCGCGCCGGTGCCACGATCACATCCTTTGTCGGCGGGCGCTCTAGCTGCGTTGCGGCCTCCTCAACCGGTGATTGTGGTTGGGCACTATCGGCACGCGCTGGAGCACTCACAGCGGTCGTTGGAATCACCACCGCCGGCTGCGATACATCGGGCTTGTCGCCACGCTGCATCGAACCGGGCACCTGACCGCTACGCAGCGCTTGCAGCGCCTGCTGCCGTTCAGCCGGCGGTAGTGACTCTAGCGCCTGGAGCGCGCTCATCTGGGCAGACGCCGGTAGCGTAAAGCCAAAGAGTAGCAGAGGCAGCCACCAACGGGTCATGAAGCGGCGCAGCGCCGTTAGAAGCGAAGTGTCAGAGTGCATCGGTAAAATTCCGTGGTCGTGTGGTTATAGCTTAATCGGTTCATGAAGCGGCATATGTTACGGCTTTCGGTACGATACTGCGTACCATCGATTGTGGCGGGGGGCGCTACCAATCACCATAGCGCCATCGCAACCACGCTATGGGTTCTTGATCGCTCCCGGCCGCACGCTCATCCGCATGGCGCTGGCGGATCCCCATGCCGAGCGTTAGCGTTCCGGTTGGGAGCGGCCGCTGGTGACTCAGTAGCAGTTCATCGCTATCCGCCGCCGCCCAGTGATCGCTGCTCACCGCGGTTTGATAGGTGCTGCTCGGTTGCAGGCGGCGCAGCTGTAGCCGCCATAGCTGATCGGTGGCGGTCACATAGATCACTCCGATGGCGGTTAACTGGCCACCACTATCAACCGGATGGCCGATCGGTTCACCATAGTAGCGATACCCACTCTGCTGATCGGCACCATAGAGGGCATTATCGGTGATCGCCTGCTCCAGGTAGAGGCGAGCGGTAGCGCCGCTATCCAGATAGCGCCATAACTCAGCCCCCAATAACTCACCCTGTGGGCGCACGCCACTCACCGCCCGATCGCGCTGCAGCCATTGACCATAGAGTGCATACCCACCTCGATGATCATCGAAGTGGTCACCCTGTCGCAGATCAAGCGCCTGTAACTGTAACGCGCCCTCACCACCATTGAGCGCAAGGTGACTTAAGCCCAGCTCTAGGGTAGCAAGCGGCCGTAGCGTCAAACGGGCGGCATCAATCTGATGTGCCGCGGTCGCCGGCCGATGATCATCAAGCTCACCATGTAGGAGATCGAAGCGCCAGCGCCCGATACCATCGAGCCAGTCGTGTTGCGGTGCCGCACTACTATTTCGCTGCAGTGCAATCCGGGGAAAGGGGCGGCTGCCACTACCGAGTAGCAGACTCCCCTCCCACCCTGGGCCCCACCACGCCGGCTGCCAGCCGGCAGCGACCATCCAGTTACCCAGCGCCACCCCAGCCCAACTCCCCGCGAGTCGATAGCTCAACTCGCTCTTATCGATCGCATCACGATCATCGCCATCGAGGGTGGTAGCTAATCGCAGTGCAAAGCGCTCTCCCAACCAGTCAGCAGCCAATCCGAGGTGGCGCCGCTGATCCGCTGGTGCCAACCCAAAACTCCCCCCGGCCGCCGCGGTTGCCGCCGCCTGCTCTAACTGTAACCCACTCCAGCCGCGCCGTGCCGCTCGTCCCGCCTGTAACTGTAGCCGCTGGAGCTGATCGAGCAGCGCTACGGTCGCCGTAATCGGTAGTTCGGCACGCTCTGCAATCCCTAACCAATCACCCCACCCCTGAGGCCAACTGGTCAGGGGTGCCTGCAGTATCCCACTATCCACCAGCTGCTGCAGATCGTGTCGCACCCGCAGCGTATCGGTATCTGGTGGCGCATAGGGTGCCGCTACCACCATCATCGGGGTCAGACACGCAACTTTTGCAAGTGTACGAAGTATCGACATCCTGAAGTTATGCTACTGGTATGGTCATGATGAGTAGGGTTGTTTCGTTCAATTCGGAACGGAACTCAGCTTAGAATTGCCAAATGATAGCAGAGCTACCACGCTGCCGACACTCTCTACTGCCTTTGCGACACCACCGAGCGACTCTCGACCGGCCACTCTTCTTAGCCCACATTGTGTGATTGACAACACAGTAACTGACCTCCTTATAGGGCATCGTAATGGCCAATGGCGTCATCTATCGGTCACTTCACTCGGTCATGGTACCTTCTGCGACGGCGTGGTAAAGTAGCGCCGTGTGAGGCTATCACTTCGTAACATTTTCGGTACGCCATCGTCAGTCATGACAGATTCGGGAATCGGCACCATGCAGCAACTAATGGGACAGACACTCTTCGCTTTTACTATGACCGTCACTGCTATTTTGCTGCTGCGTCGCGCCGCCGCAAAGCTAGGACTGGTCGATCACCCGGGTGGTAGAAAATGCCACGCACGTCCGATCCCGCTAGTTGGTGGGGTGGCGATGTTTATCGGTTTAGTCGGCGTCGTACTCTTTAACGCCACCCTCTTTCCAGCAGAGCTACCGCTGCTACTGGCGGCGACGCTGATGGTACTGGTGGGTGTCGCTGATGATCGCTTCGATCTCGCGGCGACGCCACGTTTACTCCTACAGCTTGCGGCGAGCGCGCTTGTCGTGGTACTCGGTGAGAGTGTCGTCCTCTCCCTTGGCCACCTGCTCGGCGGCGATGCGATAGCGCTCGGCTGGTTTGCTATACCGTTTACCGTTGTGGCGCTGGTCGGGGTGATCAACGCCTTCAATATGGCCGATGGCAGTGATGGACTTGCTGGTGGATTGGCGCTGGTAGCGATCCTCTGGCTGATTTTAGCGACCGTTATCGGCAATGGTGATCACATCTCGCTACAGCTGCTGCTACTGCTAGCGGCGGTGGTGAGCGCTTTTCTCATCTTTAATCTTCGTTCACCGTGGCGCCGTCGTGCCGCTATCTTCATGGGCGATGGGGGTAGCATGCTGCTCGGACTGCTACTAGGAGTGATGGTGATTCGACTCTCACAAGGGAGTGCCGGTCCAGCGGTCATCACCCCCATCACAGCCGTCTGGATCCTTGGACTCCCCCTGATTGACACGGTCTGCATTATGGTGCGCCGAATGCGCCGTGGTCGCAGCCCGTTTGCCGCTGATCGTGAGCATCTGCACCACATCTTGCAGCTTGCCGGCTTCTCCGATGCGCGCACCGTCGCCCTACTCCTACTCGCTTCAGCCCTCCTCGGCGGTATCGGTTTGAGCGCCCAGTGGGCCGGTGTTCCCGAGGGGATCCTGTTTGCCGCCTTTCTACTGCTTACTATCGGCTACTATCGTGCCATGTCACGCGCTTGGCGCTTGATGAAGGTGATCCGACAGCTTAACTCCCCGATCGATGAACCCCCTCCATCCGATGGGGGTGGGGGTGGTGCACGTCCAACCGCGGCGACACGTGATAGTGGCAACACCACCCCATTTACACCGAGTCGCAGCGGTTCATTCAGCTACACGGCCCCTGCTGGTGGCAGCCACAACCGCTCGCAACGCGCGCGCGCCCGTTTAGCCGCCCGCCGCATTCGGCAGCGCATAGCACAGCAGCGCTGATCCCATCATCAACTGCCTATTAAGTTGAGTGGCCCCTAAAGGAGAGACACCATGTTAGCGCCCCACGACCCCAAACCCCACTGGTATACCCTCGTGACTAAACCGCGGCGGGAGCGCCTTGCGCAGGAGAATTTAGAGCGGCAGGGTTTTCAGACCTACCTTCCCGAGCTTAAGGATAAACGGCTGCGGCGCGGGCGAGAGGTCGAGGTAATTGAGGCGCTGTTTCCACGATACCTATTTATTCAGTTGACACTCTGGGTTGATAATATTGCCCCCATTCGCTCGACCACCGGAGTGAGCACCCTGCTGCGGTTTGGCGGCTATCCGATGGAGGTGCCCGAAGAGTTGGTTCTGAATCTCAAGCAGCACGCCGATCCGGTCACCGGACTCCACCACCGTGAGCGACCGCGGATGGTGCGCGGGCGTCAGGTCAATATCCTAACTGGTCCACTTGCCGGCCTACAGGGGATTTTTGAGGCGGAGAGCGGCACTGAACGGGTCACTATTCTACTCGATATGTTAGGTCAACAGACGCGCGTGCAGCTCCAGCGTCATCAAGTCGCATTAGCTTAATTCTCCTTTCCCACCTAACCGGCGTCCGACGTGTGATCGCTATACTATCCAAAATCGCCTGAAGCAGCCGCGCCGCTAGCTGCTAGTTTCGCTATAATCCCTCGCTTTCGCCCAACGCAATCCGAATAACCACCTTTATGACAGAGCAGCAGCCGATGATGGATAGAGCCTACGATCCCCGCAACATCGAACAGCAGTGGTACCAGATATGGGAGCAGCGCGGCTACTTCGCGCCACAGGGTGAGGGTGATCCCTACTGCATCATGATCCCGCCGCCGAATGTCACCGGTACTTTGCACATGGGACACGCCTTCCAAGATACCATCATGGATGCGTTGATCCGCTACCATCGGATGCGGGGTGAGGCGACGCTGTGGCAGCCAGGTACCGACCACGCCGGTATTGCCACCCAGATGGTCGTCGAGCGCCAACTCAACGCTATGGGTCAAACCCGCCACGATCTGGGACGAGAAGCGTTTGTTGAGCGGGTCTGGCAATGGAAACAGGAGTCGGGTGGCCACATCACCCGCCAGTTGCGGCGCATGGGTGCCTCCCCTGACTGGCAGCGGGAGCGCTTCACCATGGATGAGGGGCTATCGGCAGCGGTGCGCGACGTGTTTGTGCGGCTCTATGAGGAGGGGCTTATCTACCGCGGCAAGCGGCTGGTCAATTGGGATCCCGTCCTCCACACCGCCCTCTCCGATCTAGAGGTGGTTTCGACCGAGGAGCAGGGGCATCTGTGGCAGATGCGCTATCCGCTCAGCGATGGCAGCGGTCACTTAGTGGTGGCCACTACCCGACCGGAGACGATGCTCGGTGATAGCGCGGTGGCCGTTCATCCCGAGGATGAGCGCTACCGCCACCTAGTGGGTCGCTATGTGACCCTGCCGCTGGTAGGTCGTGAGATCCCAATTATTGCCGATGACTACGTCGATCCGGCGTTTGGCACCGGTTGTGTCAAGATCACGCCGGCACACGATTTTAACGACTACGCAGTTGGGCAGCGCCATAACCTACCGTTGATCAACATCTTCACCATTGATGCACGCATTAACGATGAGGCACCGCTCCCTTACCGTGGTCTTGATCGCTATGTCGCACGGCAGCAGGTGGTTGCTGATCTGGATGCGCAAGGGCTGCTAGAGGGTATTGATGATCATCGACTGATGGTACCGCGGGGCGATCGCTCCCACAGTGTGGTTGAGCCACTGCTGACCGATCAGTGGTTTGTTGATCTCACCCGTGACGAGCAGCCCGATGGGCGGATAGGTGGTCGCCGTGCAATCACTGAACCGGCACTTGAGGCGGTACGCAGTGGTCAGATCCGTTTTGTCCCTGGTAACTGGGATAGCACCTACTACCAGTGGCTAGAGAATATCCAAGATTGGTGTATCTCACGCCAGATCTGGTGGGGACATCGCATCCCCGCTTGGTATGATGAGCATGGTCAGATCTATGTTGGACGCGATGAGGCGGCGGTGCGGCAGCACTATCAACTCGGTGATATGCCGCTGCGCCAAGATGAGGATGTTCTCGACACATGGTTCTCATCAGCACTCTGGCCCTTCTCCACTCTCGGCTGGCCCGATTCGACGCCAGCACTCGCCCGCTTCTATCCGACGTCAGTATTGGTAACAGGCTTCGATATCATCTTCTTCTGGGTCGCCCGGATGATCATGATGGGATTGAAGTTTACCGGTGAGGTGCCGTTTCGGGAGGTCTATATCCATGGATTGGTGCGTGATGCGCATGGCCAGAAGATGTCGAAGTCGAAGGGGAACGTACTCGATCCGATCGATCTGATTGATGGTATCGATCTTGACACACTACTCGCTAAACGCACCAGCGGTCTGATGCAGCCGGAGATGGCAAACCGGATCGAGCGCGCCACCCGCAGTGAGTTTCCCGATGGGATTGCCCCTTTTGGTACCGATGCGTTGCGCTTCACCTTCGCTATCCTCGCCTCGACGGGTCGTGATATCAACTTCGATCTGGGCCGGATTGAGGGGTATCGCAACTTCTGTAACAAACTCTGGAACGCTGCCCGCTATGTGCAGATGAATTGTGAGGGTCAAGATTGTGGGGTGGTCGGTGATCGGCAGGGTGAGTCGGCAACCGAGCGCTGGATCCGATCGGCGCTACAGCAGACCATTGCGACGGTGCATGAGGCGTTTGCTAACTACCGTCTCGATCACGCTGCACAGGCGATCTACGACTTCACTTGGAATAGCTACTGCGACTGGTATCTGGAGCTATCAAAACCGCAACTCAGTAGCGACGATACGGCGCTACAGCGGGCCACGCGCCGAACGCTACTGGAGGTATTAGAGACGATTCTGCGCCTCGCCCATCCGATCATGCCCTACATTACCGAGGCGCTTTGGCAGTCGCTCGCCCCCCTCGCTCACATCGATGGCGAGACGGTGATGTACCGCCCCTATCCAACCGTCGACGTGAACCAGCAAGATGGTGCCGCCGAGGTGGAGCTAGCGTGGCTGATGGCGGCGATCAGCGCGATTCGTAAGATCCGCTCCGGTATGAATATCGCTCCGGGTAAACCGCTGCCACTACTGCTACAGTACCACGATAACCGTGATCGTGAGCGCCTACAGCGCCATCGTGAGGCGCTTCAGAAGCTCGCTCGCCTCGACACCATCACCCTACTCGATGAGCGTGATCAGGCGCCCGAATCGGCGACCGCGCTGGTCGGTAACCTGCGACTGCTGGTTCCGATGGCCGGACTTATTGATCAGGCGGCAGAGTTGGCGCGTCTCGATCGCGAGTTAGAGAAGTTAGAGAAGGAGATAGCGCGTACCGCCGGTAAGCTGCAGAATAGCAACTTCACTGATCGGGCACCGGCGGCCGTGGTGGCAAAGGAGCGCGAGAAGCTAGCTGCCTTAACGCAGTCACAGCAAGGGTTGACTGAGCAGCGCGCTAAGATCGCGCAGTTATAAGATGGTAGATCATCAGACCTCGCATCTGTCGCTCGCCGATCTTCCCGCCGCTGCGCTGCCGCGGCGGCTAGTGGCGATGCTCTACGATCTGCTACTGCTGATCTCAGTATTGGCGTTTGCTGCTCTAATGATAACCCTGCTATCACCTACCAGCGGGCGTGACTACAATCCGCTGCTCACCCTCTACTTTCTACTGGTGACCTATCTATTCTACGGTTGGTTCTGGACGCGCGGAGGGCAGACATTGGGCATGCGGGCGTGGCGGTTACGGCTGCAGCGGCGTGACGGATCAAGCGTTGATGCCTACCACGCACTACTGCGCTTTAGCGCCGCGCTGCTCTCATGGCTACCGTGCGGCCTCGGCTACCTATGGTCACTGTGGGATCGTGATCGTCTCTGTTGGCACGATCGATTGAGTGATACCGTGATTGTACTGATACCGGTGAGTGCCTACCGCCGTGAGTAGTTATCTAACATCACCATTCGCACTAGATCAGAGACTGAGCGCGCTTCGAGCTTCTGCATCACCTTTGCCCGATGCGCCTCGATCGTCTTCTGACTCACCCCCAACTCATCCGCCATCACCTTATTGAGCGTGCCAGCGACTACCCGATCGAGAACTTCCCGTTCACGCGGTGTCAGACGCGCCAATCGCTCACGCGCTGCTAGTGCCTGTGCCGCTTCGACCCGCTGCTCCTGATCGCGAGCAAGCGCCCGCTGTACACGATCAAGCAGCTCCTGATCATTGAACGGTTTTTCGATAAAGTCGAGGGCACCCGCTTTGAGGGCGCGTACCGCCATCGGCACATCCCCATGGCCGGTGATGAAGAGTAAAGGTAGGGTGATCCCATCATGAATTAGCCGCTCCTGTAGCTCTAAACCACTCATCCCTGGCATCCGAATATCGAGTAATAGACAGCCGGGTGCGGTGCGATCATACTCGGCCAGAAAGGCACTCGCCGACCGAAACGTGCGACTCGGTAGGCCAACCGATCGCATCAGCCACTGCAGCGAGTCGCGCACCGCTTCATCATCATCGACAATAAAGACGGTACTCACCCTACGCTACCGCCATCCTCTCAACCCGCTGCCAGCCACGCGGTAGTAGCACCCCACGCCGCCCCCGCTCCCCACGATAGTGGTTCAGATCAGCCGGGCGTAGTGTCAGCTGACGCTTGCCGACTTGGATCAGCAAGCTGCCGCCATCCGGGAGTAGCTGGAGCGATAATAGCCGCTCATCCCCACCCCGTTTAGGGGGGGGGATCAGCATCATGCGATTCCCCTTTCCCTTCGCCAACTGAGGTAGTTCACTCAGTGGGAAGAGGAGCAGCCGCCCACTACTACTGAGCGCAGCTAACGTCAGCTCGGTGGCGGCGGCGTGCAGTGGCTGGGGGGGGAGTACCGCAGCACCCGCGGGCAGCGTCAACAGCGCTTTACCCGTACGATTGCGCGCTTGTAGATCCTCCAACCGGCAGAGAAAGCCGTACCCTGCATCGCTGGCGATTAGCCACAACTGTGCTGCATCATCCCCCATCATCAAGCCGATGCAGGTCGTACCGGCCGTGATCGCCACCCGACCACTCAATGGCTCCCCCTGACCACGTGCCGATGGGAGGGTGTGCGCGGGTAGTGAGAAGCTGCGGCCGACACCATCAAGTAGCGTAACCAACTGATTACTGCGACCCCGTACATGCGCCAGATAGCTATCGCCCGCTTTGTAGCTGAGTGCGGTCGGATCGAGATCATGCCCCTTTGCTGCCCGAATCCACCCCTTCTCCGATAGCACCACCGTGAGCGGCTCGGTCGGTAGCAGCGCGCTCTCATCGATCGCTTGTGCGGCGGCGCGCTGCACCAGCGGTGAGCGGCGATCATCGCCATAGAGAGCGGCATCGTGCTCCAATTCGGTGCGCACAAGGGCGCGCAGTGGCGTATCTGAGGCGAGTAGCCGCTGTAGTTCAGAGCGCTCGGTTGCCAGTGCATCCTGCTCGCCCCGGATCTTCATCTCCTCGAGTCGCGCGAGCTGGCGTAGTTTGGTGTCGAGAATATAGTCACTCTGCAACTCACTCAAACCAAACTGCGCCATCAGTACCGGTTTCGGCTCATCCTCAGCACGAATAATCGCGATCACCTGATCGATATTAAGATAAGCGATCAGCAGGCCATCGAGTAGATGGAGTCGCCGCTCCACCCGCTCCAGACGGTACTGTAACCGCCGCCGCACGGTATCGATGCGAAACTGTAACCACTCATCAAGTAGCTGTCGTAGATCTTTAACACGCGGTCGATTATCGAGTCCAATCACATTGAGATTGACACGATAGGCGCGTTCAAGATCGGTCGTCGCAAATAGGTGCGTCATCACCTGATCCAGATCGACCCGATTTGAACGCGGCACCACAACCAGCCGCGTCGGATGCTGATGATCCGACTCATCGCGTAGATCCTCCACCAGCGGTAGCTTCTTCGCCTGCATCTGCGCGGCAATCTGCTCTAACACCTTTGCCCCAGAGACCTGATAGGGGAGCGCCGTGATCACCACGGCACCATCCTCACGCTCCCAACGGGCACGCATCCGTAGCGATCCGTGGCCGCTACTATAGATCTTCTGCAGATCGGCAGCGGGGGTGATAATCTCTGCCTCAGTTGGATAGTCAGGCGCGGGCAGTAGCTGACACAGCTCCGCGACAGTTGCACTCGGTTGATCGAGCAGCCGCACCGCGGCAGCCACCACCTCGCGCAGGTTATGGGGAGGAATATCGGTCGCCATTCCAACCGCGATCCCCGTCGTGCCATTGAGCAGCAGATGGGGCAGGCGTGCCGGCAGCACCGCCGGCTCCTGTAATGTCCCATCGAAGTTAGGCACCCAATCGACCGTCCCCTGCGCCACCTCCGATAGAAGCAGCTCAGCGCACTTTGCTAACCGCGCTTCGGTGTAACGCATGGCTGCAAACGATTTCGGATCGTCAGGTGCTCCCCAGTTACCCTGCCCATCAATGAGCGGATAACGATAGGAGAAGGGCTGCGCCATCAACACCATCGCCTCATAACAGGCGGAGTCACCATGCGGGTGGTACTTACCTAGTACATCACCGACTGTACGTGCCGACTTCTTATGTTTCGACGCGGCACTGAGCCCGAGTTCCGACATCGCATAGATAATGCGGCGCTGTACCGGCTTCAGGCCATCCCCGATATGGGGCAGCGCCCGATCCATGATGACGTACATTGAGTAGTCGAGGTAAGCCCGCTCTGTAAATTGGCGCAGCGGGAGCTGCTCAACGCCATCGTAGTTGAGTTGCGTCGATGAGTTCATAAAAAATGGGGGTTGGAAAACCTATATCTGATCGGGATCGTCGATCCGCTGCTTTAACTTCTGCCCGGGACGAAAGGTGACGACTCGACGAGCGGTGACCGGAATCACTTCGCCGGTTTTAGGATTGCGACCCGGGCGCTGACGCTTATCACGCAGATCAAAGTTACCGAAGCCGGAGAGTTTTATGGACTCACCCAACTCCAGCGCCTGGCGCAGCTCCTCAAAAAAGGCCTCAACCAGCTCTTTACCCTCGCGCCGTGGTAACTGCAACTGCTCAAACAGCTGCTCTACCAGCTCCGCTTTGGTCAATGCCATGCTGTTCTCTCTGCTCAACCTTTTCTTATCGTTGCCACCGCAGCCGTTGCGACTGCGGTCTCCCCCTCAGCAACCGACCACTAGCGGGCTGCCGGTAGCACTCACTGCCGCAGGCTGACCCCTAACTGCTCGGCGAGGGCATCTATAACTGCGGCGATGATATGCTCAACTTCATCGTCTGTAAGGGTGCGTGATTGTGCCTGTAAGGTCAACCCTACCGCGATACTTTTCTTATCCGAATCAATACGTTCACCCTGATAGTGATCAAACAGCCGCAGCGACTGTAGGAGCGCACTTGGGGTATGAGAACGGATCAAGTTCAGCACCTGTTCAGCGCGAATATCGCGCGGCAATAGCAGCGCCAGATCACGGCGTATCGCAGGGAAGCGCGAGAGTTCAGCGGCGACCGGTATCTCGCCCTGCTGTAGCGCCGGGAGTTGTAGTTCAAACAGTACCACTAGCGGAACCCCAAGCGCCTGCTGATGGGTCGGATGGAGCGTACCGATCCAGCCTAACGCATCGCCGGTCGCTGTTTCGATGCGCGCACTCTGTCCGGGGTGGAGCGCCGGATGGCGAGCAGCAACAAAACGGTAGCGATCGGAGGCGCTACCTAAGAGTGCCTCCACATCCCCCTTCAGATCAAAAAAGTCGATACTACGACTCACCTCTCCCCACTGTTCAGGTAGCGCTGCGCCGCAAGCAACTGCTGCTAACATCGGCTGCTGCTGAAGCCTCCCTTCACCATCGTGGATGAAACGCAAACCACTCTCAAACAGGCGCACCCGCGACTGCTGCCGCTTCACATTATGCACCAGTGCCGGTAGTAGACCGGCCCAGAGGGTCGTGCGCATCACCGCAAGATCGGCAGAGATAGGATTACTCAACGCTAAAGCGGGCTGCTCAGGGTCGAGGCGCTGCTGCAGTTTCGGATCGACAAAGCTGTAGCAGATCGCCTCCTGATAGCCGCGCTCAATCAGCGTCTCATGGAGCTGTAGCAGCGGGCGCTGCGCCTCAGCGATCGGTGCCATCTGTAGCGCCGCTTGTGGTGGCCGACTCGGGATCTGATCGTAACCGCGCACCCGCCCAATCTCCTCAATCAGATCGACCTCAATCGCCATATCGTAGCGATGGGGCGGCGGTGTCACCTGCCAGTGGCTATCGTTCGCATCGCCCACGATCTGCATCCCTAGCCGCTCTAGCAGCGCCGCCGATTCAGTCGCTGCAATCTCACAACCGAGTAGCCGACTCACCCGCGGCGGGCG
>JGI10211J34971_10000703_pt1 | contig 27792 bp, 18 predicted proteins | sample Etolagsediment_FD_34971 | JGI IMG/M metagenome (IMG submission 34971)
GAAACGAAAAAATCGTTGGGAACGGAAATAACCGTGATGGATTTGTGGCCAGGTTTAACGACCGTCATCAGCTTGAGTGGGTAATTGATTTTACCGGTCCTGGTAACGACATGGTTTTTAATCTGGCTTTTTCTGCCGACAACCAGCTGCTGGCCTATGGAAGTGTAGAATCGCAGCTACAGGCTCAAAATGTAAGCATCGAAGCTACTGGTGCTCCCGATGTGTTTGTGGCCAATATTTCACCCGACGGCCAGCTAAACTGGATGCAGAAAGCAGGAATAGACAAACTAGACCATCATACCGATTTTATTTTTTCGGCCCGATTTAATAGTCAGGGTGAAAAAACCATGGCGCGACTCTTCAGTGAAGCCGAACAGTTTGGCTATTACGGCCTCACGCCCGAACCTGATGGTAGCGCCTTGATTACCGGCTCGTTTTATGCCACCACAGGAATGAATGTTCACGACTATACGCCTTACAACACCTCAGCCGACTTTGACGCCGGCGAAGCACTGAAAACGGTGAACGATACCCTGGTCAAACTTGATTACGAAAAAACCATCGCCGGTCTTTTTGCAGCAATGCAATTAATAAAAGCCAACACGATTCAAATAAAAGGGACTCAAATACAAAAGGTGTTTCAGGACCACAATCCGCAATTTATCGACTATGCCGGAAGTTTTTATCAGGGCTTCGGTAAAATGCAGTTCCTGAAAAACAACAGTGGAATAGTTACCATCAAAACCAATGACGGTAACTCATTGATTTTAGATAAAATAAAAATCGATAACGAAGCCCGGATAAAAGTTATCAAGTACAAAAGTGGTAATGTGGAAGTTCAGGTGTTTTCAGGAATAGATGTGGGCACTCCGGGAAACTGGCATCCAATGAATACCATAAAACTGTATAAAGATACAGGCGATTTGCTGTTCGACTTCGATGAAGACCACACCACTAAAAAACTAAACCTGAAACGCGAAATCCTGAAGAAAAATTAGGCTTATCGTGTTCATCGCAATGAAACCGTTTTGGAATTAAAATAGCTGATGCCAATGAGTTGTGAAATGAGTAAAAGCCGGTTTGTATGGATTCTCCTTTTTGCGATAATCCTGAATTTCCCGTTTTCGTTGCCGGCCCAGGAAGTGGAGGAAATAGAAGAAGAGGAAATTGTNGATCAAACCATTGAAGAGAAGCAAATTTCGCTCAGCACTTTACTNGATATGATGAGAGCGGAGGAAACCGTTATCTTCTCAAACTTCAAAATTGTTCCCACTCTTGAAGATGACAAGCTTCTGGTGNACAAGGTGTTTGACGTAGAATATCACCTGCAAGCTACAGACCAACCCGAACGCAAGGTGTTTTTTTACGATTGTGTTTTCGACATNCATTCGGCNTTGGTTTTTGNTAACTGGATGTTTAAACGACTCAACTTTGTAAATTGTACTTTTAACATGCCTTTGGTGCTCACCGATTGCGCCATNNCCGGAACACATGATTTGTTGTTTGAGAACTGTTTCTTTCATAACGATTTGGTTTTAAACATGTCTGAGATAACAGGCGCAAACCTGCGTTTATCAAAAAATACGTTCGACAAGCAATTCATGCTGGGGAAAAACCTGAACCAGCTGCACATGGATTTTTGCGTTTTTAATGCAGACAGTGGTTTGTTCAGCAAAATGGACGAGGAAAAAACACACTACCAGCTGGAGGCTGCGTCGTTATTCATCGATGAAGTAACCCTGAATCATTGTCGGTTTGAGTCGCAAGGAATAAGCAACTTGTTTTCGGTAGATTTTGGCAAAACACAAATGACCAAACTCACCATGTTTGCCAACCAAATGTCGACCATTAATTTTACTGATGCGGGCATCGAAAAAGCCCTTTTGATAGATTCACTGAGTATCTCAAACTTTATTGGTATTCAGAACTTTGATTTTCCGGAAGCCAATACCAACGTACCATGGGATAATTTAAAGGGACAAAAACTAGCCTTGTTTCAAACCGGACTCAGCGAGTTGATTGTACCCTATCAGGCCAAAACCAAAAACCAGCTGGAACAAACCCTGCTGTATAACGACCTGATAAGTATGTACAAAAAACTCAACAAACTGTATTCCGAACGCGGCGATTTACAGTCGGCAAACGGGTCGTACGTCGAAATAAAAGAAATCGAAACCTCCCGTCAGGAATACATTCAGGAAGTTAATCCGAGCACCAACAACTATATCAATTTATTGCTGAACAGGGTATTACTCTATTTCAGCGATTATGCTACCAATCCCGGAAAATCAGTACGCAGGGCTTGGGAGATATTGCTGCTGTTTACCTTTATTTACATGCTCTCGTACTCGGGGTGGGACGGGATGAACTACGGATTTTACCTGACCCAGTTCAAATTGTTCGCCACTTACATCAAAGAAGACCTGGAGGTGAAACAGGTTTACGAACAAAAGGAAGATCCGAATGCCAATTTGATGAAAGAGATAAAAGAGAATTACTTGCGCGACAGAAAAAAAGTGCCCCGGGCTATAATTCTATTTGGCGAACCACTGCACTTTTTAGGTCGGCTTCGGCTGGTGATGGTTCCTTCTTTAATCAGATTTTTTGATTTTCAACCCAAGAAATGGGAAAATCTTAACGCGTCGGAACGCATTCTTTCCGGCCTCATCATTTTTACCATTGTAGTCATATTTGCTGTTTACGTATTGGCGGTAAAGTTTATCAATAGTTTTGTATTGAGTTTGAACAGCTTCATCGCTATTGGGTTTGGCGTGATGCCCGAAAAAGGATTGGCCATGTATATCAGCATAATAGAAGGCATTATTGGCTGGTTTCTGCTTACCATATTCACCATCACCTTGTTCAGCCAGGTGTTGCAGGGCGGAGCTTAATTAAACCATGAATTCGAAAAATGATGGACACACTAAACCCTGAAGTAGCGCAATTTTCCGACAACTGGCTTACTTACCTTTGGCCAGTACTGTTCTTAGCCGGATTATTTCTTTTACAGAAATACCTTCACTTATTCGATCAAAAACTGATTTCTCACACACGCCAAAAGCGATTCGAGTCGAAAAAGCCCTGGCCGCTTTATGCCTTTATGTCGTTGGGACTTTTGGTTTTTTTGTACAATTTGTTTTCGCCGCACGATATCCAGCTCAACCTGCACGATTGGATTACCTTTAAATGGGTTGTTTTGATACTAGCCATAGTGGTCATTTTTGGCGTGGCGCTCGAAAGCCTGACTTTGTTCGGCCCTGGGGCTGGTTTTCTTCGTTTAGGCGTTTATCTGATTTTGATGGCCGTGTATTTTTACGCGGGTTTCGTTTTTGGACTCATTCTGGCCGTCTTACTCGCCCTGTTGGCTCTGGTATATTTCATCAGGTATTTCAAAAATCTTTTATCGGTAAAATAATCAGGTCATGCTAAACTTTTTCATTTCGATCGTTGTTTTTTCCATTTCTACCTTTTTGTTGGCCGTAGCTATTCGTTACGGCACGATGGCTTCCGGGCGACTCAACGCCTGGCTTCTGTCGAAGTCGGGGAAAGATTTCACCGGATTTCAATGGTATTTCCGCATTCCGTTTGCCATAGGTGCAATTCCTGAGTATTTCTATGCCATGGTGCTCAGCAGAGAAAACTATTTCAAACTTAACTGGTGGGCGTTGAAATCAGCTTCGTTTATTTCCGTTTTTCTGTTTATTGCCCTGTTTAAAAGCCGGAGTGCCGTTGCTTCGTATTATTCGCTCGACCTTTTTTCTGATCAAGGCTGGATGGCCTTATTTACCTCAGGTACTTTTATTTGGTATCTGAATTTTATCACACTCATGTACCTGGCATTGGCGGTTATCGTTGTTATCGAAAGCATCCGGATGGCCGGAATATTTGCTCCAATACGTGTACTATACCAGGGTTTGCTTTGTGTTTTGATGGCTAACCTTACGGTGATAACATTGTCCGTAATCGTATTGATATCTGTTATTTACTTGATTTACAAGATAATTAAATTTTTGTTTTTCAGTAGCAAAAGCCAAAACACTTCAACACGTGATGACGATGAATCGGCGGGTGAAATTTTAAGCAAGGGATTTTCCGGGTTCAGGGCAGAGCTGTATGCGTGGGAAGCCAACCGTAAGCCGGCTTCCTATACAGAAACCAAACCCGCAACCCGACATAAACCGGTAATAACCCGGAAAAAGCGAACGGTAAAACCCAAAGTTGAACCCATGAACGAGGACGATGATATTCCACGCCTCCACCCGGATTAGTGATCATGAAGTTGGATACACATATTGAAAAAGTCCTCCAGCGCCTCGAAGCGATGAAGCGAGATCCTCGCCAGTATGCGTTTTTTAATCCGCCTGCCAAAGATTCGCTGTTGGTTCACTTCGAGAAAAAATTCGGCATCACACTGCCTTTATCCTACACCCGTTTCCTCAGGAAATACAATGGGGGCATGTTCCTTCATCCCTATCAACGCGTGTTTATACAAAGTCAGGCCGATTATGACCTGTTCAAAGCCAATGCTGTTTACCTGATGGGCATTGAAGAAATTACAGAAAAATATGCCGACCTTTCCGGGAAGCGCTGGAAGATTGAAAACCAGCATGCAAGTCCTTATCCTATCATTCCTTTTTGCACCTTACCTAATAACGAGTTGCTCATTTTTGTACACAGCCGAAAGGCAGGCAGCGAATCGCCTGTATTTGATGCTTTCCACGAGGAATTCCCTGATTCCTGGGGGCTGGTAGCCCAAGATTTTGCCAGCTTTCTGTCCAACTACCTCGACAACCTTGGCCATCCGGAAATTATTGGCGACGAACTTCTGGGCGTGGTAGCAGACTATATTGAAGAAGTTGACACTAAACCAAACACAAAAACCAAAGAAATGCCCATACCCTCCAACGAACCAAACCCCGAACCGGAAAACGCTTTCGAAATTTACGAAAAAGCCAACAAACACAAAGACGCCGGCGAATACAAAGAAGCTTACGAATTGATTTCCAAATCAATAAAACTCGATCCACACGATCCGTTTTACTATTTCATTCGTGGCGAAATACTCACTGAAACCGCACAACACCGCGCTGCGCTAATTGATTTTGATGTGGCGGTAAAACTGGCTCCTACCGATACGCTTTATCTCTGTTGCCGGGCAGGGTCACTTTTCAGACTAAACAAGGTAAAAGCGGCTTTTGACGACTGCAACGCCGCTATTGACCAGGATAGTGAATATTTGTTGGCCTACATGATGCGTAAAGAAATTTATGAGTTTATGGGGATGGAAGACAAAGCCGAAGCCGATCAACGGATAATTGACCGGTTGGAAAAGGAGGAGTAAGGGCTGCTACCGCTCAGCATCAACTTCTATACTTACCAAAAACCTGCTTTTAGGGGCATAATTAAATAGTATTTTTTCACCTTCTGTACAGGAGTTATTTCCCCATTCACACCAGACAAGTAGTAGAATAGATGCATTTTCATTTTCACTGATGTTTATTATAGTGTCTTTGCTTTTTAACTAAAAATGATTGGATTTTGAGGCAATTTTTTATCCATTATTTCAAGACATAGATTAAAAACGCTAACCACCAAGCATCAAATTCCTGATCAACAACTTGTACATGTCATTATTTTAATAACTTTGGCACGTAAACATACCTTAAATCCTATAATCATGAAAAGACAGAAGACAGTATTAATTTATGCTAAAATGCGTATTGTTTCTACACTGCTATTGCTGACGTATTCATTTTTATCAGTCGCTCAAAATGTAGAGCAAATTGATCTTCCTTCTATTAACGGTGGAGGTTCAACCATTGGTGATATTATCACAGCAAATGGTAAAGTATTTGTATATGCTACCGATGGAATTTCAATTTACAATGCAGTTAATAATGCTTTCTTAACTAAAGTACCGTTTGGTGATGCCTATGGTAAATTTAATCCTGTTTACTATAATGAAAGATTACATGCTCCTGACCAAAGTATCATGGTATATAACAATGAACCGCTTCATCCATATATTTATGCCATAACACCAAAGATGGAGTTGGTGACAATCAGCACAATTAACCCAAATAATAATTGGACAACCCCATTGAGAAGTAGCGTTAGTCAGGAGTTATATTTAGATGATATATTTGAATCACAAAACGGCCGGGTAATCCTTCGTTATGATAGCAGAACAATAAATTTTGATCGTCATCGACTTTATGTTTTAGTAAGTGGACGTGATAAAACCCATAATCAAATGGGAAATTTTCATGAACAAGCACATTTTTTCGGTATATATAATATTGACCACAATTTTACACCTGATACAACATTACACGCCAACCTTTTTTATGCTGAACTAAACACACCGGATGACGATTATGGCAACCAAATAAACAATTATACGTTTAACTTGGAAAATGATTACCTGTATTTAATTAGGTTAGGTATAAACACTCCACCAGTATCAAAAGCAATCATAGATGTTAAGCAAGTAGGCACCGCGAACGCTTTCCCCGTAAAAACCATTGAATTTGATAACCTCCAAGGAAGCAATTGGTTTAAAATGGGTAAAGTATTAAATATCTTAGAAAATGGATTAAACAAAATCATCGTATTGCCATACAGGTATTTTGAAGGCGTCGTGGTTCACCCAAAATTTTGCATAATTGATGGAACTACAAATCAAGCCCAATTTGTAGATTGTCCGAACAAAAGGATTACAGATGCCGTATTTCTTGGGCAAAACAATGACCTAATACTGAGTTATGCACCGATAAATGGCGAAATGATAGATGAGGGGCATTACAATTCAAATATTGCAGTATTACGCTATAATTCCGGCACCGATGTTTTTAACGAAATACAACACTTTGATAATGATAGTTCCATTAGCACTTCGGAGTTTGATTTAAATACAGCAACTTACTTGACCCGAATAAACAATACAACTGCTTTAATCAGCAAAAAAGATGGGATTGCAAAGCTACAATATATAAATGGAGCCTATACTTATTCTCCTCCTTTGTTAAACGCTGAAGGTAACGCCTTTGGTAAAGGAGTTGTGATAAACAACAAATCATATACACTCAACACGGTCGCCAATGGGCTTGAAGTATTTGATAACAACACATACACACATTCTGAATCAATCCGTACGGCCTATCAGGTACATCATATAGCTGCCAATTCAGATGGAACAAGGTTATATTTTTATAACAAGCTTAACGCCTATAATACCGGATTGTACGCCTACAGCACAGTAAATGAAACAACTGTGAACCTAAATATGGATACCATCCCGAATAACAACATTGAGACAGCTATTGGAGATGTGGTTTATAATCCATTCCAGAACCAGTTTCTTGTATCAAAATTTACCCCTGATGCGGCAGAAATACTAGTGTTGAACGCAAGTGATAATTCAAAAGTGAGTACGATAAATATTAGCGGTGAAATTTTTGCCAAAGAAATGTTTATTTCTCCACAAGGCCGTTTGTACGTTACCACAAACATGCAAAGCAACCCGGGACAATACCCTAAACTTTGTATTTATGATGCCACTAGTCCCAGCTATAGCCTTATTCAATCTATCTCGTTAAGTGGTTTTGATCCTTATTATAGCACCTTCTCCTATTATTTTGCTCATTTCGATTACAATCCTTACGACGAAAAGGTTTACGCGACTGTCACGGTTCAAGAACAAAAATTACTACCCTACAACACGGAACCCAGCACAGTCTATTTTAATGAGGGTAATACTCCGATTACCCCGCCCGGGAAATTGTTGGTATTGGCAGATGATTTGGAAAATGAATTCAACCTGGCCGATTTTCCGTATAAAGTAGTTTGCCCAAATGATGATGGCAGCGGTATCACATCGCAATACAAGGGTAAGCTTTTTATCGTTGGAGAAAAGTTGTATATGTATGATTATTTAAACCCTCCTGCTAATTCTTCGGGTATTGATGTAGAAGAATATCATTTTATTGACATGGTATACAGTAAAGTTCATGATAGGCTGTTTGCCGTAAAAGAAAATGTCATTACATCTGAGCATAGAATATTTGAAATATGGACCATTGATTTGGATGAAGCCGGAAATTTATTAATTGAAGAGTTCAATACCGATGGCATGCCCGTGGATGGGCAGATAGCCAATATGTTTGCTAATCCGTATGATGGACGAATTTATGTGTACCGGAGAATAGATGCCGCCAAGCTGGGCGAAGGTCAGGTAGCCTTGTATTCATTTAATCCGGATGACCCCGGTGTTTCATGGAACATGCAGCCATTGGGAATGCATGGCTATCACCCCGATTATGACCACACGCGGGATATAGCCATGTTTTTCATGACAAATATTACCACTCCTTATATTAACCCATATACCAATACCATGTACCTGCCTAATGGAGGACACAGCAGTGTGAGCAAGGTGGATTTTGAACCCAACGAATTATTGCTGTTAAATAATGATGGATATGATTGGATTTCTATCCCAAGGCTTCTTCAACAGGGTGCAGGGCCAAATATTAATAGTGTGCTTTCAGGAAATATATTTCCGGATGATTACATCCTTAATAGTGAGCTTCAGAACTGTCCTCCTGGTGGCTCTTATTATTATTCGAGCTTTTACACAGGTTCATCATGGCCAACTCCTGCAAATATGGGAGGTATATACAGTGAAAGAGGTTATAAGCTTGACCTTAAATATAATTATACAGAACCTCAAAATAAATTTATTGAAATGCAGGGTACGGTTGTCGATCCTTCCACCCCGATGCCTTTGTACATGGGAAAAGAAAACTGGGTGGGCTATTTTCTATACCAGGAACAAGATGCCTTTGATGCCCTGGAAAGTATTGTAGACAACCTTACCCTGATTAAACATGAGAAATGGACTTGTGTGTATGCCGAAGTGTTTCACGAAGATCCGGGACCTCAGCCCATTGATATGAAATGGTATTGCAGCGAAATAGCACATAACGTGGCCTATGGCGATATGCTGGTATTAAAGACCAGCGTTGCAGGGACATTTAATTGGTATTTAAACGGGCAACCGGCCGGAACTACGGTTAAGCAAGAGCCAGAGTACTTCAGTTATATGGAACAACCCGATTACACTCCTGTTGTGGTGGAGCTGGACAGTGCCGACCATCCCCTGGAACTGGGTGTTTTTGTAGGCGACAATTGTGTTGGAGCGTGCACGGTGTCAGAGCAAGAATCAGAACTAACTTTAATGGCTTACCTGGATGGGGCATCCGGCGAAGATATTTCCTTTGAGAAATACTACGGAACCAAATCAAATCAAAAAATCAAAGTAAGCGAATACTTCGTTTATAACAAAAACGTCCAACGTCATGAAAAACGAACCATTAAATTGGGAGAAGGCAGAGATTACTACCAGGTATCCTTTCGCGAAAAACACCAAAACGATGAGTTGGTTGACGATCAGAATATTGGACTGAAACTATTTCCGAATCCGGCACAAAACGAATTATTCATACAATATGCATTAAGAGAACCAACTCCTGTTAGCATAACGGTACACGATATTTTTGGCAAGCTTGTGGCCCGGGTTTCAAACAGGAATGAATCACAGGGAGAACAAATCCTGAAATGGAATTTATTCGGATTACAGGGCAACCGACTGCCGGGGGGCATTTACATGGTCAGGATAAAAGCAGGTGCACAAACGATGAATGAAAAACTTGTAATACAATAAGCCATGCTACTTGCCAAACATCTCAACAGTATATCGTATCGGCCTGACAGGTTATTTCTACTATTGGGTCTTATGCTCAGTCTTAACCTCCATGCCGCCATCCACACCGTGAAGCAGGACGAAACGGGCGATTACACCCAAATCCAACAGGCCATTGATGCGGCAGCAAACGGCGACACTGTGCTGGTGTGGCCTGGTACCTATTTGGAAAACCTTGAAATTATCAATAAAAATATCACCCTTGGCAGCCTGACACTGACCACAGGAAATATGGATTATGCCTATAATACGGTAATTGATGGGAATCAAACAGGAAGCTGTATTGACATTGCAAATTGTCCGTTCGTTTCCATTAGTGGCTTATCCCTAGTAAACGGGGTTGGAAGAGTTTATGGAATAACAAGATGTGGTGGTGGAATATTTATAGATGAATCAGCTGTAACCATTTCTAAAAATATAATCTCCTTTAATAATACAATCGGTCCTGGAGGAGGCATTTGGATAAGAAAATCAAGTATTTTTTTTTCAGGAACAACAATAAAACACAATAGTAGCTACACATGGGGTGGTGGTATATGTGGCTCTGAAAGTCAACTCATATTTGATCAAATCGATTTGTGTAACATCTATTGCAATACTGCCGCCATTGGTACAGATGTTCATTGCATTAATGGTATGCCTCCCTATATTTACAATCATATTATCGTAGACACTTTTACTGTTAATTATCCTGATTATTACTATTTATATTCAACAGCAGCTGATTCCAACTTGCCAGGGAATACAATTTCATGGGATATTCTACATGGTAAATTAGAACAAACAACAGAAAACATATACGTATCAAATATTGGTGATAACAACAATAGTGGGCTTAGTCCTCAGGAACCATTGAAAAACATTTGGAGCGCACTCTTACGAATGAAAAGCGATAGTCTGAGCCCTGATACGATAGTCCTTGCTGAAGGCATCTATTCTCCTTCAAATGGGGAAAAATTTCCTCTCAGCTTAAAGAGTGATATTTCAATCAGGGGAGCATCCAGAGATAGAACTATATTGGATGCTGAAGATGAAATCTATCATTTGCATGGTATTTATTTCGCCAACAACTACAATATCTGTGATTTGACCCTTACCAATGGAAATGGCAATAAAAATTCAGTATATGGTTTTGGTTCCCTAATACTGGAAAAAAATATAAATGCATCTATTACGAATGTACTGTTTACTTCAAATTCCGGAGGAAGAACGGCGAACGGGGAAATAGCCACTTCAAATAATTTTAGAATCGACAATTGCGATTTTATCGATAATTATGGTAGGGCTTTAGGCATTGTACATGGTGATTATTATCTCGATTATTATGATACCGTATATGTTACAAATTGCAAGTTTGAAAGAAATGTTGCATTTGGAACAGACGCGTATTATGTAGGAGGAGGATTGTCCATTGTTGGATCCATTTCAAAACCAAATACACATGAGTGTGTGGTAGTAAATTGTTTATTTGATGAAAATAATACAAAAAATATAAATAATGGGGCAGGTGCTACAGGGCTAGAAACACTAGATGGTCCCAATGCCTATGTTATTAATTGTACGTTTGCTGACAATACATCGAATAACCCTCAGGCTGCTGCACTTGGAGTTTTATATGGCTCTGATGTACATTTATACAACACAATAGTTTATAATAACCAGTATGGTTCCGCCTACATGCTTACAGAAACCTACGCCGGTGAGTGTAACCTTTACATTAACAATTCGCTTATTGATGGTGGCAAAGACGATATTAACTTGCTTTACGGTATAAATAATCTTTTTTACGATGAATCAAATATTGATACTAACCCCTCGTTTTATGGTGGTTTTGAGTTTCCTTACAACCTAAGTGAAAATTCCCCCTGTATCGATGCCGGAACTAATGATATACCTGATTGGATTGAAATCCCAGAAACCGATTTAGCCGGAAATCCGCGTGTATATGGTGCTACCATCGACATGGGAGCCTACGAATGGAATCCCACCGTGGGCACAGACCAAACCATCATCCCTGAAAAGGAAAAGATACTGATGGTAGCTCCCAACCCTTTTAGTACCGACACCCGGATTATGGTAAAAACCAATACAGCTTGCCATATGCAACTTGCCATATACAACAACTCCGGTCAGCGGGTAAAAGTATTGATGGATGGCACTTCGATTGCCGGATCATCCATCATCCATTGGCATGGCGAAGATGAATACAACCGCTCACTGCCCGCAGGAATTTACCATGTGGTATTGGTGATGGATGGAAATGAGGTGGAGGAAGTGGGGGTAGTGAAACGGTGATCTTTTTGCAAAATCCATTTTGCGAGTAATAACTATCCACGCATCAGGATTAGGTGCTACTATTCCCCACCAATCTTAAACCCCAACGAAGGTTTATCATTGGTTTTGCGTGGTATAAACTCACCCACATCCGACAAAGTAACCGTTTTCATCAGCTCCGGAGTACGCTGTTCGCGTGGTGTATCTGCCATACGCAATTCCTGGTTTCTAATGGCTTTTTCAACAACTTTGCGGATGGAGCGTGCATTTCCAAAAAAGCGATTTCGGGTTTCATGCAGAAAAGTAATGTAGGTTTTCACATGGTTCTTTGCCTCTTCGTCTATTACTAATCCATGGTTGGTCAGCATATTGGTTGCAATCGCCCACAGTTGATCGCACGAAAAATCGTTAAAAACGAAGGTGTTATCGAACCGGGATTCGATACCCGGATTTGACTTCACGAACTCATCCATGTTTTCGGTATAACCTGCCACGATGACACTGAAATTGCCGCGCTGGTCTTCCATTTCCTTGATTAAAGCGGCCAGGGCTTTTTTACCAAATTCGTTGTTATGCCCCTCGGTAATGGAATAAGCCTCATCGATAAACAACACGCCACCCATGGCCTGCTTGATTAACTCTTTGGTTTTTAACGCTGTTTGCCCAACATATCCGGCAACCAAACTGCTTCCATCGGCATCAATCAGGTGACCACGCTCTAACAATCCAAGCGCTTTAAATATTTTCCCCATGATGCGCGCCACGGTCGTTTTTCCCGTCCCGGGATTTCCTGTAAAAATGCTGTGCATCGAAAAAGCCCTCAACACATCACGCCCTATTTCCTTGTAATAGCGGGTCAGCCTTACCAACTCATTGATTTCCTGTTTTATGTTTTCCAGTCCGGTAAGTTTGTTCAGCTCATCCAAAGCAGCTTTGAGTAGTTCATTATCAATTGGAAGCTCCAGTTTTGCTCCGGCCGCAGTTTCCGAAACATCCTCAATGTCTTCGGGTTGAATTACCGAAAGAATTTTCTTATTCAGCGTATCAGGGTCGTGTTGGTGCACCACCCTTATTCCCAAATTTAATTTGGCTTCATCAACCAACGCCGACACAAACCGGGCGTTGCCAAAGGTTCGGTCGCGTTTGCGGTATGCATCGGTAATGATTCGCTCAAGCCTTACGTTAGCGCTTTCGCTGAGGACCACACTTTTCTTTTTAGCCACGAAATTTGCTATTTTCAGCAATTCAGCAGGCGTATAGTCTTCAAAATGAAAATGATGCTTGAATCTTGATTTTAACCCGGGGTTAGAATTAATAAACGTTTCCATTTCTTTTGGATATCCGGCAACCATGATGGCGATGTCGCCTTTGCCATCACTCATTTCCGTGATCAGCGCAGCGATAGCCTCCGGTCCGAAATCACCTGACGCACCCTCTTTAAAAAGCATGTAGGCCTCATCGATAAAAAGAATGCCTCCACGGGCTTTTTCAATAGCTTCTTTGGTGTCTTTTCCGGTCTGGCGTACAAATCCGGCAATCAGATCGTTGGCCTCAACCGTATGCACGTGCCCCTTCGACAACAACCCCATGGAATGGAAAATATTTCCAAGCATTTTTACAACCGTCGTTTTCCCGGTACCCGGATTTCCGGTAAAAACACTGTGCAATGCAATTTCCTCATCGTCTTTAAAACCCTTTTCCTTTCGATATTGCAGAAAGCTCACATAATCAACATACTCCCGTACTTTTTTCTTGATATTCTCCAGGCCTATCAAGGCGTCCAGATCGGCCAGAATTTCCGATAGCGGACGGTTGTCTATTACAACCTCCTCGTCAGTGTTGCTATCGCTTTCTTCGTCGTCGCTTTCGTCGGTCGTTTCAACAGAACCTTCTACCTCGTCACTTTTTTTCTCTGTCTGTAACCTATTGGGTGAAACATGAGAGGCATCAAACAAGCTCAGCACATCCTCATTGAGTACGGCTTCGTAGTCGCTTAAACGCTCAACATGCTTATCGCCCACCGAGAAAGGAATTATGGCCACAATGGTATCCATAAAAACAACCTCAATACGGTAGTTGTCTTCTATCCAGGTACCGGGATCGGGAGCACCCCAACCGGCAGTTATGGTAAAAGCTTCGCCAACGCCTTCGGTAGGCGTAATAAAAACCATGGAGTCAGCCACCCCGATGCGTTGCCCGGTATCGTCGATGTAGTTAAAAAACAATTCGCAAACCCAGTCTTCCGTAATTTTATTCAGAAACCTCAATTCACTCATTACATAGCGGGTTTCATTCACGTTGAAGGCCTTTAGGTATTTCCGTTCTTCCACGTCCAGGTCACCTTTTGGTGCTTCGTAAGTTCTAAAAGTGATGGCCTCGAAATAGGGATTTTCTCTTTCGGTTACACGGTTATAATCCTCAATGTAAAAGTCAGTCGTCCCTACCTGTTCACCGCCAATCTGAGCTATCCAGCGGTATTTACCAGGCTTCCAGAATTTCCCGCGTTCATCATCGCCCCAGCCAAAAGTGTAAGTGATGATGTTTTCCTCTTTCGAGACGGCAATTTTCTCCTCCTTGGCGCAGATTTCTTTTCCGGTTTTGCTGCCATTCATCGAAACAGCACGCAAGTTGATGGTGGCATCCCAGTCATCCTCGTCGAACAGCTTGTTGTAAAAGGCCAGCTCAACACTCAGGTAGTTTATTTCATTCTTATCGAACACCTTTCTAAACTTACGGCGACTGCCCATAGCCCGATCCCACGCATAGGATTGCAAGCTTTTAAACTTGAAATTTCCTCCNTCTTTCGATTTCCCAAAAAGCATTTTTTCCTTTATTAATTCGTGTTTTTTTTACGCCTTAAAAATACAAAAGTTTGCTTCGCACAGCGCAGTCTGACAAAGGAAGAAGCAATTTTTATTGGCCTTGTCAGGATAAAATTGCGTATTTTTGTAAGCTATACATTTCAGATGAAAAAAATCCTGTTTTTTATTGTTCTGCTCGTCAGCCTGAACGGGTTGTCGCAGGACACCCTTACCTACATGCAATACAATTTGCTCAATTATGGCAACACCACCAGTTATTGCACCGAACAAAACAACAACATGACCGACAAGGATCAGTTTATCAGTACGATACTGAATTACGTGCAGCCCGACATTTTTGCTGTAAACGAGGTGGGAGCATCGCGAGCCGTGCACCAGCATCTGCTCGACTTTGCTGTAAACAACAATGGATCTGACAAATACCGTATGGCAGATTTCATATTTCAGGCTTCGCCCTATCTGGTAAATCTGCTTTTTTATAACCACGAAAAATTGGTGCTGCATTCCCACGTCATTGCTCAAAGCTATATCCGCGACCTTGATGTATACAGGCTATATTACAAATCAAACGATCTTGAATATGGCGATACGGCATTTATAGTTTGTGTGGTAGGGCATTTAAAGGCTGGAAATTCAACGGAAGATGCCGCTACACGTCAGGTAATGGCCCTCAACACCATGACTTTTTTAACGGGATACGGAGAGCAGGAAAACTACATACTCTCGGGCGATTTCAATGTTTATACGAGCTCGGAAGCTGCTTATCAAACATTTACGCAATACGACAACACGGACTTACGCTTTTCTGACCCCCTCGATAAGCCGGGCAGCTGGAACAACAATTCAACTTTTGCTCAGGTACATACGCAAAGCACACACACCACCTCAAACGGTTGTGCCTCGACCGGCGGGATGGACGATCGGTTTGATTTTATCCTGATGTCGAACAGCATCAAATTTGGAACCCGGTTGGTGCGGTATGTTCCGGGAAGCTATCGTGCCGTAGGTCAGGATGGCTTGCACTTCAACAAAAACCTTCTCGACTCACCAGCCAACACCACTGTCCCTGCCGATGTGCTAAACGCCCTTTACGAAAACTCAGATCATTTGCCGGTCATGATGAAACTCTCGGTTGAAAAAACACTGGCCATCTCAGAGTGGCTGACCACCGATTTCGAACAAATTACCTACAACAATCCGGTTTCTTCCACCCTTTTCATTGATTTGATGGTGAAACAACCCACCTCACTTGATCTAAAAATCTATAATTTATTGGGAAATGAGGTATGGCATCAAAACCAAATCAGCATCGAAAACCGGCATAAACTGTCATTGAATGTGGAAAGCTTACAACGCGGGCTCTACCTGATTAAGTTCACAGATGGTAAAAACCAATCCGTTGTAAAAAAGTTGGTGGTAAAAGGCAATTAAAACCTGGTCTTCTTCTTTTTCTTGTCGTAGTAGTCCATGCCTTTTGGCGTGGCTATGCTGGTTACGAAATTCTCAAACATCTGGTCGAACAGTGTATTAAAAGAAAATTGCTCGGGAGGAAAACTTTCAGAATCATGAATGTCGAGTAACCTGCTGATGTACCGGCGCGAAACCAACTCAACACTCAAATCGTCGCGGTACATCCCCTGACTTATTCCTTTGCGCATGTTGATCTGGATTTTCTCGTTAATAAAACCAATGCGCAGATCAAGATGTTCCTGGTAAATATCAGGATAGCGGTTTTTGTACTCGTGTGTAACCGATGGTGTCAGGTTGCGAAATTTTTGCGACATCTCTTTGCTGACGGTGAATAAAATATCTATGGCATCATCATACCCATCGAAATTGTATTCTTTGAAAATAACCTCAAACATATGACGCTCATTCTCCAGAATCAACGCTACCAATTGCTTGTCGGTGGCAATACCATGATGTGCTACCTGATCTTTGAAATCCGGGTTCTCCTGTAGTTTTTCCAATGTTACCGAGTCAATTCCATGCTCATTGGCCAGATGTCGGACGGTAGAAATAAACTCCTTTAAACCCTTTTTCATTTGCAGTACTATATAGTATATTGCGGACAAAAGTAGAAAAATACTTTTTACTTGTTAATTTAAGTTTAAAAAATGTTCCGACACATAGGATTAATTGTCAAAATATCAAGGATTAACGAGGTTAACATAAGATACCTGACAGAAAGATAAAAAAGGAGAAACATCAGGTTTTCCCCTTTTTCAACACCCCCTGCGAACTATATGGCCTCATCGCTGGCAAAAATTTTCTCTCTTCCCGACATATTTTGTCATGTCAGACGCAAACCGACACTTATTTCACATTTTTCTGTTTACTATCTCCTTTGTTTAAGTCCGACACTTTGTAATTACTTGATTTAAGGTAGTTTTAGCTATTCAAGGTCACTGATAAACTGCTCGGTGAGGGCTTTATTCAGTCCATTGGCGATTACAGAAATCTCTTCCAGAAAAGGGGTCTGGCTGACCATCATTACATTTTCAACGGATTTAGAGCTACTCCCCGACCAATAGAGTGAATTCTCACTTTCATCGAGTTCAACAAAACCCTCCGGCGATATCCAACCATTGTTGTTTCCGGTCAGTGTTTCGCTTTGATAGTAGGTAGCCATTGTGGGCTGTGTTTTCTTTTTTGAAGGAGCTAAGGTGAACAAATTGGCACCATATATACTCATTTCCGGCGTAGCACCTACTTTGGCCGAAGAGGCAAAGTATCCACCCGATCCGCCCATAACAACAAAGTTGGAAGTAAAAGTGTAGCTAACTACCAACGCATTCAACTCGTTGGCCAAGTTGAAATACACTTTCCACGGGGCAGATCCCTTGGTAAGAACGTCCTTTTTGGCATCGTTATACACCACAAGTTTATCAGCCGGTCGCACCGACACAAACTTGTTTAAGCCACCATCACCATAGCGAACCGGATCAACCTCGCTGGCATTAGCCATTACAATTCTTTTTCCGGATTCAACTTCTTGGTAGAGGGTTGTTTTTTTTACTTCCTCCTCGGTAACGATCTCAAAACCCTGATCACGGTAATACTTTTCAATCTGCGCGTAAAGCTCCGCCACTACCTGCTGATAAGCATTGAAATCAACGCCCCCGAGGTTAACCTGCATTCGTGCAGTAGCAGTTCCTTTGTTCATCCCGCCATAGGATGTTTTTGAGTATTTTGAAAACACCTGTTGATTGATCACCAAATCGGCAATATAAACGCGCTTCACTCCTTTGTACTTGCCCCTTACCGGTCCGGGGATCTTACCTTTTATCAAATCGGCAAAATCGTAAGCTGCCCAAACGGTAGTCTTCTCTTTTTTCTTTCCCCCTGCTGCAACAGTCAGGCTGATGCCCATCAGGGCCACCACTAAAATGGTTAAAATCAAAATCTTTTTCATGTCATTTTACTTTTTGATTACGGCTAATTTAAATTACGTTAACTTTTATCCGCAAATCAAAGCCATAAACAGCAGGAAAATCCTAAGGGTATCGCCGTAATTTTCTACGTAAAACACCCTGTTTTTTATACATATTTGATTTGATACCTCTATTTTACAATCAGTTGCTTTTTACTACTTTTGCCACATGGAAAAAAAGGAGATTGTATTAAGTGGCATCAGGCCCACAGGGAATCTGCATCTGGGAAACTATTTTGGTGCGGTAAAGAATTTTGTTAAGATGCAAGAGACCAACACTTGTTTCTTTTTTATTGCTGATTATCATTCACTTACCACGCATCCCACGCCAGCCAACCTGCAAAACAATGTACGTCAGGTGCTGGTCGAATACCTGGCTGCAGGGTTAGATCCTGAAAAAGCTACTTTGTACCTGCAAAGCGATTTGCCGGAAACAGCTGAACTGTACCTGTTTTTAAACATGAACGCCTACCTGGGTGAGCTCGAGCGCGTGACCACCTTCAAGGAAAAGGCACGTAAACAACCCGAAAACGTAAATGCCGGGCTGCTTACCTATCCCACGCTCATGGCCGCTGATATCATAATCCATAAATCGCATAAGGTTCCGGTTGGAAAAGACCAGGAGCAAAACCTCGAAATGGCCCGCACATTTGCCCGACGATTTAATCACATGTACCAGGTCGACTTTTTCCCACAACCCTCTGCCTTTAATTTTGGTGAACAATTGGTAAAAATTCCGGGATTGGACGGGTCGGGAAAAATGGGGAAATCAGAGGGAGAAGGCAACGCCATTTTCCTGAACGACGATCCAAAAGCCTTGCGAAAAAAAGTGATGCGTGCCGTCACCGACAGTGGCCCTGTGGAGATGAATCAAACCAAACCCGAAGCCATCGAGAACCTGTTCTCGTTGCTTAAAGCCGTTTCAGCACCCGATGTGGTGGATTACTTCAACGATCAGTACAACAATTGCAACATCCGTTATGGCGACCTTAAAAAACAACTCGCCGACGATATGGTAGCTTTTACCGATCCTTTCAGAGAGCGTATTGCCGAACTGAGTGCCGATCAGGATTACATTACCCGCGTAATGAATCTGGGAGCAGAAAAAGCACGCGCCAGCGGTCGTAAAACAGTAGAAGAAGTACGTCAGATTATTGGTTTCAGAAAATACTATACCTTCACTTGATAGAAAAAAAACCCGCAGCAGATAAAGTCGAAAAGGCTGTTTTGGTTGGATTAATCACCAGAGACACCGACAAAATTAAGGCCAACGAATACCTTGATGAGCTTTCCTTTTTGGTGGAAACAGCTGGTGGAATCCCTGTGTTCCGGTTTATCCAGGCCCTCGACACCCCCCATCCAAAAACCTTCGTGGGGACAGGAAAACTTGAAGAAATCAGGGAGTACATTAAAATTGAAGAAATTGACCTGGTGGTCTTCGACGATGAGCTAAGTCCATCGCAGTTGAGGAATATTGAAAAAGAGTTGGAATGCAAGGTGCTCGACAGAACCAACCTGATTCTCGACATTTTCGCCAAGCGAGCACAAACAGCTCACGCTAAAGTTCAGGTAGAACTGGCTCAATACCAATACCTGCTTCCACGCCTGACCCGCATGTGGACGCACCTCGAACGCCAGAAAGGGGGAATTGGCTTGCGTGGTCCGGGTGAAACCGAGATTGAAACCGACCGCCGAATTATCCGCGATAAAATCGCTCTGCTAAAAAAGCGGCTTACCGATATTGATAAACAAATGGCCACACAACGCAAAAACCGTGGCAACATGATCAGGGTAGCTCTGGTAGGTTATACCAATGTGGGGAAATCGACGCTGATGAATTTGCTGAGTAAATCGGAAATCTTCGCTGAAAACAAACTTTTTGCCACCCTCGACACCACCGTACGTAAGGTAGTGATAGAAAACTTACCCTTTCTATTGTCCGACACGGTCGGTTTTATTCGCAAACTGCCTCATAATCTGGTCGAGTCGTTTAAATCAACCCTTGATGAGGTGCGCGAATCGGACATCCTTTTGCACGTAGTCGATATTTCGCATCCGGAGTTTGAAGATCAAATTCGCACCGTAACCCAAACCCTGGCCGAAATTGGGGCAGGCGATAAAAGTGTAATCATGGTTTTTAACAAAATAGATGCCTATCAGGCCAATGTTGAGAAAACCGATGACCTGGAAAAAGCAGAGCCGCTTACCATAGGAGAGTTAATGCAGTCGTGGATGGCCAAAGAAAATCACCCCTGTATTTTTATTTCGGCGAAAACAAAGGAGCAATTTGAAGATTTTAAGACGCTCATGTACAACCAAATAAAAGAAGTGCACGCGGTAAGATATCCTTACAATAATTTCTTGTACTAAGGCCTATTTTTTATCGGTACAATATAAACTTACCGCTTTTATTGCTTCCGGATTACCTAATTCGGCCGCCTTATTCCAGTCGAGACAAGCCTTATCGGTTTGTTTGCTGTAATAGTAAGCCAGGCCGCGATTCATGTACGCCTGATCGCTATTGGGATCAAGCCGGATGGCGGTAGTGAGATCGGCAATGGACTCGGCATAGTTTTTACTTTGTCCGGCCACAGTACCCCTGTTATAATAAGCCAGAGCGTAACCCGGTCCTGCTTCGATGGAGCGGTTATAATATTTCAAAGCGTTTTCAAAATCACCCCTGTTGTAGTAAATCATGCCTATCCCCAACCACGAAGCCGAATCGTTGGGATTTAGCCTTACAGCATCTTCATAGTACGAAAGAGACAGTTCGGGCTGTCCTTGCATAGCGTATATCTTGCCGAGGTTAAAAAAGGCCTTGTCGTTGGTTTCATCCATTTGAAGCACCATTTTAAACGCGTTGATGGCCTCTTGGTAGTTGCCTTCCTGGTAATACTGCATGCCATTGTTAAATGCTGTTTTCGCCCGACGCAGCTCAAGTCTTCGTTCTTTTTCTTCCGGAGTAAGGTCGTTGTCGTTGCCCGAAGGAATGATGGTGTCGCGTGCCAGACCAATAGGTTTGGGCTTCTCCCCGGCAGTTTCATCGGGTATAACAATCACAGCTTCATTGTTTTCGTTGATGGTTACATTTACCCCCGTTTCTTTTACGCCGGCATTTTCGGTATTAGTTTATCGCTATTTTGGCAAGAGGACAGCAGAACCATGCCGACAAGAATAAAAAGCACCAGTTGTTTCATGTGATATTTTTTTGGCAAATATAGCAAGGATTAGCTATTTATGCTTAAGAAACCCGGATTCAAAAAACTAATCTATGTTAAACGAAGAAAAATCGGGGGGGGGGTAAACCACCTAGGCAACTGTAACGAAGCAACCCTAAGTTCAATGAAGGGGGCTACTCTTCCCACAAAAACCGCACAACAGCTTTTGTGCCGGCGGGCAGATCAAACCAAAACACGCATCCGTCAGGAGTGAGCTTTTGCCTGGGCTTTAGTCCGTTAACCACTACAAAATCAGCCGCAGTAACCAGTGCCAGATTTTTCAGGTCAGCAGGTCCGTTGTTGGAAATGGTTAGATGCCCTTCGGGCGAAATGGCATAATCAACCTGTTCCAGGGCCAGATTGTAATCGAGAAATTCCCGCACCGTGGTCAGGTTCAGGTCTCCCCTGTCATGCAGGTACGACATCCGCTCCAGGGTCTGGTTAAAACCGGGCTGCGCCACCAAAAGCGAGTCTTTGCCATAGATCCAGAATCCCTTTTTAGGATCAGCCCAGGCCGGATAGCTGTGGTTTATCTTAACTTCCCACTGTGCCACAAACTGCTGTAATCGTTGATTACTGAAATAATAATCCCACAATGGGTCTTGTTCAACAAAAAGGGCACTGGTAGTCGGCCAATGGATTAGGTCGTTGGTTTGGCTGCTATGCCGCCAGTAATCGGGCTTTGGCCAAAAATCTCCAAACCCCTGAAAAGGCTTGTTGATATTCCCGTCAAATGGCCAAAAATCAACGCTGGCCATGTCTTCGTAGTAGCTGTTGTGAAGATACCTGACACCAAACTGTTCCCAAATATCAAGGGCATAGAAAGGCGACTTTTTCAAGGTGGCATCGCATACCAGGTCTTCGCGGTTGTTCTGCAACCCATTGTTGTTGCCGTGATCAATCCACGAAACAGTATTGAAATTATTTTGCATAAAAGCCATCGACTCTTTGAAAATGGCCGGAGTAGTAGTGAAATGGTCAGGCGTATGCAAACAAATTTCGCTCCCACGGTAGCTTATTTGTTGTAAAAAGGTCAGAAAGTCTGCATCTGTTTGTATGCAGATTTCCAGATCGTTAAACTGTCCGGCGGTAGTTTCTGTCAGCGTTACGCTGTCGGGATTGGCATAAAAAACACTCTTCGTCACCGGGATGCCGTAAAACACAAACCCGCCAACAGCCTCCTCAGCCTGTGTTATCGTCTCGGAGCCGAAATAGGTGGCCCGGTGCGTTGCCAAATTCGTCCAATCGGCATGCTCCGACCAGATATAGGTGGCCAGATAGCCCGCAGGATTTTTCATCAACCGCGGCAGGTTTTTAGTGCCTGTATTCACATTGATGATAAACGATGAACTTTGTTTTTGACCACGCTTGCGCGAAGCTTTCGAGACATCAATTTGCCAGTTGGTCGTATCGGGAGCAAGTGGAAATCGAAAAAACGGATGATCCTGATCGTATTCCAAATTGACCCAAAGTTGGTTTCTGTCGGTATCCAGCTGAAACGAACTCACTTGAGGGGCATGGTATATCCACCAATTTCCGGTTTCGTTTCCAAACATAACACCTTGTTTGTTAAGCCAGTATTCATCCGCAAAGTTGTATACATCGATTTTACGGTTCGATTTAAAAACGGTTGAAACAGGGAGAGCGCTGGTAAAAACAAGCGATTCCCGTTCGATTTGCTGTCTTCTGAGAAATTTTTCCGTGACTTCTACCCTGATCTCAGGAGAGCCTTCGCGGCATATCAAAACCAACCGGGTCTTAGATTCGTTTTGATCAAGCGAAAAAACCAACCGGGTTTCCTTAGCCGTGCTTTTCGTTTTTACCAGCTCAGGAAGCAGATCAGCCCGGTGTTTAGCTTTGCTGTACTCCTTCAGCGATACATATTGTAACGACTGTACCAGCTGATTTCCATCAGGGTCGTTTACTGACAGTACTTTGTTCTCAGCGTCGTAATTTACCGAATAAAACTTATTCTGATACAATGTACCAGAAACCCCAATCACCGCAAGGTCGGGCACTTCGGGTAAAAAAGTCGGGTTGTGGTGTAACCTGAAACCTATCTCCAGATCATCAAACCACACAGGTCTTTCAGGTGTTTGATTCCACAGGTAAGCCTTAATGGTGGCCGATTTGGTCAGACTTGCCGGAATCAGCAGGCTATCGGTGACCAGCTCCCACTGGTTAGCGGAAATCTTCGAGGGCTTTAAAGTAAAACCATGCCAAAACACTGATTTCCCGTCCTCTTCCAGGGTTAAAACAAACAAGGGCGCAGCTTCGTTTGTTTGGGTGAAGAGTCTTCCCTGAAAGACAAACCAGGCGTTTTTTCCGGAAATTTCGTCAGGAAATCTTTTTTCAAACCCGATACCAAAAGGTTGCCCCGTTTTGGTTACAGANGNTTGTCGGCCGGAAAAAGCNAAACCGGTATCAATGCTTTGAACACCAATCCAATAATTGGCAAAGTCCTTTCCTTCNAGGTCTGTAGAAAATACTTGGGCGTTAACCCATGACGTTGTACACAATACAACCAGCGTAAGCATTACTGCCCTTAACCCCCGGAGAGGTTTAATCATTTTCAGGCAAAACAGGCTCATTTATATTCTTTAACCGTCACTTCATTTTTAAGTACGTTCAGTCCGAATAATGCCAAAGCTTCAAAATCGTTAACAGAGGGATAGAGGGTAATTGGGGCGATGCTTCCGATGCGGCTTTTTACATTTTCGAGAAACCGTTCGCTATCGAAAATCATTCCCGTAAGGATAATCGCATCCACCTTCCCGGAAAGGGTGGCCACATGAGAAGCAATTTCCTTGCTCACCTGATACGACAGGGCGTAGGAGATAAACTTGGCTTTTTCGTCGCCACTGGCAATGCGGGCATTTATTTCGGTGATGCTGTCAGTACCCAAATAGGCCTTGTATCCGCCTTTTGAAGTAATCATCTCCATCACCTCCTCTTTGGTGTGTTTGCCACTAAAACAAAGCTCTATCAACTGCCCCATTGGTAAAGTTCCGGTACGTGTAATCGAAAAAGGTCCACCACCGTCGAAAGCCTGGTTCACATCTACCACACGTCCTTTTTCGTGCGCACCGATGCTGATGCCACCACTTCCGATATGGCATACAATCAAATTGAGTTCCTTGTAAGGGATATTTACCGATTTGGAATACTTGCAGGCCACATGCTTGTGGTTAAGTGCATGAAAAATTGACTTCCGCTCGAACATGGGATGGCCTGTAATACGGGCTACATCGCTGAGCTCATCTACAACCACGGGATTGGCCATATAGGCGTTTTTGCCCAGTTTTTGTGCAATATCAAAAGCCAGAATTCCTCCTAAATTGGTGGCGTGAATGCCCATCACGCCGCGTTCCAGATCGTTTACCATCGCCTCGTTGATCAGGTAAACGCCCTGAGAAACAGGTTTTACAAGTCCGCTTCGTCCCATTACCAACTCGATGTTTTCCAGGTTGATGCTGTTCTTTTCAAGCTCTTCCATTATTACCTTGAATCGCAGCTCCTTTTGTTCAATTACATTGGTGAACCGGGCCAGCTCATCAAGATCGTGCTTGATGGTCTTTAAAAAAATAGGTTCGGTATTGCGATAAACAGCCAGTTTGGTGACTTTGACTTCAGGGTAAATTACCAGAATATTTTTTGTGATCATGCCTCATCATTTTAAGTGCATAAAAGTAGAAAAAAAACCAAAACGGCCTCTCTTTGACTCAAATTAAGAACGCATCTAAAATCGCCGGTTATTTTGAGTTTGACAAAAAAACCGGGTTTACCGGAGCAAATGAGCCTTTTTCGGGCAAGCATAACGAAGATAGCGGACTTTATAAACAGAATCCACTTACTCTCCTCCATTTTTCCTCGCTTAATGCGGTGGGGCATCTTTTTTACAACAATCCGGTAGTCTGTCGTAGGCCCGTGTGTCAGCCGCGAGGTCGTCGGCATCGTAACCGATTTTTGTGACGGCCTTTTTGAGGTTTTCCTTGGTGTTCTTACCCTTTTTAACGACCACGGTGAGCACTTTGGTGTCTAAATCGAGGCTTACTGATTTTACCCCTTTTTCAAATGCCATGTCGTGTTCTAGCCTGTCTTTGCATTGCTGACAAACTGCAGAAGTTTGTATGGTGATGGTGTCGTATTTACTTCCATTATCGCTTTGCGCGAAAACAGATCGCCCCGACAGCAGGGCAACTATTAAAAATATAGTGGTGATATGTTTTTTCATTTCTTTTGCTTTTGAAGGTCAAAACTAAGAAAAAATCTGAAACGGCTTTTTTAACTGCAATCAACCCGGTAAAAGACATTTGGCAAGTCTACCCCGGAATTTCTGCCGCAGGTAATTAACAAAAATGTAACACTACTTTAAAACCTACACCATATGGCCATTATATTTTTATCACATGAGCAGAGTTGCCGCCATTGTCTATCTGATTTTTATTGTCCTTATTTATTTGATAGGGGCAATTAACATCGATTTGATGGATCAGGATGTAACACAGTACATGACCATTGCCCGCAACATGGTAAATTCAGGAGACTACATGCTGATAAAATGGCGCGATGATTTTAACTATCTGGATAAACCACCTTTGCTTTTTTGGCTCTCCTCTTTTTCCATGTCAATACTGGGGATTACTCCTTTTGCCTATCGTCTGCCCTCCATGTTGGTTCACTTATTGGGCATTTTTTCGACCTATAAGCTCGGTCAACGAATGTACAACGAAGAAACCGGCTGGCTTTCGGCAGTTGTTTTTGCCAGCAGTTTTGGAATTTTTGTTTTCAACCATGATGTACGTACCGACACACTGCTTACCGGCTTAACGGCCTTTTCGTTGTGGCAGCTCTACAGCTTTCTCCAGGAAAGAAAAACCCTCAATTTCGTCCTGGGATTTATTGGCGTTGGTTTAGCTATCTCGGCCAAAGGCCCTATTGGCATTATAGTTCCAATGTTGGCTATTATTCCCTTTTTAGTATATCAAAAAAAATGGAATTTACTCTTTAATAAATTGTGGCTGTGGAGCATACCTATACTACTGATTGTGCTTGCTCCTATGATAATCAGTGCTTACTTACAACATGGAGTTAAAGGATTGGAGTTTCACTTTTGGTCGCAGAGTTTTGGCAGGATTTCGGGTGAAAGCGTATGGAAGGATACAACCGGACCATTGTATTTCGTTCATACTTTCTTATGGTCGTTCATTCCCTGGTCAGTGTTGGCAATGGTGGCCTATTTTAACAAAATTAGAATAGCCGCAGCCGGCTTCTGCAACCCAAAAAGCGAAGAAGTTTTAACCCTTTCTGGTTTTACCATGGTCGTTATCCTGATGTCGATGGCCAGTTACAAACTGCCTCACTATATTTACGTGGTTTTTCCGCTCATTTCAATCATTACAGCCCGGTACATTCAAAAAAAACAAGCCAACCTGCCTTGGGAAGGGTTTGGCTTTTGGCTATATTTGGCTCAATTAATATTTGATTTACTGTTGTGGGTGGCCATTTTTATCACCTTCCTTTGGTTTAAACCTGCCGATTTTTTACCGCTTATTGCTCCTCTGGCGGTTTTCACAATCTATGTTTACACTATTGCCGGAGGCAAATCTCATTCCAAGCTTATACTCTCTACCCTCCTCACTATGCTGGCCACAGCCCTGGTTATGAACACTCACTTTTATCCGGCCTTGAATCAGTATCAAGGGCGGGTTTTTGCGGGCAAGTACCTGAGCGAACATGGAATAACAGAAAATGAAGTTGTAATTTATCCCACATCAGTGCACAAACCCTCTATCGATGTCTACTCCAACAACCTGATCATGCGTACATCTGATATTTCTGATATCGATACACTCCTCATAACACAATCGCCCCTTTTTGTGTTTACGGATGAAAAAAATCTGGACTGGCTAAAAATCCATTATCCCATGCTTACCATCGAAAAGGCGTTTGACGATTATCAGATTAGCTTGCTGAGTCTGGCGTTTCTTAATCCCGATACCCGCCAATCGACATTAACCAAACTGTATCTGATAAAAATAAACCAATAATCTGATTCTCAAGTTTCGCAGTTAAAGCTACTAAGAGAAAATCAGATAGGTAAACTACATGTAAGCATAAATGACATTGATATCCTGTTAATTACAGATTCCGGTTCAGCTCAGCAATTTTCTTCGTACACCTCCGTGTAATAACCTTCTAGTTGTGCCACGAAGAACCGCAAAGAAGCCACAAAGTGACACGAAGGTTAAAAATAAATCTAGTTTTATTGACTACTAGATA
>JGI10211J34971_10000704_pt1 | contig 27762 bp, 28 predicted proteins | sample Etolagsediment_FD_34971 | JGI IMG/M metagenome (IMG submission 34971)
ATTCATATTATTTTATTAATTTTATTTTATCCTTTTCATTCTTATGAAGGAGTATTCAAATTCATGATGTCTTGGATGACTGATTTATTTTTAGGACAAGCCACTTCTTGTGCTTTATATTTATAACATGTATCTGTTTCCGTTTGATAAACAATTTTTTCAGCATTTTCCGGTGTAGGATATTGTATCACAATTTTTTTCTTAGGTGCTAAAATATAATAAAAAAAGAATGCTATGGCAAAGGACACAAAAAAAGCAATTGGGTCAATAAAATCTGTGAATTTTATCATATATAATTAGATGATAAAATATTTATGGATTATAACTTTTTAATTTATTTCTTTAATTTGTGGCTTCTTTAAAAGCATGTATTTATTTTTAGTTTCAAATTCTGTTTCCATATGATCAATATGATCGTTAATGTTGTATAATTCTTTTTTATTTTTTAAATAGAGAAAACAATTTTGAATCCAGATAAACCATGCTTCAATAATTTTACTGGGAATATTTAATTGCTTAGCAATTTTATCAATGTTTGTTGGAATTTTATTTTGGGATTGATGAAATAATTTAATTAAATCAGTTTTTGTTGATTTTAATATGGGATCTAACGTGACTAACGTTTGATAAGAATGCGTGCGTTGCATATAATATATTGCGGTTTCATTCATTGTTTTAATTTTATCTTGTAATAATTGTTCCATGGAAACATAATAATTTTTATTTATGGCATCAATTTCGATAATTTTTTGATTATATAAGCCATATTTTTCTTTCAATTCATCAAAAAGGTCACGATCTTCTTTGTTGTAATTTTCCGGTTTTTCAATAATAATGGATATTTTTTCAAGAATAATTTTTTTCTGCATTTTTAATTGTTCGTAAATAATTTCTAAATCACCGAATCTTGCGGGAGTAATTTCGATTTTTTTTTGTGGATTTTTCTTATTAATTAAAAGTAATTTACCATTCTCATATGATCGATCATATATATCTTGCTTCGTTGGTTTTTCATAATAATAATTTAAATATTGTTTATATTCTTTATATTCTCGATCATTTTTTTGAAAATCAAATAATGATTCTAAATTTTGTTGTTTATTTAGAATATTCATATATTATATAGTGATAATCAATATAATTTTAAAATAAATTAATGTTTTATTTTAAAATAATCTATAATATAAAAATAATTTATATGAAATCAATCATTTTTTAATTTTATATTTATTTTAATTTATAATCTGCTTATTTCATTAATTTTTTGAAAAAATTTCCCAAAGTAGTTTTTTTCTTTTTAACAACTTTCTTTTTTTTAACAACTTTTTTTTTTGTATCGTCTTTTTTCTTAACAACTTTCTTTTTTTTATCGTCTTTTTTCTTCAATACTTTCTTCTTCTTATCATCTTTTTTCTTCATTTCTTTTTTCTTTTTTTCTTCCATTTTTTTCTTCATTTCTTTTTTCTTTTTTTCTTCCATTTTTTTCTTCATTTCTTTTTTCTTTTTATCGTCTTTCTTTTTCATAACTTTCTTTTTATCGTCTTTCTTTTTCATAACTTTCTTTTTATCGTCTTTCTTTTTCATAACTTTCTTTTTATCGTCTTTCTTTTTATCGTCTTTCTTTTTCATAACTTTCTTTTTATCATCTTTCTTTTTCATAACTTTCTTCTTCATAACTTTCTTCTTTTTCTTATCAGCACCTCCGTAAAAGTTATAGGCTTTTACTTTATCGACTGGGTTCATCATAGAATAAGAAGCAGCCCCCATTACTTGATTTCCCTTCATTTGTTTGAGTAAAGTATTGGGTTCAGCAGAATTAACAGCCATTTGTGTACCAACACCAGGATTCATACCAAATTCAGGAGTCTTGAAATTGGTAATTTGACCAAAAGGTTCTTTGGCCTTAAGTAAAGTATTGGGAGCAGGACTATTGACTGCCATTTGCGTACCAACACCGGTAGGCATGCCAAATTCAGGGGTACTAAAATTGGTAAGTTTATTTAAAAAACCTCCTTTCATTTTTCTGGAAGCATTATTATTATTATTATTATTATTATTATTATTACCTTCTAATATTATTCTTGCTTCATCTTCTTTTGCTTCTCTTATTTCTTTATTATTAAAAGCGCTTATGTTAGGTGCTTTTGCTTTTGTATTATTTTTATTATTATTATAACTGTTTTTTCTTCGTTGATTAGCAGCATTTCTCCCGTTATTTTGAGTTTGGTTTTCTCTTTCTGGTAATTTCGAATTATCACCGCCTCTTTTTTTCTTATAGGATGAACTCATTTTTGAGCTAACTTTTTTTCCGCCTTCTTTCATTATGCTATTACGTAGATTTTTTTTCTTTTTTTCCTGAATTAATTTTTCTTTAATTTTTTTTTTATTTTTTCCGCCAACCATTTCCACACCCCAAGGATTATTCTTCATCACTAATCCAGACGCAACAATAAATTTATTATTTGGTGTAGTTCTTCCGAAAATATATTCATTGGTTCCAACATTTGTATTAACTGCTAAAGGTTTATTTAATTTTTGATTACAATTATGCCAATCATAAGATGTTTGTGTGTAAAGAGGGATTCTTTCACTAGACATATTATTATATTATAAATCAATATAATAAATTATAATAAATAAGATAAAAATAAGAAGTAATATAAATAGAGAGTATATTAAATGAATAGAGAGTATATTAAATGAATAGTAAAATAAAATATATAGTAATAAAATATTATGAATCTAAATTTTCCTATTATGTTTCATAAATATGTGGTTTTAATGATCTGTTGGATTTTCTAATAACTTGGAATAAGACGAAATTAAATCATTAATTTCTTTTTCTTTTTCAGTCATCTGCCGTGGAGTAGTCATATTTGACATGGACACATTAGAAGTAGGTAAAGAATGTTCATTTGAGTTATTATTGGAAGAGGTTGGTTTCTGGGAATGTTGTAATGCTTGGGAAGAAGTTATATTTTTTCTTAAAGATAATGAATTTTTTTCTTTTTTTCTTTCTTTTACCTTTTGCTTCTGTATTTTATCAATGTATTTATAAACTAAAAATAATAAACCAAATAAAATAATACTAAAAAGAACAAAATTAAAAAAGTACGTATTTTTTTCTAATAAAAAAATTTTTCGTTGTTGATTATTTTTTTTTATAAGGTCAAGTAGTATTTTATTTTTAACTAAATGCGGACGCATATTTTTCTAATATTGTTAAGTAAAAAATATTTAAAAAATTAACTATTTTTATTTAATATGAATGAATATCCTACTCTGTTGTTTTGATCAAAATAAAGAAGAAAATAATAATTTAGATATATTACTCTGTAATTATCAAGATTACTTTCTTTTTGAAAAAAAAAATAATCAAGTTTACTTATATTTAAGAGTAGATATTTTGAAAAAATATTTACAAGAAGGTATCGAAATTAAATATAAAAAATTTATCTTTTTATTTCTAGAAAATATAAGTAATATCAAAGAAAATAAAAGTTATTTTTTCGAAAAATTTCCTAATTATCACCAATACCATCTCTTTTTTCAGAAACATTTTGATCCTTGCTGTCGTAAATATTTTAATAATCATGAATTAGACTTTCAAAAATCCATCTTTTTATTACAAAAAAGATATACCGAACAAAAAAACACCGTTTTCATTAAAGATAAAAATATTATCTGCTTAGATGAAAATTTCTATATTGATCTAAATTATGATCGATATTATTTACATAATTATGTTCCTCAAAAACATTCTTTTTGTTTCAAGGGATTAATTATCAACCAATTTAGTCAATTGAAAAATCAATTGGCGGTACTTTCTACAATTCATACGCTAGAATACCATCATAATTTATATAAAAAAGTGGAATTATGCTCGTATCCACAGTTTTTTTATCAAAATAAATTTCATTTGCCTACACAATGTACATTGATCATTTCAGAAAAAAATCATTTCTATACATGGTTAAAATCAATTGGTAAGATTTACCCGCATCTTAATCAAAATAAAGATATAAAACTAATTAATAATTATCAATCTTTAAAAAATATTAAAAATAAAGATATTCAACAAATACGCTTTTTAATTATCAATGTATCTGTTTTATCTACCTTAAATAAAAAATATCTCAATAGCTATTCTTCGTGTAGCAATCAAGAATTAATTTTATCTATTCTATACGAACATTCTTATAATAAAAATATTATCAATAACTACTTTGAACATTTATTCTTATTTCATTGGGAAAATATAATTATCGATAGCTTGGATTCTTTTTTTAAAATTGAACATAATTTATTTCAAAATTTATTGAGTAAACATGCGGGGTATTTTATTTCCAATGAAAAAATAAGTGAGCAATTAAATCATTCTTTAATAAAACAAATCATATATGATTCTTCACTTCATGAATATAATTTTCATTATTTTTTGAAAAAAGAATTAATGATTCAAAATTTAGATCATAAAAATTTTATTGAAAAGGTGGAATTAGTTGAACTTCAATTAAATGAAGAAGAAAATATGGTTGCTAACCAATATAAAGAAATTCAGGACAATGTAAATGTTCATAATAAAGAACTTTCTTTATTGTTTATAAAATCTTTTCATGATCATTTTCAATCGATCAATGTAAATAATATGGAATCATTTTTCCGACAACCTTCAAATAATTGTCAAGCATTATTAACCCATTCCAATAATTCATCCTTAAATATATATAATGAGCATTTAATAAAAAACGAGTCTTCTTTGACAAATAAATCTGATCATATTGTTCGTTTTATTGAAAATATAAAGCAAAAAAATCAAATATCCTGTTGCATCTGCATGGATGTTATTGAACATAATAAAGTTTGTGTATTAGAATGTGGTCATTATTTTTGTAAAAAGTGCATTTTAATTCATAAAATGAGTAAGCAGGAAAAATCATTATGTCCTATTTGTCGCAAAGATTTTCAAGTAATTTATTTTATTGATCAAAATGAAGAAAATAATGAAGAAAATAATGAAGAAAATAATGAAAACAATGATCCAAATAGTAAATGTTATGTTTCTTCCCATTATAGTGAAAAATTAACTAAAATTCTAGAAACAATTCATTTAAATCAAAGTGCTTGTAGTAAAAAGAAAATATTTATTGTATCTGAATATAATGAAATTTTATCTTATTTATACGATAAAATAAGTATGAAAAAAGAAGTAGTATTATTTCAGAATAGCAAACAACTTCAAAATAAAGATTATTCCATTTGTTTAATTAACATGAATCAATTATTAAAAAATAACCCCTATAGCTTAGATCAGATCATTTTCCTAGATATTCATGAACAAAATTATGATAAATTTACCAAAATTAAAGTTAAATACGATGATTATTACTTTGAGACCAAAATGATCGATTATATGATTTATTATGTGAAAGGATTTTTATATAATCCTCCCCAGGTTCAATAAAGTTAAATTATTCGTTCTATGGATTCATAATTTTGAAATATATATGACTATATATTTCAAGATTATTATATTACAAAATTATTTTATTAAATAATTTATTTTCTTTTATTTTTTATATACCTAATTAGTAGAGGTTATGAATATAAATATTATTTATAAAAATAAAAAGAAAAGAATAACAGTTCAACCTTTAGAATCTATATTAAGTATTAAACAAAAAATACTTGGTTCAGATAAAATTCTGGAAAATTATGATATCTTTCATGTACAGAAAAAATTAAAAAATCATGATTATATAGATAAATTAAAAATAAAACAAAATGAACAACTATTCTTATATTCAAAAAAGAAGGGAGGAAGTTTTGCTCAAAAAATGACTTTTTATGTAGTTGGAACAATCATTGTATTATCACCAATAGTTATACTTTGTCTAGGATGGATCCCCTCTTTTTCGAGTATGTTAGGGGTTATTGTAGAGAAATCTTTCAAAAAAATATTTAGTTATTTAAAATGTAATTTGGGTAAAAAAACAATCGCAAGTCGTTTTTCTTGGTTAGTATCCAATATTGTTCAATACCTTATTTTTGGGATTGCTGTTTATATTTTAATTACTGTTCCACTAATTATGCTAGAATCGATGTTGAATGGACGTAATCTGTTATCTAACCCAACTGGATTATGTGGTCCCTTATCCAAAGCACAAAATGTGGCTTCTATATTGGTGATATTGTTTTTTTTCTTTTACAGTATGTTCCGATTCGGTAATTTCTTTGGCGCAATGGCTTTATCCATATGCAAACAAAGTTATTTATTAGAAACAAATATTTCGCCTATTATTTCTTCCATTATGAATACATATGATACTTTTAAATATCTTCCTATTTATTCTATTCCAATTATTGGAGCAACAATATTTAGTTATTTTGAAACAATGAGTATTGGATTAAATGGGCTGAATGTTTTAATTAAAACAATTTCTGATTTAGGGTGCACCAAAATATTGAATAAACAGCAATTTATGAAATCTTTACAAGCTAATGCTATGAAACAAGCAACTAAAGGGAAAACAAAACCAAGTACATCAAAAGAAAAGAAAACAGTTCATAAAGGAGGTGCCGAATCTTCTGTACCAGAGTATTTAATCAGTTCCGAAAAACAAAAGGAACTCAATCAAATGCGCAAAGAATTGAATTTTGAAAATGAAATGCTTAATGACTGTAGTCCTCAAGAAGATAGTCCATGTTGTCAAAAAGAAAATATTATTACTATTGGAGACGCTTTGAATGATGCATTGAATGCTCCTTTTTTAAACAATTACATTAAGGAAAAGAAATTATACAATGCTTTTGTTTTATTAATAAGTGCTTTTTGGGAAAAAGCAATAGGATTAAATGAATCGAATGTGGAACTGCAGAAAGGTCCAATTCCTGATAAAAAAATTTATTTTAAGAAAATATTAAATAAACGTGGTGAAGCATTAACGCCCAATGTAAAACATTTAATTAACGAATATTTATATAAAACAAACCGCTTTGATTCAGATGTAAATGCTGAAAAATTAATACAATATATTGATGCTGATATATCTAAAGCTAATTTCGGAAATATGAGTAAAATTAAGGATATAAAATATAAAATTGCTCAATTAGATCAAAATGCGAAAGAATATGCAAATAGTACCGGTTCTGCTTATAGTGTTGGACCAACATTTGTAAAAATGATCATAAAATATATATTAATTGATGGTGCTTGCAATATATTTAATACCATGAATACAACTATTGACGTGATTGATAGTATGGGGATGATTAATAATGTCATTGACACATTAAAAGCGGGAACATCTGCGGGAATCTTTATTGCTTTAGCATATATTATTTCTGTGATTGTATTGATAGTCATGCATATTTTCAATCTATTTTAAATAATTGGTTTTTTTATTGTATGCATTGTATGCATGGAATTCATCTATTCTTATTTTTAGTTTTCGATTTTATTTATTAGAAAATAAATAAAAGGAATTAGATTATTTTTGACTATATTTTTTTATGCTTATAAATTAATAATGCAAGGAACTGGCAATATTAATTTCTCATTTAATAAAAATAATTTTAATCAATATTTTACAATAGGTTCTCTGACATTTTATCCATTTTATTTAGTGATCACTATTGTTTGTTTTATCTTTCTAATTACTTTATATTACCAAAAAAATATGTATAAACCTGGCTCTATTAATAATATTGAACATAATTCGGTACTTCATTTTTTTAAATCATTATCTTTAAACTCTCCATTTGAACTTATCACCATGAATAATAAAAATACTGGATTTATCGGATTTTCCCAGAAAAGTTATGTAATTTTAATTTGTGTGTACGCAATTGCCTATTTTTATTTAATTCAAGGAATACTTAAAAATCTAGTATTTTCTATTCTAGTAAGTTTTATTCAAGCGAATCCCATAAATAATCCATACAATAATCCAGATTGTATTACCAAAAATAGTGAGCAACCTACCAAAAGAGTCATTGCAAATTATATGGCAATTGTATTTTTAACAATTTTTTTCTTGATTCCTTTTTTAGCTCCTTACATATTACGTGTTTTAAATATTGATAACTATGATATTGAACATAGTTTTATATTACCTTGGTTAATCTTAATTATTTTAATTTTCCCGTTTTTTATCATTGTTATTCGACATAGTGGTAATCAAAATATAAATATCTTAGGAAAAATCAATGATTATCTAGAACCAAAGGATCATAAATATACTTCCATGATTCAATCTTATTTTAACACGAATTATTTTAGTATATTTATCTTTTTATTTATTATTTTAGTTTATACACTACTTCACGTTATTTATTATACGTATAATACAAAAAATCAAAGTTTAACATTAGTTTTTATTTTATTTAATATATTTATCCTCATTCCTTTTGTTTTAGCTTTATTTGGTATTAATAGTATTTTTGGGCAATTAGAAGTAAAAGGTGCTGAAAATGATATTCAGGATATTGAAAAAAATGGAATTGGAAATTTATATCAATTAATTGTAAAATATAATTATCCATGCTTTCGTAAATCATAATGATAGGTGAATTATATTTTTTAAATTATGAAAATTATAAAAATAATAAAAATATTTATGTTTTATTACATTATAAATATTCAAAATGAATCATAGAGAAATTATTAAATCTATGTTGTATGCCGCATTAAGTGGAGCACTTGGTACTATTGTTGCGGTTAAAACGAATGAACATATTGAAAAATTTACAAAAGATTGTCAGGAAAATAAGAAAAAACATAAAACATGCTTTTTATATTTGAATCAATATATTGTAAATTTAGCGCTTTTTGTACTAACTTTTATTACAACTTTTGTATTATATTTAGTTTTATTTTATATTTTTGGCCTAAAAACGTAATGAATAAATGAATAAATATAGAAATAAATATAGAAATAAATATAGAAATAATAAATTTTTTATTTTAATCAGTTTGACTAAAATACTTAAAAAAATAAACATATAATTATCTCATATGTGTGGAATTTTTTGTTTCATTGGAAAAAATTTAAATAAAGAGAAGCTGATTCAAGCTTCCAATGCTATTCAGGCAAGAGGTCCTGATAATTCTCAACATATGGTGATTCATGATCAATTATTTTTTTCTTTTCACCGATTAAGTATTAATGGTCTTGATCCAGGTAGTAATCAACCATTTATAAAAGATAAATTATATTTAATTTGTAATGGAGAAATTTTTAATTATAAAGAATTAATTCAAAAATATTCATTGAATGATGTTTATAATACTCACAGTGATTGTGAAATAATACTTCATTTATATGAAAAAATTGGATTTGAAAAAATGTGCTTGGAATTAGACGGTGAATTTGCTTTTGTTTTATATGACCAAGCTATTGAAAAAACATTTGTAGCACGTGACCATTTAGGTATTCGTTCGCTTTATATTGGTATTAAGGAAAATAATAATAATAATGATTACGAGGTTAATGATGATGATAATAATACTGATTCTATTCATCAGGATTTACAAACAAACATTATTATTTCCAGTGAATTAAAAGGAATCGATAAAAGTTATCAAGTGGAACAGTTTCCTCCTCGATTTTATTTAACCATTGATAATCAAAATCTGCAATCTCGTATTTATAAGGAATATTTTCAAATCGCACATTCTTTACAAGAAAATGATTACGAAGAAGATGAAAATCAAATTATTCGCAATATTTACATTCATTTTTATGAAGCAGTAAAAAAAAGATTACTTTCGGATCGAAATATTGGTTGTTTATTATCGGGTGGACTAGATAGTACTTCTGTGGTAGCTTTAGTTTCCCAGTTTTATGCACCTTTTACCCTTAATACTTATTCTATTGGATTGAAGGGTTCAATTGACCTACAATATGCTCAAGATGCGGCAAATTATTTTCAAACAAAACATACTAATATTGAATTAAGTAATGATGAATTTTTAAATGCGATTGATAAAACTATTAAACAAATTGAAAGCTATGATGTGACAACTGTTCGAGCATCTGTTGGTAATTATTTAGTTTCTTTATACATACGTGATCATAGTGATGATAAAGTAATATTTTGCGGAGACGTTTCCGATGAAATTTTCGGAAGTTATCGTGGATTTTATTATGCAGATAATGATGATGTATTTTTTAATGAAAATTTAAAAATGATTCAAAATATACATTATTTTGATGTATTGCGTTCGGATCGAAGTATTAGCGGTGCTGGCTTAGAAGCACGTGTCCCTTTTAGTGATAAATCTTTTGTACAATACGTAATGAAAATTCATCCCAAATTAAAACAATTTAATAATGGAAAAATGGAAAAATATTTATTTCGAAAAGCATTTGAACATATCTTACCGGAAAAATTAGCATGGCGCTCGAAAACTGCATTTTCAGACGGTGTAGGTTCATCAGATAACCAATGGTTTCAAGTATTAAAGAATTATATGGAAGATAAATATAGTGATGATGAATATTTAGAAAAAATAGAAAAATTTGATTTTAATAAACCTTATGATAAAGAATCATTATATTATCGAGAAATTTTCGAAAAATATTATCCAAATAAGGAAAAAACGATACCTTATTTTTGGAAACAGCCATTTATGAATCAAGAAGATCCTTCTGCATGGCAAGTAGAAAATTATAGCGAAATCAAAAATTAATATCTAACCTAATAATATTAGAGATGCCAGATAAAAAAAATTCAGCAAGTAAAAATAAAAAAAGATCAGGAGATAAAAAAAGTTCAGTAAGTAAAAAGAATGAAACATTTACAAAAAAGAATTTGAATAATAAATTAAATACTATGAAAATGAATAATAGAAATATTAAATATGATTTTGACGTAGTTAAAAAAAATGTACGTAGTTTTTTGATCAATGTTTTGATTATTACTATTATAGCCATTATTTACTTGGCCTTTATTTTATATTATTTAAATAATTTGAAAAAATGTAATTGCTTTTTAGAGGAAAATGAAACATCGATTAATATTAATTACTTAATTATTATTGAATCTATTATCATGGCTTTCCAAGTGGTAGTATTTATTTATATTTTATCATTATTAGGAAGACTTGAGAATTTTAACGGTGGAGCACGATCTTCCGGAGAATCATTCTTCATGTTCATTTATTTCATTCTCTACTTTTTAATTTATGGATATTTCATTTACTATGTCTATTTATTATCCCAAAAGATGCCTGAAAATTGTGAATGTGCGAATAGTCCTATAAAATATTTATTATATTTACAAACAATCATTATTTTTATTAATTTAGTGGTGACTTTAATTGGTATTTTTGGATATGCTTTCCGTTAAATGGTTAAATAAGTAAGCATAAATTATTTATGAAATAATTTATGATTAAATAAATAAAAGAATTATAAATTAAAATATAGGCAAATAATATATGTCTTCCAATAAAGGCCCTAATTTACCATTTGTTGATTTAGGTAAAAATTTAATTAATTGTTTAAAATTACATGGTGAAGTAAATCAAGTATTATTCAAAGAAAATAAATTTTATTTAAATGAAATTAACGATAGTAATAAATATGGTTTAATCAAAGGAAAATTTACTTTTCAAAATAATAATCCTGATTATCCAATGGGTTTTGTAGCTTCCAGTGAATACGTTGAAATTTTATCAGGAGATTATGAGGGATCAGATGTTGTTGATGGATTAACTATTAATTTTTATACAGGAAGAATTAATGTGGATGTCAAGAAAAATTTTCAATTTATGAGCGTATATTTTTTAAATAAAGGGTATTTAGGAGGTGAAAAACGATTTGTATTTACACCCTTATGTAATTCCATTAAATGTTCTTGCTTTCACTATCAATCTTATAATAAATTTACGTTAGGAAAGGATATAAAATTATGTTATACCGCACAATTATGGAATAACATATTATGTCAAAATAATCAAAATGCACAATTGCGAAAAGTTATTCGCCAACAAGATTTATATGCAGTAATGCGGCGTTATCCGGAAAGATTTCCTATTATTCCATCCATTATGCAATTAAATTTATCGAAGTCTGATCAGCGACGTTATAGTAATAATTGGTATCGTCAATTTGGAACTTCTCAAGCATTACCTGTCAATGATGTTTGGGGTGGTTTCTATGTTGTTGGCAGTGATGTTCCTTATGTAAATTAAGGATTATGAAATAAAATTTGGGAAAGATGTTCTAAAATTTTATCCCAATCATATTTTTGACTTACTATTTTTTGACATAAGTATCCATGACTTTCTCGAAGTGATGAATCTTCATAATAACTTAATAAAGCATCAGCAAAATGATCAGTAGAGCAAATTTGTAAATAACCTCCATGAAAATCGGTAGAATTAGAGACGTATATTTCTGCAACTGGTTGAATCGGCTTGGAATAATTTGGTTTAAATATATCACTTAACCCACCCACATTACTAATAATTTGAGGTTTTCCTAAATAGCCATGTTCTAAATTACAAAGACCAAATCCTTCTCCACAACATGTATTAATGCCTACATCACATGCATTATATAAATGGTTAAGCATTTCATCAGTCATTTGATTATCTTTCGGATAACGATAAAAATGATGATTCACAACTGAATTATAATCAAGACCATATTTTAAACATCCAATATGTATTAAATTCATAATATCATATCCTGTTTGTTGAGGACCTTCGACCATACTCATATTTAAAAATAATTTTATATGTGCATTCATTTCTTTTTTTTTTAAAAATATGAGAAAAGCATTAATTGTTTTATCAATACATTTACGATAATTATTACGATTGGTATTTAAAACAATGAAATCATCAGGATGAAAGTTTAATTGTTGTCGCGCAGTTTCTTTATTCATTGAATGGAAAATTTTTTTATCAATACCATGATATAAAATTTCTATTTTTGATGAGGATACATCCATATTGATAAGATTCGTTTTCCAATATTCACTAAAAACAATAATTTTATCAGTGAATTTATCGACATGATTCACTATGTGTTTTTTTTCATAAGGATAGACTAAATCTAGATAAACAATACATTGGAAATTCTTTTCTATTTTTTTTTCAATGAAATTATTAAAAATACGACTTACTACAATAATATCATTGTAAATAAAAACCATATCAGGAGATGTATTTTGAATATATTTACAAATTACGTTGACTCCATATAATTCTCCATTTTTTTCTTCTTTGGATGCATCGATTAATTGAATATTAGGATGAATAAATCGAGAACAATCTTCAATGTTATTAAAATTAGAGATACCAATATAGATAATTTCATGTCCTAATTGGGCTAAATAATTTGATAAAATATTCGCAATTCGTGAGTAACCAATTCCTAAATTTGGATATGAAGCAAAAAACAATATTTTCATTGGTAATATCGTATGTATATATGTTTAAATTTATAATAAAAAATTTGTTTTAAAACAAATTTTTTATTTTATTTGAATTTAATTTATACATATTATTTATAGGAAGTATTATGATTTATAGAAATAAACATTGGACACATTTAACTTGGTTTTTTTTTCATATGTTGACACTACAACCTATAAAAAATGAAAAATCAAAATATTGTATTGATTTTTTTTCTTCTTTTAAAGAATTAATCCCGTGTCACCATTGTCGAGTTCATTATCAGAAATTAATTAATGAACCGGATGAAATTATGCAAAGTAATCTTAATAAATTAGCTATTTTTGATTGGACAATTGATTTACACAACACTGTAAATAAAAAAAATTTGTCACGTCCATGGAATTATAGCGAAGCACATAAATTTTATGAATCGAAAAAAATTCAGGTAAAAGATATTCAGGCATTTATAGAAGTGTATTATCAATATCATCGAAATAATCATGATATTTTTTTAAAAATGGTTCGTGCTTTTTTTGAATTATTACCAGATGAATTTATATTTAAAGAAAAAATAAATGGTTTATTTGAAAAAGAAAAAGTTAATTATATTGAAGTTATGAATGAAATAAAAACAATATTAAGGTCATTTTCTAATAAATACTAATAAATATTTTTATAAAAAATCTAAGCTATTAATATAAAGTTTAATTATGAATTATGACTTGAAAATATTGATCTTTTTATTTATTATAGCATTCTTAATTTTTTTATATGATAATTATTTAGGCGAAAATAAAGACTGTTTAAAAAAAAAACCGCCTTTCATTTATATTCAAATTTTAGTTCTTCAATATATTCATCATTTTATTGTTATATTTATGGGTTGGGGATGGCTTTTTAATAATAAATATATCTTACTTTTTTATATTTTATTTATCATTGGTGTTATTCTTCATTGGAAAACAAATGATGATAAATGTTTTTTAACGGTTACTTATAATCGATTATGTGGTTACGATGATAGTAAATTATTTAATGAATTTACAGGAATTATTGGATTAAAAAAATATAAGCTATGGAATAACTATTTTACCTATATATTAATGATTCTATACATAGTAATTGCATTATATAAAATTTTTTTTATGAAATTAAAATAAGTTTTTAAATGATTAAAAAAAAATGATTTAGAATCGATTAGATTTTAAGATAATTATATTAGTTTATTAATTATTTTTTCGTAAATTTAACATTACTTATGAGTATTATATATTACCCTCCACAATTACAGGTCTGTGTTCCACAAACTACCGATCATCAATATTCTTTAATTCAGTCCACTTCTCAATATATTAATCAATGTTGTATCTGTAATGAATGTCTTTCTTTTTATGAAAATATACAAGGAAATATATTATACTGCAGTAAATGTATAACTTTAATTAATCAAATTCCTTCTTGGAATTATGTTGGAAAACAAAATTATCAAAAACGAGTTCATCGTATTTATAAGCATCGATTTCATCATTATCATATATGTGTTGAATTAATACCAAAATCAAGAAAGAACTTCTGCAGATTTACTTATTATTTTGTAAAAAAAATGGGAGTTGTTCATTGTCAAAATTGCCTGCAAGATACCTATTCATTTGGTGATATGATTAAAAATTATTGTCCCAAATGTAATACAATAGATAAAATAATTAAATTTCATAATTTTTGGGTAATTGTAGAGGATATGAATGGAGGTATTTCTTCGGAATTTCCAAAATTTAACATTGATACATTGGATAACTTATATACTTATTATTCTGGATTAATAGAGGAATATGAAGAGAATCAATTTTACATGGAATATATATATTATTTAAAATACAATCATTTTGATCAAATTCCTTACGATATTTTACCTGTTTATCCTAAAAAGTAAATATTTATATTTGATTATTTTATTTTCAAATATGTGAAAATTATATTTAGTATTTTATATAAAATATATATAAAATACTTCGCTTCCTGTTGGGATCGAACCAACGACCTCATGATTAACAGTCATACGCTCTAACCAACTGAGCTAAGGAAGCCAAAATCGTAGTAATTTTTTACTACAAACTATAATAGTACTATTTCTTTAAGTTCATTTGGTATTTTTTATTTTTATTAATTTGCATGATTAATTATATAAATAATTATATATTATATAATCATTTATATATTATATATAAAATAATCTGTATAATTATTATACAGATTTATATGAATTTATTATTTCATTATATAAAAACAGGTTGTTTAAGCTTGTATGGTGCTCTTTTATTTCGAATGACAACCGGATATTTTTTATGGGAAATTGTTCATTTCAAAAAACAACGCAAATATACTTGGAAATGGAATTTAGCTAAAGCATGCTTAGATTTTAGTACCCTTGTTGGATGTGTATATGTACCTGTACAATTAAATAAATATATAACATAGTAAATAAATAATAAGAAGAACATCTTATTATTTATTTACATTCTATTTAAAAGAGATCTTCTATTATTTACTATAACTGAAATATTTGATAAAATGGTAAAAATTATTGCAGAAATTGGAATAAACCATAATGGTTCTATTGAAGAATGTAAGAGAATGATTATGTTAGCTAAAGTTGCCGGTGCAGATTATGTTAAAATACAGAAACGAAATCCAGATATTTGTGTTCCTGAACATCAAAAAAATGTAGTTCGTGAAACACCATGGGGTAGTATGACATATTTAGAATATAAACATAAAATTGAATTTAATGAAGAGCAAATTCAGTCCTTGGTTCGTTATAGTCAAGAACTAGACATTATATTTTTTGCAAGTGTGTGGGATATGGATAGTTTACATGTAATGGCAAAATATACAGATATTGTGAAGATAGGTAGTGCTTGTATTACGGATCATGAATTATGTAAGGCAGCACGTCGTGAATTTAAAACATTGATTGTGAGTACTGGGATGAGTTCTGAAGAAGAAGTGATTGATTGTATTGTTGGATGTAATCCAAATGTCATTATGCATACAAATTCTACTTATCCGTGTCCTGTAGAAGATTTAAATTTACAATATATTCATCATTTAAAAGAAAATTATCCTACAGCTGAAATAGGTTATAGTGGTCACGAATATGGTCTGGTGACCACTTATGCGGCAGTGGGTATGGGCGCTTCTTGGGTAGAACGTCATATTACATTAGATCGAAATAATTGGGGGAGTGATCAATTAAGTAGTATTGAACCCGATGGATTAATTAAACTAGTAAAAGGAGTTCGATCGATCGAAAAAGCGATGAAATATGAGGCTGGACCTCGTTTATTATTTGAAGGAGAAAAAAGTAAAAAAAATAGCTTACGTAAATAAATAATTTATTTTAAGTATAAACTACCATTTTTTAGTTAATGAAATACATTTTTTACAAAATAATTAAAAATAAAATGATTTATTTTTAATAATGGATGCCTTCAATGATTATCATAAAATTAATCTATTTTTATACTACATTATTTTATACTATATTATTTCATATTTTACATACTCGTATTACAATTTCTTTTCAAAATAATATGACTAAAAACCAATACGCTATTTCAAATATTGATCAAGTTAAGGAAAATAAAAATAAAAATAAAAATAAAAATATACAACAAATATTAGATAATATTCAGTACCATGATATTATTATTTTACATGGATTTGATAATATTGTATATTACAAAGAAAAAATTGTAATTAATAATCAAAAACCACACACTTTTTTTATTGGAAAATTAATTGACTTTGCAGGGCAAGTAATGAATATTCGTTTTACGTATAAAGATATTAGTAAAATTTTTTATCGTGATAAAGATTTAGTAAATTTTTATGAAAAAAGTATAGAATTTAATGGATATTATCCCAAAATTTATGATGAATATTTATCATTATTACGTAATAATGATGTAGTCGAAATATTTAATCAAAAAGAAGTTATTCGAATACGTATTATGGATCTTGACATATGTGATCAAAATATTATGTATAGTAAATGTTATGGTACAATTATTAATCAATTAGATCAAAAATCACGATATAATATTTTTAGCGAAATTGTATTTTACTTTTCAGAAATTATTAATTTTGTTCAAGTAGGATCAAAAACAATTCGTATTTATGATGAAAATTTAATCCATCAAATTATTCATGCTCAAAAGAAAAAACGTAATTTCAATTCTACAAATTCAGCAAAGATGAATGAACCATCAATAGTATCAAATGTACTTCAACATGTACATCAATAATAATTATTAAAAAAATATTTTAACATTTATAATTTATTTTATATTTTTAGTTATATCTAATACTTTTAGTTATATCTAACATTCTTAATTATATACTTCATAATATAAAGAAGACGGATCATCTTTAATAAGCATTACTGTCTGACCAGTAGTGATATCTTTTTTTAAATTTCCATTATTAATTTCTGAAGAATGTAAATCAATTATTTTTTTAATAACCGTATTTTGCTTAGCACGAATACGTTTTCCTTCTACATTCCAATGTTTTTTAAAAGCATACCAAATAGTTGGTTCTATTTGTATAGGTTTAGGTATATGAGTTTGAATAGGTTCTATTCTTCTGGGCTCGCGTAATGTTATATTTGCTTGTTCAATAGTATGAATTTGCTGTATATTTGTTTTATAAGTTGGAATTTGAATTTTATGATGCTTACAATAATTATCAATATCATCTACATTATTATTTAATAATTTTTGGAGTTCTCGATCGTAAGGACTATGAGGATTTAATTCAGATAAATATTTTTCTTTTCGTTCAAAATATCTCTCTAAATAGAAAACATCTTGAAAATCTTCTAATTTATTGAGATACTCTAATGTAAATTGTGTTCGCATACATTTTTCACAACAAGAACAGTTAATTTTTTGATTATTTCGATCTTTATAATCAAAGCTTGATAAACATACGTCTAAGTATTGTTGTGCTAATCGATGATTGCTTATTAAATATGTTTTTAAAACCCGTGAATATTGAGATCCATGTAATGAGATAAATGTATTTTCAGTTGATAACATATGAATTAACATTGGCTCTGTGGAAGTTATTGATTTACTTCCTTTTAATATTTTAGAATCAAAATAAGTAAAACAAGATCCATAAAAATAGTGGCGAAATAATTTCTGGAAAAATAGAGGCATACATAAATTTTTAAAGGTATGAAAAAAATGATGTTCTAAATAATTAATTTCTGCAAAATTTGTATCTATCTCCATAAACTGCAGATTAGTATGACTTAAATATTCTTTAATATTTTGTAAACGATTTTCATAAATTTCACGTGTTCTACAAGCACCTAAATAAAAACTAGTGACGTGGGTTAATTTTAAATTTCCACATTCTTCTTTAAAATAATGATCTTCTAAGCATGATAAACTATCTACACCACAGCTTAAACCACATGCTACACCATGATTATCATATCTACGATCATCAAAAGAATCACATGAAATATTAATCATATGAAAATGAGGTAAAATATATTTTATGATAGGCATGATATAATTCACTAAATTAAAATATAATTTATAGGAAACTCTACCTTCAATAATAATATCCTGTTTTTTGTGCATTCCAATCAAAAATACTAATACTAAAAATCCATCATAGTTATCTTGACAATATTCAAGATATTGTGGATCACATGTAAAATAAGCACGTTTTTCATTTTTTCCAAATTTAATCATACATTCTACAATTCCTTTACCATTTTTAATATATTTTTTAAAATTTCTAAGATGCATTACTGTACTTTTATATAAATAAGAATTATATAAAAAATGAAATATTATTCCTTAAGATAAGGAAAATAAAAAATAATAAAATCATAAATAAATTACATTTACTATTAAGTTAAAATTAAATTATGGGACGCTACTATGATGGAGATATTGAAGGTAAATTTCATTTTGGTATTCAATCAAGTGATGATATTGAGAATTTAATTGAAAATATTGATCATGAACACGAATATGAATGGATTACATGCGGTTGTAATGTAGAATCGAAAAAAGATAAACGTCGTAACTATTGTAATGATTGTTATTCTTCTCAAGAAGAACATAAACAAGAAATTTTAAATAATGAAGATGAAGGATGTATCCATAATGATTGTTTATATATTGAAGGAAATTTCATTTACTATTCCATTCAAAAAAAAGATCATTATGAAAATTTATTAACATCCATGAAAAAATTAGAAAAAAGCCTTGGTCACGACATAATTAATCTTTTTCAAGAAATCGAAAAAGAAGAAAGCGTTGTAGATGGTTTATCTTCTGTGTATGAAAAAATACATACATTTTTACATCATTATTTAGATTCATTCAATGATGAAGAAAAAGTGGGTAAATATTTAACAATTTTTGCTCGATACAAACTAGGTTTTCAGATTAAATACGTACTCGAAAAAGAAGGATCAGATTCTTGTTTTGTAAGTTGTGAATGTTAAATAATAAAAATCTAAATTTTATTATAATATTTTTATTATAATATTTTTATTATAATATTTTTTTATATTATTTATATCTTTATATAATAATGAAACACCAATTTTGGTTTATTCATATTCCTAAAAATGCAGGAAGTACAATTTCTGAAATATTTCTTAAAAAATTAAATTATTTAATAGGAGTCTATTATTATCGTAGAATATTAAAACATAAATATGAATCAAAAGACATATTATATAAAAAATTTTTAAAAGAAAAATATGATTTTTTAGGAAAAGAAAATAAATTACTTAATGAAAACTATCAAGGAAATATAATTTATGATAATCCAAATCGTATTAATTTTTGGCATATACCGATGATTTTTTGGCATGATAAATTAATTAAAGAGTATCAAAAAAACTACATTATATTTTGTGTCATTCGCAATCCTTATGAACGTGTTATAAGTTTATTTAAATATTGGATTTCATATCATAAAAATTTAACTTCTAATTTTAATGAAAAAAGTAATTTAAATAAAATTATCAGTAAAAAAATTAATTACATTTTAGATGGTAATTTTGATATTGATAGTAAGAATTTAAATAAATTTATAAAAAAAGTATTTTCCAGTAAAAAATACGAATACTACATGGATGGTCATCTATTACCTCAATATTTATATGTGTATGATGATAAAGGAAAACAAATTCCTAGTGATATTATTCGTTATGAAAATTTACAAGGAGACTTATTTGATTTTTTTGATAAATACAATATTCAAATTGATCCTACTATTTTAGATAGTGTTCATATTTTTAAAACGGTAGATGCTTTGAATATTACTTCATTAGATGATGAATCAATTCAATTAATCAATAAATATTATGATTTAGATTTTAACTATCTCAATTATAATAAAATAGGTACAAGTAGCATTCATAATTTAAGTTCTCAATCAAATTCTATTATAAAATTAAATAAAAATGTAAATAAAGCTGAAAACAATGTTAATATAAAAAATAGATTTGAAAATAAAAACTATTCTATTTATTTTCAACCCATATCCTATGAAATTAATATTATAAATCCAATGGTGGAATTAAAAAGGTTTGATCTTGTTTCACAAATTAAAGAAAATATACGATCAGTTTTTCAAAAACATAAATTAAATATTGATGTGAATAACATATTGCCAAGATTTATTATGAATCAATTTGTAAAAAAATCCTATTTTGTAGATTCATTATTACCTTATAATGCTTCAGAATTTACACAATTACATGATGATCTTTATTTTTTAAGCAACAAAAAATTAAATTCAAAAAAAATAGAATCTTTAATAAAAGAATTAGATCTTAAAAATAAATTTAACGAAGCCATTAAAGAATTAAAGCAATTTATTAATGATCATATTAAAATAAAAAATAAAAGTGTGGATTATCGTGTGGAAGAAAAAGAAGATAATGTAAATTATTATTTCAAATTGATCATCGAAGATCGAAGTTATTTAAAATTTGTACATAAATTTAATTTTTCCCAATTAAAAATTAATAAAAAGTTATATGAAAAAATGAAGCATAATTATATTTTAGGTTCTGGAAAATCTTCTTTTTTTAAAAATTTAATACAATGTTTAATCATACGGTATCATACATTAGAAAGTTATAATCAACAATTAGCCATAAATCCAAATTTTAAGGAATATTTACATAAAAAATATAATGTCGATTTTGAATTATATGCTAGCTCGATTAATTGTTATTATCAAAATTATTGTAGTTTATTTTATGATATAGAAAAATATTTTCAATCAAAAGGATTCTTTGACAATATTTCAATTGAGAAAGGCTTTTATGTAGCAAATCCTCCATTTGATAATAAAATTATGGAAAATATGTCCAAGCAGTTTATAAAAGCATTACAACAATCAAAAGAACCCTTATCTATATTAATTACCATACCCGAATGGGATAAAAAAGAATACGGTGGTTTTAAAAGCTTAGAATTATTAAAAGAAAGTGACTTTATAAGTTTTCAAAAAACAATTCCTAAAAAAAAAGCGCGTTTTTTTGATTATTATGAAGATAAAGCAGTTTATCCAGTATCTATTTATTTAATTATTCTACAAAATAAAGCAGGTAAAAAAGCTTATCCTATTAGTAAAGAATTTCAAGATAACATAGAACATTATTTTAATAGTTCATCTTCCATAAAAGTTGGCGGTAGCCATTCAAAAAATAAAAATATTGAAAATTCAATATCTTCCAATAATAAGGATGAAATCATCAATATGTATCAAACTCCTCCTAAAAATTCTTATCTTTCTTTCGAAGTAAATTTTCCTAAGGAATATTCATGGAAAAAAGATGTGGTAATTTTAAAAAATCCATTAGATTATCGAAGTTTATTTGAACGTAAATATTATTCTACTATTTCTTTAATTAATAAAAAATTTCTTTTGAGTTATAATAATGATGTGACGAAAAAACCAGATGTATTAGTCGTCAAAAGTTTTAATAACAAACCAAATAAAAAAATTATTTTGAAAAAAAATATGAAAACTTTTACACGTACCTATATTGAAAATATATTAAATTTATATTTTGAGGATGAAATTTTATTTAAAAATATGGGTATTATTGATTTACGATTTGAATGTAAAAATTTTCAATTTATTTATTCTAGTTCTTATGAATATTATTCAATTATTTCCGATTATTTTATTCAAAAAAAAATATTTTATCCAATGAATATTGAATTAATTTATAATCCACTTTATAATGAAATTACAAAGCAAACTAACGTTCATATTCATTATATTACTTATTTAGAAGAATTAATTAATTATTATAAAGAGAAAAAATCATTCGTTATAATTCATGGAACATTAGAATATTTTGAATTAAAAGCTATTTCTTATTATACCGAACAAATGTACAGTATTTTATTTTTTTCGCAAATAATTTATATATTGCATATTTTAGCTAAAGGTGGTGCATTTATTAATTATACTTATACATTTTGTACGAAAATAAATCAAGATATACTCAAATTATTAAATAAATACTTTGAAAGAGTTATCTTACATAAAGAAAAGAATTTTAAAGGAAATTATATGTATTTAATCGGTAAAAATTTTCGTGAAGTACCTAAAAAAGAACTTGCTTTATTAAAGAAAATTTACCAAGAAATATTTCAATTTTATAAAAATTTAGATGTATATGGTGAAAATTTAAATGTATTTGATCCAATACTTCGTAAAGAGAAAAATATTGTTAAATTTATTCGTAATTTCCAAACAGATAATTTTGTTCATAATTTAGTACAATTTGATACTCCTAAAAATAACAAGGCATTAGATGATTTTAACAAAAAACTTGATAAATTTCACAAAGATTTTTTTAAATTAAATATGTAAAATAAATATGTAAATAAATATGTATTTTAAGAAAGTTGATTTTTCGTTCTTGATTCATCAATAAAACTTCTGCGTTCATCTAAAGACATAACCAGCCACGAAGTCGTTTTTATTTCATTGCCATAAAAATACAATTTATTTTGACTTCCTCCTGGAGCAGATGCTTCATATTTTTGCCAATATACATCATTTTCTTCACTTTTTGCTATAAAATGAGAACGAATTTCTCGTACATCATTGGTAAATTTTGCGTACCATATTGTTTGAAGTACATACCCAAATGGTAAAATAGATTCTGAAATAGCTTGAAAATTTTTTGCTTGATGTTCAAAGTCTATTTCCTGAATAGGTCCATAAAATGCTTCAATATCACATTTTGCTGGATCATATAATGGGTTCTTTAATTTTTTTTTCTTTGAAAGTTGAATATATTTATCATTCATATCTTATCTTCTATTATTAAATATATATTTATTATTATATATATAATTATTTTAACATATATATAATTTTAATATATATATATATAATTTTAATATATATATATATATAATTTTAACATATATATAATTTTAATATATATATATATATAATTTTAATGTATATATATATTATTATTTTAAGTTATAAATATTATTATAAAAAAATGATTAATTATAACATAACCTAACTTCTTTCAAAATAATTATATTTATTATTCATCAGATTATTATTTTTAACAATGGCATTAGATAATTTACCTGGAAACTATCATTTTCACAAGATGAAATACGATGATATTCATAACATACAAAAAATAGCTGTTTTTCCAGTTATTGGTACATTGATTAAATCACGTGATACATATGAGAATTATATTTATCACGAACATGACTGGAATTGGATAAAACAAAGTATTCCTGATACATTAATTGATTTAAGTAAGAACTATACGTTAGTTTTCATATTGAATCAAAATGAATCTTACATATATTCTTGTTTCCAACAATTATGTGAATTATTAAATGTACCTTTAATTGGTATAATACCACGAGAAGAAAAAGATTTTTTACCGAATGTATCATTATTTACCTTTTTATTTCCAAAGAACGATTCATCATTTATTAATTGGAATGAATCAATATGCTTGGAAGCCATTAGTGGTAGTAGTAAATGGACAAATCAATCCTTGGTTTATCCAATATCTCAATATTATGATATGATGATGGAAAATAGCGATTATACATTTCCATTTGATGATGTTAAAGAAATACATGGTAATTATGAAGATAAAAAAAAGAAAGAAGTAGTGATTATGGTAGGTATGCCGGGTTCAGGAAAATCATCTTTTTGTAAATATCATTTGCCAAATTATCACCTAGTATGTGGCGATACATTCAGGACACAAGAAAAAATGTTACAAGAAGGTGAAAAACGTATTAAGCAAGGGTCCATTATATTTGATGGTACGAATGGTACAATTCAAAAAAGACAGAAGTACATTATTTTTGCTAAAAAACATAAATGTAAAGTAAAATGTATATATTTGAAAAAAAACGTTAATTTTGCTTATCAACAAATTCGGAAGCGTAAGTTGAAAGGAGGGAATTACATTCCTTTAAGTGTATTGGAAAATTATGAAAAACAATTGGAAGAACCAACACTTCATGAAGAATTTGAATTATTAATATTTGATCATAAAAATTAAAAATTTACTATACAAAATTCATCACAAAATACAACACATAATACAACATAAAATTCAATACGTAAATTATTATTATAAATATTTTCTTTTATTTTATGTATTTTCTTTTATTATTATAAAAAAAAATGATTTAATTATTTGATTAAGATGAATAGAATTCTTAAATTATTTAAAATGACATATTCGAATAAAAACCAAGAATCTATCAAATGTGTGAAGCACACCTCCAATAGTAAAGAAATATTCAATTATAGGTATGAAAGATGCTATGATAACATTAATCATAAAAAAAATGAACGTTTAAAAACAGAAAAACTATGTAAAAAATACGGTATCCCTTGTAAAATACAAACTGGTTTTCAGTTAAGAAATAATCATCCTATAATATCATTTCGGACTCTAAATAGTAAAAATTGGAGAATGTATATGAATCATATCATACCAACTATTTGGAAAAAAATATTGGAACTGCAGCATAATTTTTCACAAATTATATCTATATTCAATACTTATCAATTGATATTAAATCCTTTTAAATATGATCATCAAAAAATTATTTATATTAAAAAAATAAATAATTTAGATGACTCTTCAAAGAAGTATAACTATATATTATTTATGTATGAGAATTATTTGTTTTATATACCATTTATTAATGATTGTTATCGACCCAAATAAATTTAACAAATGAAAATCAAATAAAAATATAAAAATCAAATAAAAATATAAAAATCAAATAATTTTCATAAACATAAATTTTTTTTATTTTATAATTATATAACATTAATGAATTTTTTAGTTAGTTTCGTACTTACCATAGCATTTTTATGTGCGACTTTAGCTACAACATTTGCTCCCAAGAAAATTAATCAAGATCTTTTAAATCAATTAACACGCAAGGAAATAAATACATATCAAGAAATTACTATTATGCGTCGTAATATATATTTTAGTGGGTTAGCATTAGGTATTATTATTGCCCTTTGCTTTCTATTTTTTACTTCGGATGTTCATTATGGAACTCGATTATTTGGCGCCATTGCGATTACATTTTGCGTAAATTATTTTTACTATATTTTATATCCTAAGCCAATGTATATGTTAGATATATTAGATACAAAGCAAGAAAATAAAGCATGGTTAAAAATTTATCGTACTATGCAAGTTCGTTATCACTTGTCTTTTGTTTTAGGACTATGCTTTGCTTTCTTTTTTTATCAACTATTTATACGTCCTTCTGAATAAAAACAACTATATAGTTTACGTTCCATTTATATAATTAAAACTTTGTATTGTATAACACGTTAAACAGGTTCCTAAAACACCATAGCTTTTATGAAATTGTAAATCGTGATTATCTATACATGTTTTTTTATCCCATTGTTCAATATACTCGGAAGAACATAATTTACGCGCAAAGCTACGAAAATAAGGTATATCGAAATATGATTTTTCTATTCGTTCTGCACGACAATTAGGACAAGTATCGTGCCAATTTAATATACAGGAAGGATGAAATTGATGATCGCACTTCCATTTTTTGATAGTATGTAAAGAATTTATTTCTTCCAGACAAATAGAACATGTGACCATTTTATTGAAAATATACAATTAATGAATTATTATTATATTATTATTGGAATTGTAATATTTTTATCATCTTTTAATTATTTTTTATTTAATTTTTTTTAATTTGTTTAATAAAAAAAAATATAAATATTGCGCATATTTAAAAGAGATAGATATTATGGTATATTCATTACATAATTATCATTTATATAATCTTTGTTATTTATTTTTAGGTTTTTTTATATTTCCATCAATTCAAGCATATAATGCACATTATTTAATATGTCCTGGATTTGCTACTTCTTCAAATGATTATTATTTTATGAAACAGTGTATAGAAAATAATGGACATAGTTCAAGTATACTAGATGTAAATCGTGATGAGTGGATAAAAAATACTCCTCTCATTCCAAAGAAGAAAATAATTAGTCAAAGATGCACTCCTACAGATTTATATGGATGGTATTTAGATAAATTAGAAGAAAATGTAATAGATATTATTTCAAATAGCAATATTGAAAAAAAAATTATTTTAGTTGGTCATAGTGCTGGTGGATGGCTAGCACGTGATTTTCTAGGAAATGGAATATTTTATCATGAATACAAACCTTATTATGTGAAAGATTATATTGCTGGACTTATTACTCTAGGTACGCCGCATAGAAAATTAAGAGGCATGGATAATGATTTAGCATTTGGATGCTTAGATTATGTAAATAGAAGATATCCAGAATGTTTTTTGAATGATAATCTATTTTATAAAACAGTTTGTGGAAATTTAAATCCGTCATATTTATTGAAAATAGAACAAGAACAACTTCACTTTGTGCTAAATCGATTAAAAATGTTTTATAAATCTTGTGAATTAGATGGTGATGGTGTAGTGCCTGTTCAATGTGCTCATTTGAAAGGAGCGGAACAAATTAATCTAAATAATGTACATCATATGTTTGAAACACCATTTTGTCATTGGTATGGTAGTAAGGATATTGTTGATGAATGGATATAAATTTTTATATTATTTATATTTTATAATTATGTTTTATATGATATGTATTTATTGTATATTATTATTCTTTTAGTAAAAAAAAAATGATTTTTAAATTCACATATTCAAACTTAATTGGTTTTTATTAAAATTTAAATATAGTTTGTACTA
>JGI10211J34971_10000705_pt1 | contig 27734 bp, 25 predicted proteins | sample Etolagsediment_FD_34971 | JGI IMG/M metagenome (IMG submission 34971)
AGGTTTTAAAATAATAGAAAATATTATTACAAACAACTGATTATGTGTTGTGTATAAATGAAACTGGCAACTTTTTAGTTTTTGTCGGTTAATAGTGATTTAAAAGTTCAAAACAATCTGATTGTTAATATTTAACAATACCTTAACAAATTCACGGCAAGCCAATTCAATGCGCAAGCTATGTTATATATAATATTCTTTTACAATGCCTTACATTCACTATTCGACACAACAAACCCCATTACTACTGGATTTTTTTCGTAGGTTTATCCAAAGCTGCAATAGAGAATAAAAAGTGAACAGGGATCAGGAATAAAAAAACCGATTTAGGTTGCCTGATTGGCTTTTTTTTTAAATTTGCTTCACAGCTATCAATACTTTGACTATCAAAAAGAATGAACATGGTACAAAAAAAAGACATGAACGGGAATTACGAAGAGTCCCTGAACGATTGGGCACAAAAGGAGATGATTGCCAATGAGTTTATCAGTGTGCTCTCGAAGTTGTTTTACGAGAAATCGATTGAGCTGGTACTTTTCAGAACCCAACTCATCGACAGAAGCGCCAGTGTGCTGCTTTACAAACACTCTTATCTGGAGAATATCATCAACAAACAACTGAACATCGAGGATTCGCTTTTACTCGCCAAGGCTATCCTTCACTGTGATGTAGCCCCATCGAAGCTTGATATTGGCAAACTGGGAGGCGAGTGGATGGAAGAAAAAAGCAATTATGTTGATGCAGAGGACTTCATCCGCGTTAAGCTCAAGAAATTTATTGGCGACAAACCTAATGACAAAGGCCCGGTAGATGTGGTGCTTTATGGCTTTGGACGCATTGGCCGTTTGCTGGCACGTCAGTTGATTATCCAAGGCAACGGAAAACAGCTGCGCGTGCGGGCCATTGTAACACGTGGCAACGACCAGGAAGCGATCAAAAAACGTGCTTCTTTGTTCCGTCACGACTCAGTTCATGGCCCTTTCAGGGGTGTGGCCATTGAAAACCTCGACGAAAAAACCATTTATATCAATGGTCATAAGGTATTGATGCTTCACGCCAACAACCCCGAAGACCTGGATTATACCGAATACGGCATCAACAATGCTGTTTTGATTGACAACACAGGCATCCTGCGCGACAGGGAAGGACTTAGTCGCCACCTGAAAGCCAAAGGCATCAGCAAAGTGCTTCTTACGGCTCCTGCCAAAGGTGATGTCCCCAATATTGTTTTTGGAGTCAACGAAAAAACAATCGACTACGATAACGAAACAGTGTATTCAGCAGCTTCATGCACCACCAACGCCTCGGTTCCGGTGCTTTCAATTCTTGAACGCGAAGTAGGCATCGACCGTGGGCATCTCGAAACGGTGCATTCGTATACTAACGACCAAAACTTACTCGACAACATGCACAAGAAGTCGAGAAGAGGACGCTCAGCCCCGCTTAACCTTGTGATTACTGAGACAGGTGCTGCTTCAGCAGTAACCAAGATTATCCCTGCTCTCAAAGGGAGGCTTACCGGAAATGCTATCCGCGTTCCTACCGCCAATGTTTCTCTGGTAGTACTGAATTTAACCATGAAACGTGAGGTGACAAGAGACGAAATTAATGAGATGATGCGTAAGGCAGCCCTCTCCGGCGATCTGGTATCACAAATAAAGTACTCAACGTCAGCCGATGCCGTTTCATCCGACTATATCGGTGAATACATCACGAGTGTGGTTGACAGCCATGCCACCATCGTTTCTGAGGATGGCAAAAACGTAGTGCTCTACCTCTGGTACGACAACGAATTTGGGTATGCCCTCCAGGTTATCAGGGTAGCCAAATCTATGGCAGGCGTAACACGACCCACCTATTATTAAATAACACCATCAAAAAAGCCGGTATCTTTCTTGAGACCGGCTTTTTTTATTTAATCCAAAAGACAAGGCAAAACATAAAGAGAAAAGTTCTTAACTTTCGTACAAATATTAACACATAAAAAAGCGCTACAAAGTTTCCGATTATTATATTTGCACTTTCTTAGGGGTACCGCATTTTTGTAATTATATGTAATGAACATGACAGATAAGTCACAAAAAAAGATGATGTTATAATCATGATACATTCCATAAGTACCGAAAAAATAAAAAAAATCGCATGAAAGAACATGTAAAATACATCTTTGTAACCGGAGGTGTTTCATCTTCATTAGGAAAGGGAATTATCTCCGCATCGTTGGCTAAGCTGTTGCAGGGAAGAGGGTTTTCGGTAACTATCCAAAAACTCGATCCATATATTAACATCGACCCGGGCACACTCAATCCATACGAACACGGCGAGTGTTATGTTACAGAAGATGGGGCAGAGACAGACCTTGATTTGGGGCATTATGAGAGGTTTTCCAACACCCCCACCTCGCAGGCCAACAACGTAACCACCGGTCGCATCTACCAAAATGTGATTTCAAAAGAAAGAAAAGGAGAATATCTTGGCACTACTGTTCAGGTGGTTCCGCACATTACCGATGAAATAAAAAGATGCATTAAAATTCTTGGCGAAACCGGAAAATACGACTTCGTTATCACCGAAATTGGCGGTACTGTTGGCGACATTGAGTCGTTTCCATTCATTGAAACCGTTCGCCAGATGAAATGGGAACTCGAAAATGATTGCGCTGTAATTCATTTGACTCTAGTTCCGTATCTGCGTGCCGCCGGTGAACTGAAAACCAAACCCACGCAGCACTCAGTTAAAACCATGCTCGAACAAGGTGTTCAGCCCGACATTATCGTGTGTCGCACCGAACACCACCTGAATGAAGGGATCAAGCGAAAAATTGCACAATTCTGTAATGTAACCCCCGCCAACGTCATTGAATCAATTGATGCTGAAACCATTTACGATGTTCCACTGCTGATGAAAGAAGAGCAACTGGATATAGCGGTACTGAGAAAAACCAAAACCCCAATTCCGGAAAACATCGATCTGAAAAACTGGGAAAGTTTTATTCACAGGCTAAAAAACCCCAAACAAGAAGTCAATATTGCCCTTGTAGGTAAATATGTCGAGCTAAAAGATGCCTATAAATCCATCAACGAGTCATTCATTCATGCCGGATCAGCCAACGAAACCAAAGTAAATGTAATTTCGATTCATTCCGAAACTATTGATACCGACAACGTCAGCGGTAAACTGGCAGGCATAGATGGCGTTCTGGTTGCTCCGGGATTTGGAGGTCGAGGCATCGAAGGCAAAATTGAAGCCGTGAAATATGCACGACTTAACAAAATCCCATTCCTCGGTATATGTTTAGGCATGCAATGCGCTGCCATCGAGTTTACACGCAACGTCCTTAACTTAAAGGAGGCCCACACCACCGAAATTAACACCGACACCCCCTACCCTGTAATCGATTTGATGGAAAACCAAAAACAAATCTCCGGACTGGGAGGCAGCATGCGACTGGGATCATACAAATGCGAACTCAGAGAGGACAGTTTGGCCATCGGGCTTTATAAGCAAAAAATGATTAGTGAGCGTCACCGCCATCGTTACGAATTTAACAACGAGTACAGAAGTCGGTTTGAGGAAAATGGCATGGCTTTGACTGGGATTAACCCACAAGAGGATCTTGTTGAAATCATCGAGTATAAAGATCATCCGTGGTTTGTTGGCGTGCAGTTTCATCCTGAATACAAAAGTACTGTGAAACAGCCTCATCCGCTTTTCATCGGATTTGTAAAGGCTGCTGGCATTTATCATCAATCGAAAAAAGGCTGACCCCAAAGACCTGCGCTTTTCTCAGGTATGAGTGGATCTCCAGTACGGATTTTCGTCTTCCTCGTCTTCGTTTTGGTCTTCAAGTTCCCACGAATATTTTTTTCGCTGAGGNCCTTGTTTTCTGTAATATAGCGCCATAATGGCTCCGGCTACAAATCCNCCCANNTGACCTTCCCAGCTAATGGCNTTCTCCTCAGGNAAAAANTCAGGAAAAACACCCCAAATCATACTGCCGTAAAGGAAAACCACCACCANCGAAAGCGCNGCCAGCCCTTTTACTTCNCGAACAATACCACTGATAAATANAAAAGCCGACAATCCGTATATCACGCCACTTGCTCCTACATGCCATGATGGCCGTCCTCCAAACCACACCCAAATGCCTGATAAAAGCCAAATGCCTCCCAGCACCTGCCACGAGATGTCGCGGTAGAAATAAAACAAAGCCGTTCCCAAAACAAAAAACGGCACTGAGTTAGCCATCAAATGGCTAAAACTCCCATGCACAAGCGGCATAGTTAAAATACCTTGCAAACCAAACACTTCCAGAGGATAGGTACCAAGAAAGCCAACATCCATCCCGAAAAGAAATTCAGCTGTTTTGATGATCCACATGACCAACAAAAAAAATAAGGGCGGCCATAATGCTGCAATAATCTTTTTAGTTTCGTGCTTCATGTGACTTCTGTTTTATATTCTCTATTAAATAAGGCGAAAAATTACTTTAACTCCTGGTTGTCATATCCGGCTCAACTCACCTCAAATAGTGTGCCCTTTAAGGATAATTAACTTTTGGTTATCATTTTGCGGCTATTTTTGCAAAAAATTTGTGCCCTAAACATAATTGGTAATCCGTGACATGCCGTGCAAACATTAACCAACCTGGACACATAACAATCGATTCGAAAAAATAAACTCATAACGTATGAAATTTTTAAACCTTTTTAGTTTTTTGATGTCTTTGATACTGTTTTCGGGATGCAATTCCGACAAAATGCAAAATATTTCTTTGGTAATGAATCAAAAAACGCAGTTAACCAATATATCCTCAGCCTCGGCCTCAGGCGTTTACGATGACCACATCTATCTGGCAGGCGATGACGTTTCATGGTTGTACAGCTTAAGCCCTGAGCTACAAAAAACAGATTCCATGCGGTTGAGTTCCCTCGACAGCCTGGTCAACGGCAGAACACCCGGCAAAATCAAGGCCGACTTCGAGGCAATGGAGTTCTTCGATTTGCAGCATGAAAAGGTAGCTTTAGTGGTGTCGAGCGGATCAAAGAAAATTACCCGTGATACGGCTTACCTGGTTTCACTTGCAACGAAAGATGTAATTAAAAAGAAAAGTCTGCGTCCTTTTTTCGATCAAATCATCGCCCAAACGAAGATGAAAGCCGACGAGCTAAATATCGAAGGTATGGCCGCTGATGCCACAACATTGTATTTCTTTCAGCGAGGAAACATCAACTCAAACATCATGATCATGGTAAAGCGTGACAATTTTTTCGATTTCTTCCTAAACAATGCGCCAACCCCAGAAATATCATGGAATAACTTTGATTTACCCACCTATAATGGAGTAGCAGCGGGTTTTTCGGGAGCCTGCATGTTACCTGATGAGTCGGGAATACTTTTTACTGCCTCACTCGAAAATACAAGTAGTGCTACTGCCGATGGCGAAGTGCTTGGCAGTTACATCGGTTTTATTCCCACTTGTACGGAGTGCTCAAATAAAATCAGTATTGCTCCAATTCAACTCAACGAAAAACTCGTTCAAACAAAGGCAGAGAGTATTGCCATAAAAAAACACATTGGCAACAAAAGCTACGAGACGGTGGTGGCCTGCGACAATGACGATGGCACTTCCGAAATCCTGCATATAACCATACACCTTAATTAACCCTGTAATGAAACAACTTTTGAAGCTCATTTTTCTTTCACTTTTTGTAAGTCTGTACTTCACGGCCACGGCGTCCGAGGAAGAAGCCGCCAAAGGATTTACCCTCAGCGGCTACATCACCGATAGCGAAAATGGCGAGTCGCTGCCCGGTGCAACAGTATACATTGCTGAAATAAAAAAGGGTACCACTTCCAATGCCTACGGATACTACAGCATCACACTTGAAAAAGGAGAATATCAGGTAACCATTTCCTATTTAGGTTACGACAACCACACCTTTAAACTGGAATTAACCAGCAATCGAACGCTTAACATCGAGTTAAAGAGCGTTAGTCAAGACCTGAGCGAGGTAGAGATTACCGGAAAAGCCGGAAACGCCAATGTGATTGATGCCCAGATGAGCGTGAACTCTATGTCATCCAAAACCATACAATCGATACCGGCACTCATGGGCGAAGTGGATCTGATAAAAGCCCTTCAACTTTTACCTGGAGTGAAATTCGTTGCCGAAGGCTCATCGGGGCTCAGCGTACGCGGCGGAAGCCCCGATCAGAACCTGATTTTGCTGGATGAAGCCACTGTTTATAATGCCGGCCATCTCATGGGGTTCTTTTCAGTTTTTAATAACGATGCGGTAAAAAGTGTTGACTTGTACAAAGGCGACCTCCCGGCAAAATATGGTGGTCGTTTGGCCTCCCTGATCGATGTCCGCATGAAGGACGGCAACAGCAAAGGTTTCCATGGCAATGGCGGTATCGGACTAATAAGCAGCAGGTTGTTGCTCGAAGGTCCGGTTTATAAAGACAAAGTGTCCTTTATGGTGGCCGGAAGGCGCTCGTATGCTGATTTGTTTCTGAAACTCTCATCCGATGAAAACCTCAGAAACAACACACTCTATTTCTACGATTTGAATGCTAAAATCAACTACACCATCAACGCTAAGAACCACGTTTTCCTTTCGGGATATTTTGGCAAGGATGTTTTTAAAGCCGGATTCTTCAAAATGAATTGGGGCAACACCACCGGGACAGCCCGTTGGAACCATATCTTCGACGAGAAATTATTCGCCAACTTCACCTTTGTGGCCAGCCGATTTAATTACCAACTTGGCGTAACAGAGAACTCTGCCAATGGTTTCGACTGGTTGTCCAGTCTCGATGATTACAATCTGCGTGGCGACTTTCAATGGTATGCCAACCCAAACAACACGGTTTCGTTTGGATTTTCTACTTTGTTTCACAGCTTTTTTCCGGGTGTAATCGAGGGAACGAGCGAAGAATCTTTTATCACCAAATACGAGCTTAACAGGCAGTCGGCCCTCGAGAGTGCACTTTTTATCAGCAATGAACAAAAACTGGGAGCACGTATTATTTTGAAATATGGTTTAAGATTTAGCTTGTTCAACAACATCGGAGAGGCTACGGTTTACCAATTCGACGACGAAGGAATTCCGACCGACTCGACGTTCTACAGTTCGGGAGACTTTTTCAACACCTACAACGCGCTGGAGCCAAGGCTGGGTATTGTATTTCTGATCGACGAAAGCAGTTCTGTAAAAGCGAGTTACAGCAAAAACAACCAGTATATCCAACAAGCTCAAAACTCCACCGCCGGATCGCCCTTACATATCTGGTTTCCCAGCAGCCCGAATGTAAAACCGCAAATCGGACACCAATTTGCATTGGGATACTTCAGAAATTTTAATGAAAACACTTTTGAAACCTCCGGCGAAATTTATTACAAATTCTCCGACAACGCCATCGATTACCGCGATCATGCTGACTTACTGCTCAACAAATACTTTGAAGGCGAGCTGCTTTTCGGTAAAGACCACGGATATGGTGCTGAGTTGATGGTGAAGAAAAACAAGGGTAAACTCACAGGTTGGTTGAGCTATACCTACTCCAGGGCTTTAAGAAAAATTGATGGAATCAACAACAACAAGCAATACTCAGCACCTTACGATCGCCCGAATGACGTTTCGGTGGTGATGAACTACGATTACTCCACACGAATAAGCTTTGGATTTACATGGGTGTACAGCACCGGAAATCCGGTTACTTTCCCCGTTGGCCGTTTTGAATACGGAAATGAAACTGTGCCTGTGTATTCGAGCCGAAACAGCTACCGCATGCCCGATTATCACCGATTGGATTTGAGTGTTACCTGGCGACCAAAGCAAAAACCTGATCAAAAATGGCACAGCGAATTTAATGTGTCTGTTTATAATGCCTACAACCGAAAAAATCCGTACATCATTAACTTTCAAAACGATCCGGACAACCCTAACACCACTTACGCCGAATCGACCTATTTGTTTGGCATCATCCCATCCTTTACTTACAATTTTAAATTTTAAACATGAAATCAATAAAAAAACTCCTCATACCCGGATTATTCGCCTTTATAATGGCCTTCAGTTCATGTACCGAGCGCATCGATATCGATCTGGATGAAACCTATGTCAGGTTGGCAGTTGAAGGATATATCACCCACGAACCGGAAAAGCAATGGATAAAATTATCACGAACCTCCGATTATTTTTACAACAACCCTTCTCCTTCGGTTTCTAATGCCCGTGTTACCGTTAAAGTGGCTGATTCTTTGGTGGTCTTCAACGAAGACGAAACGTTTAAAGGCCTGTACTATCCCCCTGACAACTTTATAGGCATGCCCGGCATGAATTACTCACTTGAGATATTACTCAACGAGCCCATCAACAATTCCATGTTGTATCAAGCAGAAGAAACAATGCCCGTTTTGACCGATAAGCTTGACTCTATTTCAATTGAATACGAACCAAGGTGGGAAAGATGGCTGGTACATCTGTATGCCTGGGAACCCCCAACGGTTGATTACTATCTATTTAACGCGATGAACAACGGACGATTGCTTACCGACAGCTTAAGCAGAAAAATTGTTTCCGAGGACAAGCTTTTTAATGGGAACTACACCAACGGCAGTGTTGTCCAGGTTTTAAACAAAGATGAAGTAAATCCGGGCGACACCATTACCCTGATATTGTCGAATATCACAAAAGCCTACTTCGATTTTATTTTAGGAGCACAGGAGGAAATTGAACCCAAGAACCCGCTTTTTAGCGGACCGGCAGCCAATGTCAGCAGTAACATCGACAACAATGCCTCAGGGTATTTTGCTGTCTTTCCATCAGCCTATATCTGGGCGATTGCCAAAACACCGGAAGAATGGTGAGCTGTAAAGTATGTTCCTGAATTTCTCGCTTTCACTTTTATCTGTTGTGTAACAGACCAATTAAAGAAACGCTAAGGTTTATCAGTGCGCCTTGGCGGTTTGGAGTCCCCTTCGTTATCTTTTTTAACATAACTTCTGATACGACGGCGACCGGTACTTTCCTTTGACTTCTCCCATTCCTCACGTCGTCCGGCATCAGAGCGGCCAGGTTTATCAGAAAAAGGAGGTCTACGATGCGGGATTTCTTTATCGAGGGGTTTATTTCTCCAACTGGGTTTTTCATCCCGGCTTCTGTATGGCTCACGCTTGCTACCGCCAGGTCCATTAAACTTTTCTGCAAAACGGCGTTTACCCGAATCAGACCCTTCCTCATGACGACGGGGAGTTCTTTTTTCTTTATAGGAAGAATTGGCTGATGAATCGCGATTCTCTTCACCGTATCGTTTGCTACCCTGATATACCTCAAATTTCAGCAACCTGGTTTCGATAGGGCCGTTAAACAAAGGCACTCGACGTGCTGGACGCAGGCCGATAAACTTAAAAGTATCAATACTTGGTGTGATAATCCAGGCATCAAAGCCGGTAAAATTTTGTTTGAGGGCATCACCAATACCACGATACAAATCTCTTAACTCCCCACGCTCTTCAAGCCGGACACCGTAAGGAGGATTCATCATCAGGATACCCTTTTTCGTCTCGGGTTTAATGGCATCAAAAAACCGGCATTGCACTTCTATATCTTTATGCAATCCTGCACTTTTGAGGTTGGCCCGGGTAAAACCAACGGCTTTATCGGAACGGTCGGAAGCGAAAATCTTGTGGGTAAGTTCCCCCATATGGCTGTCGGCTTCTTCCTTTACTTTCGTCCAGAGGCTTTCATCAAAATCCTCCCAATTCATAAACGCGAATTTCTTGCGGTAATATCCAGCCGGAATTCGCATGGCGATCATAGCCGCTTCAATGGCTATTGTGCCCGAACCACACATAGGGTCGTAAAAATCAGATTCACCCGACCATCCCGCCAGACGGATCATCCCGTTTGCCAACACCTCATTGATGGGCGCTTTGTCTGCCGCCACACGATAACCACGTTTGTGCAACGAATGGCCTGAGCTATCAAGCGAAATGGTGCACAAATTATGGCTGATATGTACATCTACAAAAATATCAGGGTTTTCTGTATCCACCCATGGGCGCTTACCCAGCTTCTGCCTGAACTGATCCACGATGGCATCCTTTGTTTTCAGTGCCACAAAATGGCTATGGGTAAGTTCAGAATGAAAAACGTTGGCTTCGACCGAAAAAGTTTGTTCCAGACTGAACACTTTCGTCCAGTCGGTAAGCATAACCTTATCGTAGAGCAACTTATCGTCGGTAACTTCAAATACGCTAATCGGTTTTAATACACGAATAGCCGTGCCGGCCAGGTAATTGGCCTTATACATCATGGCGGTGTCGCCCCTAAACTTTGCCCCTCTTTTAATGGGTTCGGCGTCAATTGCTCCCAGAGCTGTGAGTTCGGCAGTGAGCACGTTCTCAAGACCGGCAAAGGTTTTTGCAATAAAATCCATTCCGGGCACGTATTCTTTCAGAGATTCCATAAGGGCGCAAAATTAACTATTTTAGCGCCGCATTTATCAAATCAACAAACTTTTAACTTTCACACCATGACAATACAGGAAGCTCAACGTCTGGTTGACAAATGGATAAACACCACCGGGGTAAAATACTTCAGCGAACTGACTAACATGGCCATCCTTTCGGAAGAAGTTGGCGAAGTGGCCCGCATCATCGCCCGCCGCTACGGTGACCAATCGTTTAAAGATGATGAATCGGACAAGGATCTGGCGGATGAACTCGCCGATGTGCTTTTTGTGGTGATCTGTCTGGCAAACCAAACAGGCATCGACCTCACAGAAGCCTTGAGAAAAAATATTGTAAAAAAGGAAACACGTGACAGCGACCGACATAAAAACAACCACAAATTACACACCTAGCTCAAGAAAATCAAGAAAAAATCACCATATTTTTCAATCAGCTTTTAACAGTTATTAGCTAAAACCCATTTTAAAAACAATACAATTCAACTAATTTTGACACCTCTATTCACTTAACGCATCACGCAATCAATGAAAAATATCTCCCTGCTTTTGCTTTTAGCGCTGACACCTTTTTGGATGTTAGGCCAGAATAGGGTTATTCATGGACTGGTATCCGACAAAAAGAGCAATGAACCACTGGCTTTTGTTAATATAGTGAGCAACGATGGGCGTGGCGCAGTTACCGACATCGATGGCAAGTTCAGCCTGACGGCAGGCCGCAACACCATTTCCCTAACAGCCACCTACGTTGGTTATCAGCCGAAAACCTATGAGATAGACTTTTCCAAACCTCTGCAAAAAATTCAACTTACGGGAAAAGTTTTCGACCTCGACGAAGTAAGCATTTTCCCCGGAGAGAATCCCGCACACCGAATCATCAACAAAGTGATTGAGAACCGCGACCTGAACGACCCAAAGAAGATGAAAGCGTTCAGCTATACATCTTACGACAAAATGATTTTGACCGTTGGTGCAGATTCACTCATGAAAAAGGATACAGCCCTCCTCGACAGCAACCAGATGGAAATAAGAAAATTTCTTACCAAACAGGATCTTTTCATCATGGAAACCGTTACCGAGCGCCGTTACCTCTATCCTGGTCTGAATCAGGAAAATGTAATTGCCACAAGGGTTTCAGGGTTTTCAGACCCCATCATCACCTTCATGATCTCACAAATTCAATCGACCAGCTTCTACGATGAGATGATTGAAATTGCCGGACAGAAATACATCAATCCCATCAGTAAAGGCAGCACAAAGAAAGTACTTTTTCCTGATAGAAGACACCACCTATACTGACCAAAACGACACCGTTTTTATTATTTCGTACCGACCAAAAATTGACACACGATTTCAGGGCATGAAAGGATTTTTATCCATCAACAGCCACAGCTGGGCCATTCAAAATGTAAAAGCAAGTCCGAAAAATGATACCGTAACCGGCATAACCATTCGTATCCAACAAGGATATGAGCTTATTGACGATAGGTGGTTTCCTGTTCAACTAAACACCGATATCACTTTCCTGATGGCGACGGCCAGCGACAGTAGTAACAACTACCCACTTATTGGCAAAGGAAGAAGTTACATCAGAGACATCAGCTTCAATCCCGACATCAAAAAAAGTGAGTTTGGCTACCACGAAATCGAAATTGAAGAGGGTGCTACCAAACGCAAAGGAGAATATTGGCGGGAATATCGTGTCGACAGTCTCACGGCAAAAGAAAAAGAAACCTACCGCGTAATCGACAGCATTGGAAAAGAAGTGAATTTCGACCGGCTGGCTACCACCTTCCAAACCTTGCTAACAGGACGTATTCCAATAAAATGGGTAGACCTGGACTTAAACCGGGTAATACGCTATAACGATTACGAAGGACTGTATCTTGGACTCGGCTTTCACACCAACGACAAGGTGTCCAAACGAGTAAAATTTGGTGTTTTCGGAGGCTATGGCTTTACCGATGCACAGGCAAAATACGGTGGAGATGTTTCGTGGATTGTACACAAACGCTCTGAGTCGACACTACAAGCTGAAGGCTACAACACAGCTTTTGCCTCGGGTGAAGTCAGGTTTTTCGACGACAAATACAGAATCTGGCGTACCGACGACTTTTACCAGTTCTACGTTTCGCAGATGAACAAAACCATTGGCGGCGAACTGAACTACACCTTCCGGCTACGCCCTCTCCGCGACTTCAAATGGAATGTTGGCCTGCGTCACCAGGAAAAGGAGGCGTTTCGCGATTACTACTTCACCAGCAAGGAAATGCCATCCACAGCAGATTCCACCAGATTTAACTTCTCGGATGTCAGCATCGGTTTCAGGTTTTCGTTCAGAGAAAAAATACTACAGACCACCAAAGGCCAGCTTTCCTTTGGATCGAAATATCCGGTAGTGTGGCTAAATTACACCAGAGGACTGAACGACGTTTTCGGGAGCAATTTTGTTTACAACCGAATTGACTTAAAAGTGGAATACACCCACAAAACCAAGTATTACGGCGAAACAACCTTCAAGTTACAGGCCGGAATAATAGATGGTGAATTACCATCAAGCAATTTGTTCAACGCAGTCGGGACCTACCGTATAGTAGCCCTTTACGCGCCGGGAAGCTTTGGCACCATGCACACCAATGAGTTTCTGTCCGATCGTTACGTGGCTTTATTCCTGAACCACAGTTTCGGCAATCTGCTTTTTAAATCAGGGAAATTTAATCCTGAATTAAACCTTGTCACCAACCTTACCTTTGGATCGTTAAGCAACAAAGAGAACCATCACAACTTACAATTCAACACCCTCGAAAAGGGATATTATGAATCCGGGTTGGTGATACGCAAACTCCTGAATTTACAGATTTACGATCTGGGAGTTGGCGTGTTGTACCGCTACGGACCTTATGGTTATGATCACGCTTTCGATAACTTTGCGTTTAAAATAAGTTTGTACTATGGGTTTTAATGTGAATTATTTTTCAGGATTCAATTATTTACTTGCTTCAGGACACAATATTTTGTACATTTATCCTTTTAATTTTCAGAAGAATAGTTTAGGCAATGAATAAAGACTACCTCCAATATCTTAAACCCATCACGGGCTTCAGTGTACTGGCCTTTATGGCCTGGTACTTTTCGGATGTGGTGGGGTATATTCTGGTGGCCACCTTTTTATCGATGATGGGAGCCCCATTAACCAAGAGGCTTAACACTCTAAAATACAGAAACATAAATATGCCAAAAAGTGTTAGCGCCATGATTACCATGCTAACCATTTTTGTTATTTTCGGCATTTTTGTTGTCATCATTGCCCCTCTGATCATTCACCAGGCCAACATCATCAGCAGCATCAACATAGAAGCCTTTATTAGTCATTTTCAGGAGCCAATGGACAAGCTCGACAGCTTTCTGGTGCAGTACAACGTCATAAACTCGGGCGAAACACTGACACAGTATATTCAACTACAAATTAGCGAGCTGGTCGATTTAGCCCATTTTACCAATTTTTTCTCAAATCTAGTCAGCGCCACAGGTTCTGTACTAATGGGTATTTTCATTGTTCTGTTTCTCACCTACTATTTCTTGCTCGATGACAAGCTGCTTAAAAATATCTTTCTCATTCTGTCGCCGGAGAAATATGTGAACGATGTCGAGAAAGCGCTCCACGACTCCAAGTTTCTTCTGGTGAGGTACTTTCATGGTATCCTGACAGAAGTTCTGATAATGATGAGCCTTGAAACGATAGGTTTGTTAATTATTGGCGTACCCAATGCGGTACTTATTGGTTTCTTTGGCGGTCTGATGAATGTGATTCCTTACCTCGGCCCGATTATCGGCATGTGTTTCGGGATTGTGTTGGGTGTACTCTCAGAACTGAGTGCCGGAAATTACGACGCCCTATTCTACACCATCATTGGCGTTGCGGCTGTTTTTGGCGGATCGAACATGATCGACAACCTGGTGCTGCAACCCCTGATTTACAGCAGGAGTGTGAAAGCCCATCCTGTTGAAGTGTTTCTGGCCATCATCATTGGAGGGAAAATTTCAGGAATAGTTGGTATGATTCTTGCAATTCCTACCTATACCATAATAAAGGTTATCCTTCGTCAGTTTTTAAATCAAATGAAACTGGTGAAATATTTAACCAGCAGAATGTAACTTTTTTAAATAATAATCATATAATAGTTTAAACCTTAAAACGATACCACCATGAGTAACGAAAGTTCAAATTCAGGATTCGCCTTCATCGCAGGACTAGTTGTAGGAGCTGCTGTAGGCGCACTCGCAGGCTTGCTATTTGCGCCTCAAACAGGGGAAGAAACCCGTAAGCAACTGGGTGACAAAAGCAAAGAAATTGCCGACGATCTGCTTGACAAATTCGATGACTTCAAAGATTCTATGACAGATGTTGTGGAAGAAGTAAAGAGAGGGACTGCCGAAACCCTTGAGAATGTAAAAAAAAGCACCTCAGAGTTAATCAACGAAGTGAAAAAAAACAAGGCTAAGGAAGCTTAGTCCTGACGAGTGATGGAAAAAAGCACGCTGGGAGAAGCCCTGCACGGCTCTTTTGACTCATTAAAGGAGTACATCGACAGCCAGTTTAAGTACAACAAACTTGTACTTACTCAAAAGCTTGGTGACATTACTTCCTATTTTGCCTTACTTTTTATTGTAAGCGCACTGGCGGGTGGTTTGGTGTTATTTCTATCGTTCGCCTTCGCCAACTGGTTTGCCAACATCACTAATTTAGATGAGTATTGGGGGTATTTAATCATCGCCCTGTTCTACGGAGCAGCAATTGGTTTGATTATTAAGTACCGTGAAGTATTACTATTCAGCCCTGTTCGCAATTTACTTGGGTCTATCCTGTTCGACGACGACCTCACTGTAGGCGGCAAAAACCCCTTCAGCAACCGGGACGCGATGAAAGAGGAGATGAAATTGCTTTCGCACACCATGAAACAGCAACAGGAAGACCTTAAACAGCAGTTTCAAACGCTGGAACAGTCCGTCACCATTACCAACATTGCACAGGAGCTTTTTAAAAACGTTTACAAATCAGTGGTTACGACCAAGAATGTAGCCAAGGTTGTTTTCTTTCTTGTTCGCCGGTTAAAGCCCCACCATGAAAATAAGAAACATCAAAAAAAAGAGGTCGATTAACATCGACCTCTTTTTTTTAAACTGTCAGGATATCCTTTTCCTTCAGATCAAATAAGTGATCTACTTTTTCGATGTACTTATCGGTAAGTTTCTGGATTTCATCGACAAGACGTTTTACCTCATCTTCAGCCATTCCGTCTTTCTCCAATCTTTTGGCTTCATCGTTTGCCGAACGGCGGTTGTTCCTTATGCCAATCTTGGTATCTTCGGCAATGGTTTTGGCTTTTCTCACCAAATCACGGCGGCGCTCTTCGGTAAGCGGTGGCACACTGATTCGAATAATTTCCCCTTCATTCTGAGGATTGAATCCCAGGTTAGCATTCAAAATCGCCTTCTCGATGACATGGATGGTGCTTTTGTCGAAAGGTTGGACGATAATCTGCCGCGGGTCAGGGGTGTTAATGTTTGAAGTTTGTTCTATGGGCGTTGAAACGCCATAGTATTCAACACGCACGCCCGACAGCATTGAAGGGTTGGCTTTACCGGCTCTAACTTTCAGAAATTCCTTTTCCAGATGTTGTATCGCATGGGTCATTCCCTCTTCAGCCTCCTCAAGGCATAACATGGCATCATCATTCATGGCTCTAAATTTTTTAACAAATTTACGATTTCCTTTTAAAACCTACCTGATTTTGAGGTTTTTTTTATCAAGTAAATAAGTTTAGTTGCTCACAAGCGTGCCAATCGATTCTCCTTTGACCAGACGAACGAGATTTCCTTGTGTATTCATATCAAAAACCAAAATTGGCATATCGTTTTCCTTACACAGGGTAAAAGCAGTCATGTCCATTATTTTCAGACTCTTTTCATAGGCTTCGTTAAAAGTAAGCGCATCATATTTGGTAGCCTGCGGATCTTTTTCAGGATCGGCTGTGTACACCCCGTCGACTCTTGTACCTTTAAGCAAAACATCGGCTTGAATCTCGATGGCCCTGAGCGCTGAGGCCGAGTCGGTAGTGAAATAAGGATTGCCAGTACCACCGGCAACAATAACCACATGGCCTTCGTTCAGACATCGAATGGCTTTTTTGCTGTTCATCAGCTCGGTTACAGGCTCAACGCGCAGTCCGGAAAAAAGCGTAACTTTTGCTCCCAGTTTTTCCAGTTCGGCCTGAAGAGCCATCGAATTAATTACAGTGGCCATCATGCCCATGTAATCACCCTGAACACGATCAAAACCTGTGGCCACGCCCTGCATGCCTCTGAAAATATTGCCTCCGCCAATAACAATAGCCACTTGAGCACCCATATCAGCCACCTGCTTTACCTCTTTGCAGTAGTTATGCAGCACAACCGGATCAATACCATATTGCTGACTGCCCATAAGGGCTTCTCCACTTAATTTCAATAAAATTCTTTTATACTTCATCTTCAGTTTATTTATTAAAAAGCAAAACCAATATTCAAAAATAACATAACTCCCTGATTCAGGTTACTTCCCATCACGCTCAACTCCACCGGCCCGATAAAACTATTGTAACTCAGTGTGCCTCCATACCCTACAACAACATCCTTCATAAAGAATACTTTTTCAACCTCATTATTCAGGTTACCGGCGTCGGCTAAAAGGGTAAAGTATAACTTTCCAAAAGGGTTATACTGTAATCGCATCCTGGCAATGGCAGCATAGTAGCCATAGCGCTGTACAAAATGCAAACCGCTAAAAGGCACTAGATTATCTACATAATTAATCTCGTTTAACCCCCCAGCGCCAAACCAATGCTGAATAGGTGGAGACTCATCACGCAAAGTGCCACCTGCAAAAAGCCCCGGACGAAAAACAAACCTGTTTGACATCCTAATGTTTTGCTGGTATTTAACATGGAGGACCAAGGCGTTGGTAAACAATTCATTAGTCCAGTTGTCAACCAAGGGTACTATATACGATGCGCGGGCATTTAGCAGGAATCCGGTTGTCGAGAAATAAGGTTTATCACGGGTATCGGCATGTACACTAACAAAGGCACTACCGTAAGAATTGAAGCCCGTCATACTATCCAGAACAGGATCAATCAAATATTCTTGCGTTAGACTGAAAAGTTCGTATTTCAATCCGAAGCGCCAGTTTAGCATATTGCCCCGGTTTTGCGTGAGGAAGGCTGAGAAATTCAATGCTGTAAAGCCAAGATTGTTAATTTCTTTTTTTCCATCGTAGATATTAAAGCCAAAAGTATACCATTCAAGTTCGCTTCCAAAGCTGGGTTTTAGCCCATTCGAAATGGTATAAAAAGCTTTCAATCGGGGATTTGTGCCCAATATAAATTCGGTAAAAAGTTTGCTTCTATCGCCTAACACGTTTCGGAAAACACCGGCCAGCATTATACTTCCCTGATAATCGCTGTCGTAATGAATGGCCGCTGACAGATAACCGGGTGCCCCCTCCTCCACTTCTATGATCAGGTTGGCTCGTCCATCTTCAGCTTTCTCCAGTTCATAGAACACATACTTAAAGAAACCGGTACCAAATAAGGAAGTTACTGTTTCTTCAATTTCATCAAACTCTACGGTTTTCCCTTCAAACGACTCAAAATAATTATCGAGGTAAATGGTCGACATCTTGTCATGCCCCCTATACTTCACCTCAGCTATCTCAATGGTTTCCAGAGGCTTTGCATCCATTACCTTGGGCGCACGGTATTCTATTGCATTTAGCGAATCGGCCAGGCGTTTGAGTTGAGGATAGTATGAACGGGCAACACGTTCGCCTTGAGCGATAATGGAATCATATTTCACAAAATCCATCATCCCCTCCGAAACGCTAAAGAGAATATCCAGGTTTATGAGTTTTTTAGCCTCCATGTTGGCATGTTGCCGATGAAAGGAAATAATCTGATCGATAATAACCGTGACCGATGATAATTCCTCCATGCTGTTCTTGAGTGGAGATTGCACATCGCCGCCAATGAGAAACTGAGCTCCCATTTTTTTTACGTCCGCCGCTGGATAATTATTCACAACGCCTCCATCCACAAGGTATTTTCCTTGATAATGGGTGGCAGAAAAATATCCAGGTATCGACATGCTTGCCCTGACTGCCATTGGCAGGTATCCGCTAGTAAGCTCAACAGCTTCACCGGTAAAAATATTTGTGCCAATACACAAGAAAGGAGTCGGTAGCTTGCTAAAGTCGGTGACATCCCACACCGGACTAAAAAACCGGTTTAGTATCAAATTGACTTCCTGTCCGTAATACAAAGAGCTGCTAAGACCTATCTTGCGTTTATTCAGCGGCAGCGAAACAATAGATTTTTCCCAGAGATCGCGCTCCTCGTAGGCTATATATTTCCTGTCTATTTCGTCGCGCAGCACCATATCCCAATTTTGCTCACGGACCACCCGTTCAATTTCATCGGCACTGTATCCTACCGAATATAATCCGGCCATGATACTGCCGATGCTGGTTCCGCCAACATAGTCAATGGGCAGGCCAACCTCCTCGAGCACCCTGAACAAACCAATGTAGGCAAATCCTTTGGCACCACCTCCACTTAAAACCAAACCAACTTTTGGACGTTTCTGTTTGCCATCTGGTTCGTTTGTTTGCACATCGGACGCCACCACAAAAGTGCTCAGAAAAGCCAAAATACAACTAAAAAATAAAGGTCTCATCATGGTGTTAATGTTTATGGAATTAACAAATGTACCTCATTTTTTTATTGAAAAACAAGTTCTCTAAAAATATCGTCTGGTAATAAGCATCAAATCACAAACTGTAATTCGCTAATCAGAATTTTGGCTCGAATGTGGCGTAATCGATTGGGAGTTTGGTAAACTGAGTAAAAAAGTTATTGAATTCGTCGTAATTGTTGTTATTTGCTATGAAGCGGTAGGGGTATCCGGCTTTGAAACCAAGTGTATCGGCTTTAACGAGAGCCATACTGGCTGTATCGTTCGACACTCCGAAATTGATGCGCCCATCTCCAAGTTTTTCGACCAACCAAACCGCATCAGTGCTAAAAGTAAGGTAAGTTTCTTTGTCGCCATAGGTTGAAATATTAAACACAACCTGAAACACATCAGGTGGTACAGCAGGCGGATCGAGGTAGCTGTATACCGGGATATCGCTGGTGGAATTGGTTTTTCCGCAATTTGTAAAAAAAGAAACCGAAATAATACCGGCTATAACCAAAAAAAGAGCTGATGTTTTCATTTTATATACCTTAGTTCTTTAATAACGGAGCTATCGACTCAAAATTATGCAGCCAATATACAACAAAAGTTTCTATGCCAGATTTTTACCATGACATTGTTTGTATTTTTTTCCACTTCCGCACGGACAAGGATCGTTGCGACCAACGCGTTTTTCGACCTTGACAGGTTGCGGTTTGCTTTTGTCCTGCGTGTCGCTATGCGCTTGCGATAGCAAGTCGCCACGTTGTTCTTTCATTTGCGAACGATCGATACCTTTGGGCAGTTTAGCTTCTTTTAGTCCTGCTTGATTCTGCATGAAAATATCGCCTTTAATCAGGTAAGAAACCACATCCTTGTTGATCTTATGGATCATCTTTTTGAACAATTCAAACGATTCAAATTTGTAGATGAGCAAAGGATCTTTCTGCTCGTATGAAGCATTTTGAACGGATTGTTTCAGGTCGTCCATTTCGCGGAGTTGTTCTTTCCAGCCCTCATCGATGTGTGAAAGGGTGATTCCTTTTTCAAAAGCCAGCGGCACTTCAGCCCCGTTCGATTCAACAGATTTTTTCAGNTTGGCCACAACCTGGGTTTGGCGGATGCCATCAGAAAAAGGAATAGCGATGTTTTCATATTGGCTTTGATTTTGGTACACNTCGCGAATTACAGGCAAGGTGTTTACCGCCAACCGTTTACGCTTTTCAATATAAGAGGCATATACCTGATCGAATAGCTCTGATGCCAGCTCATCAACACTTTTGGTTGAAAAATCGGAATCACTAATAGAGGAATCAATGGCCAGTGTCCTGAACAATTCCAGCTTAAATCCTTCAAAATCACGTGCTGACTGGTATTCAGCAACAATGTTCTCACACAGGTCGTAGATCATATTCGACACATCAACAGCCAGTCGTTCACCAAAAAGGGCGTGCTTACGTCGCTTGTAAATTACCTCACGTTGGGCATTCATCACGTCATCGTACTCAAGTAGCCGCTTACGTATCCCGAAGTTGTTCTCCTCCACTTTCTTTTGAGCCCTCTCGATGGATTTGGTGATCATAGAATGCTGAATGACTTCCCCTTCCTGCAATCCGAGCCGGTCCATAATGCCGGCAATACGTCCTGAGCCGAACATACGCATGAGGTCGTCTTCGAGCGACACGAAAAACTGTGAACTACCGGGATCGCCCTGACGACCTGATCGACCACGCAACTGGCGGTCGACACGGCGTGAATCGTGGCGTTCGGTTCCGATAATAGCCAAACCACCGGCCTCTTTTACCCCTTCACCCAGCTTAATGTCTGTACCCCTACCAGCCATGTTGGTAGCAATGGTCACCATTCCCGGGCGACCGGCTTCTTTTACAACCTGGGCTTCCTTTTGGTGGAGTTTAGCATTTAACACATTGTGGTTAATATGTTTACGTGTAAGCATACGGCTTAGCAGCTCCGAAGTCTCCACAGAGGTAGTACCCACCAACACAGGCCGGTTTTTCTTCGTCAACGCCTCTATTTCATCGATGATGGCATTGTATTTCTCTCTTTTGGTTTTGTATACTAAATCTTGCCTGTCGTCGCGGACAATGGGTTTGTTGGTAGGTATTACCACCACATCAAGTTTGTAAATGTCCCACAACTCCCCTGCTTCTGTTTCAGCCGTACCGGTCATACCCGCCAATTTGCTGTACATCCTGAAATAGTTCTGCAAGGTGATGGTAGCATAGGTTTGTGTGGCGGCCTCTACTTTTACATTTTCCTTGGCCTCAATAGCCTGATGCAATCCATCAGAATAGCGTCGGCCTTCCATTATACGACCGGTTTGCTCGTCAACAATTTTAATCTTGTTGTCCATGATCACGTATTCCACATCCTTTTCGAACAAGGCATAGGCTTTAAGCAACTGTGTCACGGTATGCACGCGCTCCGACTTGATGGCGTAATTTTTAATCAGTTCACTTTTCTTTTCTAGCTTGGTTTTCTCGGCCAGGTTTTGTTTTTCCAGGTCTGCCACTACCGATCCGATATCAGGAAGGATGAAGAATTCAGGATCGGCATACGACTTCGTAAGCAGGTCAATTCCTTTTTCGGTTAAATCAACAGAGTTATGCTTTTCGTCGATAACAAAAAACAATTCATCATCAACGACATGCATGTTTTTGGCCTGTTCCTGCAGGAAAAAGCTCTCTGTTTTTTGCATCAGCTGCCGGTTACCTTCTTCGCTGAGCAACTTGATGAGGGCATGATTTTTCGGCAATCCGTGATGGGCACGCAGCAGCAACTCACCGGCTTTCTTCACGTTATCGTTATTCGACTGGTCTTTAAGCAAATTTTTTATCTCGGCGAGAAGCCCGGAAACGAAGTTTTTTTGTGCATTATAAAGCGAAAGCACATCCGATTTCAAAGCATCAAACTCCTGCAAATCGCCTTTGGGGGTTGGTCCTGAAATAATCAATGGAGTACGGGCATCATCAATTAAAACGGAGTCTACCTCATCGACGATAGCGTAATTATGTCCGCGCTGAACCATCTCCTCCGGGTTTCCTGTCATGTTGTCACGCAGGTAATCGAATCCAAATTCATTGTTTGTCCCAAAAGTGATGTCCGAGAGGTAAGCTTTCCGTCGATCGTTTGAGTTTGGTTGGTGGTTGTCAATACAGTCTACGGACAGGCCATGAAACTGATAAAGCATGCCCATCCACTGCGAGTCACGACGGGCCAGGTAATCGTTAACAGTAACTACATGAACTCCTTTGCCAGAGAGCGCGTTCAGGTATACAGGCAGTGTTGCCACGAGGGTTTTTCCTTCACCTGTCGCCATTTCCGCAATTTTCCCCTGATGCAGTACCACGCCTCCAAAAAGTTGCACATCGTAGTGCACCATGTCCCAGGTGATGGTATTTCCACCCGCCATCCATTTGTTGTCGTAATAAGCCTTGCCATCTTTAATGTTCACCGAATCCAATACTGAGGCCAAATGCCCGTCCATTTCGTTGGCAGTAACTTCTACCACTTCGTTTTCCTTAAACCGTCGGGCCGTTTCTTTCACCACCGAGAAAGCTTCAGGAAGCAATTCACCCAGGGTTTGCTCGGTTTTGTCATAGCTCAGCTTGATAAGCCGGTCGATATTTTTATAGATTTCCTCTTTTTGATTGGGGTCAAGATCGGGTTGGTCGTTTATCTGTTGCTTCAACTTAGCAATCTCGCTTTCCTCTTCAGCAATATTCTCGCGGATTTTCGCTTTGAACTCCAATGTTTTGGCTCTTAGCTCATCATTGCTAAGCAAACGTATTGTTTCGTAGGCTTCTTTAATTTTTCCCACTATCGGGGCTGTAGCTTTGGCATCACGAGAGGCCTTGTCGCCCATTAACTTTTTAAAGAAATTTATCATTTTGGTTCTGTTTCAAAATTATCATGTGATCAACAATTATTCCAAACCTCACATGGAGGGGAAAATCAGGGGCAAAGGTATTTAAAAAACCAGCCTGACAAAGGGTGATTTTTAAAGCAGCACACAACAAAATCATTTGCTATTTGTTGTATCGCGTCATAAAACGTCTGATATACAACTCCATTCCCTCTTCGGGAGCAGGTATATATTGATAGGCCATCGTGCCATCGGGATTGATTAACATGTAAGCAGGGAAAGTTTTAATTTGAAATTTTTCAGGCAGTAAAGAGGTGTCAGGTACCATGACCCACTGTGTATGTTTCTTTTCATTTGGAGCAATCTCACCAACCATTTTGGGGTCAATCCCGGCATGTAACACCAGTAAGTTTACACTGTCGTTAAACGAAGGCAACATCCTGCCTATGAGTCCTTGATCGTAAACACATTTTGGGCAATTATCAGTCGTCCAAGAAATTAGGGTGAACTTTCCTTTAAAAGAATCAGAATCGACCAGGTCGCCCCTTAGGTTTTTGAGATTTATCTCAGGAGCCTGATATCCATAATCAAGAGCTGTTAACCGGACGACAAAATGGGTAGCCACGTTCTTTACCAAGGCAAACGATGAAGCTCTGGCAAGTTGCTTCAGTTTTAAAATCACAGACCGTTTATTGATGTCGGCGCTATAGTACATGTCAGACAACAAAAGGGTAAACACCAACTCTGCAACCTCTTGGTTTGAAGCCAGTAGTGTATCCTGCTGAAGTAAAGCCAACACCTCTTTATAATTCTTGTCCAAAGTTAATCCTGTCAACGACAAAATTGTAGTTTCCATTGACAAAGTTTTTCAGGTAATTATCAAAAAAGGCCTTAAAAAAGTCAGTATACTGGATATTGTTGTCTAAAACTGGCTTGTCTACTATTTCATTTTTCAGGACTTCGTGATCCTTCGTACGTTTACCAATCCAATCGAGCGAGACGAAGGCATAGTGGATATAGTTTTTCAGGTACGGGCTTTTACGATCGGCGAACCGTTCTTCAATTTCGGTACGAAAGCCGTCTAAAACAGCCTTGTTACGTGAGCGGTAAACGGCCTGAGCGTTGTTATAAATAAACTCGTTGTACAGCTGATTAAACAAGCCAATATCGTCCTGAAGGCCCTGATCGCCGGCTACCTGGATGGAAAACTGCAGAGGAAGTCGATCGAAAACCGAGCCCGAGTTCAGCGTATCCTGATAAGGAATATCAATTTCGTAAGTAGCTGAAGGGGAAAGGTACAGTTGACTTTTCTCAAGGTCTAGTGCCAAAAAACCAAAAGTTACCTCGCTAATCTCTCCTTCCAGCGAAAACCGTCCGGTTGCATCGGTAAACGTCTCGGCAACAGTTTTTTCCAACATCGAAAACTGATCTGCATAAGTAATCACCCTCACCCGGGCATTTGGCTTCTCGTCGGCACGGCCCTTCATGTAAAAGTGTTGTGAAATCAGGGGATTCACGAACAGGATAAACAAAGCAACAGCAAAATACTTCATGTGAGCAGAACGTGAAATGACTACAATAATTTTATTTCTTCAATAATTTCGGGAGGCACCATGAAGCTTATATCGCCTTTGTAACGGATTACATCGCGTACTATACTTGAAGAAACCGGTGTATAACGGGCTTCGGCAAGCAAGAATACCGTTTCAATTTGATGATCGAGCATTTTGTTGACCTGGCCAATGCTTCTTTCGAACTCAAAATCGGCAGAGGTGCGCAAACCTCTGAGCAAGAAGCCGGCACCCACCTCCCGGCAAAAATCAACCGTAAGGCCGGAGTACTGGTGAACACGCACGTTAGGCAATCCGGCAAAAACTTGTTCGATCCATTTTATTCGGGTTTCGGCAGCAAACATGGCCTTTTTCTCGGAATTTAAACCCACTGCCACGATAATCTCATCAAAAAGCGAGGCCGCCCTGTTGACCAACGAAACATGCCCCTGAGTAATCGGATCGAATGATCCGGGAAAAACCGCAGTTCTTTTCATGATTAAAAATTTGAGTAAAAATAAAGGATATTTTCAAACCACAGCTCACGGCTTGAGATTAGAACGAGAATCCCACTGTCCCAGACCCGTCGGGTTTTTTTTAACCCGCCGGGTCGAGAAAAAACACCAACCCGATTTCGACCCGACGGGTTTTGACCAACCCGGAGGGTCTGGTGTTCAGTGCTCAGTGTTTAAAAGGAGTGTAAATTGACTAATGAGAATCTTAAGCAGGATGTTTTACCTCAGCAACGATACTATTCCTTTTGGTACCTGGATTGAAATCCAGGGTTACAATGTCGGTCGTGCCTACGGCACTTTGAAGTGATGTTGGGGAACTCTGTTGGCTCAAGAAATATTGAATATAGATTAGCAGCCTGCTCGTACGGCGTGAAATGATGATTTAAGAAGGAAATTATAACATTGAGATTCTAATATAGGCAGTGACCATTAGTGGCTTTAAAAAAACATTTCTTTATCAACATGCAAAATCAACCTATACCTACAACCAACAAAAACCCAACGATAACCACTTCAAACAAACGTGTTAGTGGTAAAAAACAGGCGATTGCTTAAAAACTTTTTTGAGTCCTACGTAGAAAAATTTACATACTCATCTAAAATTCAAAAAAAGTGGCTACTTTTGGCAGGAGGTAATCAAAAATTGGGAGAACCATGAGAATAAACTTTCAAAAAATATTTTCCGGTCAAGAGATTCCTTATAATTTCAACCAGATATTGCAATCCACTATTTTTGATTGGTGTAATTGTCAGGGTGATGATATTGGTACACTTTGAACTTTCCTTAAAAAAATATTGCTATGAAAAAGATTGACCTAATTATCCAAACCTTACAAACCGAACTTGTTGCGAGAAAAAAGAGTTACTTTGTAATATCACAGGCAACAAAAATACTTAAAGAGAAAGGAATATTAACCCAGACGGATGTTTCAAAAGGGTTTTTAAAAAGTGCTTTAGAAAATGGAATGATCCCACAAGCTACTAAAACTTCTAGGAAACCAAGACAATGGAGAATTCACAAAGAAAACATTAAACCAATTATAGACCAAGTAGAAAAAAATTATAATGTTGAGGTTAATAAGAAAACCAGCAGACAGGATATTCGTGGAGAGGAAAAAATTAAATCACTAATCAACACAGAGCAATCACACAGGTCAAATGAAAGACAAATGTATTTCTTATGTCCAAACTGTGGTGTAAATGTTTCAGTACCTTTAAAATATAGACACCATGATGAGTTGAAATGTTACAATTGCCTATTAACATTTAAAAACCCAATATTTCATCAAAATGATAACACCGTTTATCAGAAAACGCATTTTCGGCGAAACGGTAATTTTTCCACTTCTAATCAAACTAAAAAGTATCTTCCAATTGGAACACAAATATTCCGAGGCTTATTGGCAGGAATAATTGTGTGGGTATTTGTTAAGGGCTGTACACAAACACCTGAAGAATCAATGCGTCAGTACCAGAAAGAACAGAAATCAATCCGAGAATATGAAAAGAAAAAAAAAGAAATTGACGAGTATTTTGAATTTATGGGAGGGCAGGAATAGATCAAAGCTATAGTAACTTATAACCAAAACTCTAATGTATATGACAGACTTTAACAATAATCAAGTAGCACAAGTTTCAAATTTTCTGCAAAACTATATGCACAAAAATAATATTACTTCTATGGCAGCAGATGAATGCGCAGATATACTCGCAAGGAACAATGTATTACCAAATACCATCGGTCCAAAACCAGGCTTTAATTTCAGACAGATGCTTCGTGATGGTCGCGATGGAATAATTGACCTTGTAGAAGGAGCATATCAAGAAAGGCCAAAAACAAGGTGGACAATATTTAAAAAGTGATATTGAAGCATTTCACACAATCTATTGGACTCTCTACCACCAAAAAATCATTGTGAGAGCCACCTACTCCGATAGCCTATGGAAAACAAAGGCTATAGAAATATCTTATAAATGAAGAATAATGAATACAGTAAGGCAACAAAAATCTATTGATTTTCAGTAACTTATTAATATTTTGGGATAAGGGTGATCAACTTCAAAGATTCACAAAATCGGTGTTCGATATTCGGTGTTTAAAAGGAGTGACGAACGAGTCACCAAGCCAAAAGCTCACAGCCTTCCCCCTCTCGTTTGCGATTAAACCAGATAAGGTGAAAGTGTCTCCGATAAAGAACGATAGCTTGATGAGAGGGCCTCGCGGCTTTTGTCTGGCGTAAACCACACAGTCTCTGTTATTTGTTCGTTTGTTTGTGGGCGCAAACTGCTTCTGCCTTCGGCTGACATCAAAAACCAATAGGTACGCTTAAGCATATTTTCATGGTTCTCCTTGTAAATATGCCACGTGTCGGGCAAGGCAGAGACGATCGACAAACCCTTCACGCCTGTTTCTTCCTCCACCTCTCTCAGGGCGGTTTCGTGAGGTAATTCACCGTGCTCTGCCTTTCCTTTGGGCAAGTCCCATCGTTCCCACCGCTTGATAAACAAATAATTACCATCGCTGTGCCGGACAAG
>JGI10211J34971_10000707_pt1 | contig 27671 bp, 22 predicted proteins | sample Etolagsediment_FD_34971 | JGI IMG/M metagenome (IMG submission 34971)
GATTCCGACCGCGTCGTGAGGGCGAGGGGAGTGGCGGTGGATTCCGTCCGCGTCGTGAAGGTGAGGGGAGTGGCGGTGGATTCCGTCCGCGTCGTGAAGGCGAGGGGAGTGGCGGTGGATTCCGAGGCCGTCGTGATGGTGATGGCGGTGGATTCCGTCCGCGTCGTGAAGGCGAGGGGAGTGGCGGTGGATTCCGCGGCCGTCGCGATGGTGATGGCGGTGGATTCCGACCGCGTCGCGAAGGCGAGGGGAGTGGCGGTGAATTCCGTCCGCGTCGTGAAGGTGAGGGGAGTGGCGGTGGATTCCGTCCGCGTCGTGAGGGCGAGGGGAGTGGCGGTGGATTCCGCGGCCGTCGCGATGGTGATGGCGGTGGATTCCGACCGCGTCGTGAAGGTGAGGGGAGTGGTGGTGGATTCCATCAGCGTCGTGAACGCAGTGAAGAGGATTTTCGCTCCCGTCGGCGGCGCATCGATAAATCACCTGATAAACGATAGCAACCATCGGAAGCGAGCATCCGACACCGAACGCCGCGCGCTGTTATCAGGCACCGCGCGGCCCCCTGTATCCGGTTACTAGGCGGCCGATATTATGAGGTGCGCGGTCTGGCAAAGCGCAACGCCGGGTCTTCAGCGTACTGGGCCTTGATGCGCAGAATATCCGGCAAAGCTTCATGAAATATAGGTACTAGATCGGGGTCAAAATGCCGGCCCCGACCCTCGTCAATCAGCGCTACCGCGGCATCCACCGTCCAAGCTTTTTTGTAGGGTCGCTCGCTAGTTAGCGCATCAAAAACGTCGGCGATGGCCACAAGGCGTCCGCTCAAAGGAATCGCCGCTCCGCTCAGCCGCTGCGGATAGCCGCTGCCGTCCCAACGCTCATGGTGATTGAGAGCGACTTCCCGTGCCATCACCATGACCTCCGCAGGATGCTCTCCCAAAATGGTGGCGCCATACTCTGGGTGGCGCTGCATGATGCGCCACTCCTCCGCATCCAGCTTGCCGGGTTTTAGCAGAATACGGTCTGGGATGCCGATTTTCCCGATGTCATGCATGGGCGCTGCGTGCAACAAGAGATCGCACCAATCCTCGCTGACACCCATGACCTGAGCTAGCAGGCGTGCGTAATGGCTCATCCGCAGCACATGCAGCCCGGTTTCGTCATCCTTGAATTCCGCTGCCTGACCTAGGCGGTGGAGGATCTCTAGGCGTACCGCTTGCAACTCTGCAGTGCGTTCCGCCACTCGTCGCTCCAACTCCCGGTTCTGATCGTAGAGCGCTAGGTGGGTGCGAACCCGCGCTTGGACGATGGGTGGGCTGACGGGTTTGGTCACATAATCCACCGCTCCCAGCGCTAAGCCACGCTCTTCATCATCGATATCACTTTTAGATGTCACAAAAATCACCGGAATCTTCGCCGTTAGCGGATCGGCCTTCAAACGACGACAAACCTCATAGCCGTCCATGTCCGGCATCATCACATCCAGCAAAATCATATCTGGCCGCGGCTGGTTCTGGACAATTTTCAGGGCTTTTACGCCACTCAGTGCCACCTTTACCCGATATTGATCCTGCAAGGCGCCGCGTAACACATCAAGATTGGCCGGTGTGTCATCCACTATCAGAATAGTATGCCGCTCGGTCATGCCTGAACTTCCTCATATCAATAACTTAAAATCAATGCGTGATCAGGCCATGCCTCGCGTCTAGGTGCCCACCACCGCCAGTAGTTTAATGATATCGATCCTACGCTGGAAGAGCGCTTACCGGGTGGCCGATCTGACAGCGGCGAGAAGCCCCAGTGCGGTCTCGAAATCATAACTCTGGATAGCCGCGGTCAACTCGGCCCAGCGCTCCGCTGCTATCAATTGCGACGGTGGAAGAGCGAGTTCATCCACAAGCGCTAGCGCTTGACTATCATCTGCCGCCAGCAAATCATGCAGGCGCTCCAGTGCCACACTCCAATCTGGCGTCTCCATTTGGACCGGTACTGGAACCGCACTCCGACCGGCCAGCCAATCAAGTACCGCAGGGCGTAAGGTTGCCAAGTGCTCAGCCACCTCTGTCAGGGCGAACTCCAGCGCAGTCTGATCCAGCGGCCGACCCTGGGCGGCATGTTCCAGACGCTGCGCCGCCGCTTGCAAATCCCGGGCACCCAGATTGCCCGCCCCCCCCCGCAAACTGTGAGCACAACGCGCCGGTGCCGTGGCATCCTGCCCCCCTTGAGCGGCCCTGAAGTCGCTCTCAAAGGTCTCGGTCTGTGCCAAAAAATGGCGCAACAGACGCTGATAAAGCGACACCTGCCCCCCAGCCACCGCCAACCCCGCATCCAGATCAATACCCGGTAGCTCAGGCAATGACTCCGGCGCCTGAGCCTCCTTCGAAGGCGCTAGTGCAGAGATCGGTGTCGCCGCTACCGCTTGGGAGGAGTTAATCCACTGCGCCAAGGTCTGCCACATCCGCTCCACATCCAGAGGCTTAGCAATGTGATCGGACATACCCGCTGCCAAGGCTTTTTCACGGTCCCCTACCATGGCGCTGGCGGTCATGGCGATGATCGGCAAGTCCCGCCACCTAGATTCGGCACGAATCGCCCGAGTCGCGGTGTAGCCATCCATGATCGGCATCTGACAATCCATCAGGACTGCATCAAAATCCGCTGTTGCCAACCGCTGCAACGCCTGCTCGCCATTATCCGCTAGGGTGACCGTCAGACCCTGCTCAGTGAGCAACTCCTGCACCAATTCTTGATTGATGGCATTGTCTTCCACTAGGAGAACCCGTGCGCCACGCAGTGAGGCTGCGTACTCCTGCACCTGAACCCAGCCCCGCTCCTGCGGGGATTGGTCGCGCACCGGCTCTCCTAGGGCGAGAAAAACGGCATCCAGCAGAGTCGATGGCGTCACAGGCTTGGCCAAAAATGCCGTGACCGGCAGGTGCTCTGCGGCCTGACGCGCCTCCTCTTTGCCGAAAGCGGTCACCATGATCACCGCCGGAATCGGCGTCGGAGTTGCCGCCGCACTCTGCCGGCGCTGTAACCCCTCAATGGCCGCCACGCCGTCCATTCCCGGCATATTCCAATCCATTAACACCAAAGCGTAAGGCTGCCCTAGTGCTTCGGCCTCTTCGACCCTATCTAGGGCACCTTGACCATCCTCGGCTAAGGCCACCCGGAAGCCGAACTCCATCAGCGTCTGCCCTAGGATGGCTCGTGCCGTGGCGTTGTCATCCACCACCAGAACCCGCGAGCCGCCCAGTAGCCGCGTCTGATGCGACCACTCTGTCTGAGTACTAGGCTGCCGATCAAACCACGCGGTAAAGCCAAAGGTACTACCTTGGCCCAGTCTGCTGCTCACCCAGATCTCCCCTCCCATAAGGTTGCACAGTCGTTTGGCGATCGCTAGGCCTAGTCCGGTGCCGCCATACTGCCGGGTTACGGAAGAATCCACCTGACTAAATATCTGAAACAATTTGGCTTGCTGTACCGGTTCAATCCCAATCCCCGTGTCCTGAACCCGGAACTCCAGCATCACCCGATTCTTAAGCTCCCGGCGCAGTTCGACGGAGACCAGAATTTCACCGCCTTCTCCGGTAAATTTAACCGCATTATTCCCCAAATTGGTCAGAATCTGTGCCAGCCGCAGGGGATCGCCGATCAGATTAGTCGGTACCGTCAAGGGTACTTGAAACAGCAGTTCAATCTCCTTCTGCTCGGCCGCTAGACCTACCAGATTGGCCAGTTCGTCTAGCACCGCCTCCAAACGAAAATCGGTGCGTTCTAGGGTCAATCTGCCGGCTTCAATTTTCGAAAAATCGAGAATATCGTTGATAATCCCCAGCAGCGCCTTCGCAGAACCCTGTACTTTTTCAATATAATTATACTGTTTTTGGCTCAGTTCAGTTTGCAGCGCTAGATACGATAGACCAATAATGGCATTCATAGGCGTACGAATTTCATGGCTCATATTGGCCAGAAAATCGCTCTTCGAGCGATTGGCGGCATCGGCGGCGGCCTTAGCTTCCGCCATCGCCTGTTGCGCCCGAGTCAGCTCCCCTTCAGTCTGGTTGCGCACCTGAATATAGGCGCTGAGGGCGGTGGAGAGACGGCGAATTTCCCGCGGCCCGACACGAGGTAGAGCCACTCCCTGGATCTGTCCGGGATCGCGCATCCGTTCAACAGCTGAAACAAAGGTATCAATAGGACGTGATACCCAGCGCAGCAAATAGCTGAACAGGCTCAAAGAGACAGTCAGTATCAGAAAGCTCAGGCTCCAAAAGATTGGCGTTAGCCGCTGAGTATCATGCATATAGTCGGACTCCAGCGCGAAGCGTCGCGCTTCCACCTCCATGGCCGCCTGCTCCAGCGCCCTAGCCAGGGGTTCGGCCAGACGCCGCGCCTCTAGGCGTAGATTGGCCGCTAGCACCCCATCGGCATCAATCAAGGCCGCCGTTTCGTCTAGGGCCCGCTCATCCATGGCGCGCAGCACCTGACCCATCGCCTCAACGTTCCAATCCGCCACCCCCGATCCCTGATTCAGATGTTCGAGGCGTGCAGTCATCTCCTCGGCCATGGTCTGGCGCTGCGAACGCCACTTGGCCAGATCCCCTGGTGCCCCACTGAGAAGCGCCACCCCGCGTTCCGCCAGCATCGCTTCATAAGCCTTGAGCAGACCCAGGGTATCCGCCAACTGCCGTGCCGTTGCTGAGGTCTCCATGGAGAGTTCGGCGATTTGCCGACCATGGCTGACTGAGGTTTTTAAGATGGCGAATGACAATAAAAACAGACCTAAAATACACAAAAAAATCAGCGTAAAAGTACCGCGAATCGTCATGACACCCGATATCAAGGAGCCATCTCCCCTGCCGAGTTTTCCCAACGCAAGGCAAGCAACTGGGACTCCACCTCCCGCAGGGCCGTACCGGCACTGATCCGGCCGCGCAACACCTCATGCCCCATGTTGCCCAACCGCTCGCTCAATGCCTGAAATTCGCGCAGCGGCGGACGTACCCGCGCCACCAACTCACCACGTTGATCTAGGTCAGCCACTAGGGCCAAGACCGGGAAGGAGGCAAACCAGGCTCCGGAAGCAATGGTTGGCCGGTTGGCGATAGCACTCATACCGGATCGGAGAAACACCTCCAACACCGGCGGCTCGTTGAAGTGACGCAGGGCCTGACAGGCCAGCTGCTGACGTGCGGCAGGGAGATTGGCGGGAATGGCTAGGTGCCAGACGCCCAAAGGTGTCACCGGCGACTGCCCCGCCTGATACGGCGCGGCCAGATATCCCAATTGATCATGCTCCATCGCTCTAGCACCGGAAAAGAGTCGTCCCACCCGGGCGGACCAGAGATAACTCAGGGCGCATTCGCCCTCCCGGAAGGCATGCATACGGTCATCCCAGGCCATCGACAGCACGTGAGGATGCGATACCGCTAGCAGGCGTTGTAGGTAGGCTAGGGCCTGATGCATGGCCGGAGTATCCAGCCGCAACGCGCCATCCTCCAGCACCGAGCCGCCAAAAGCTGCCACCAGATGCAGCAAAGTCTGGCCCAATGCGGCACCCGCCTGACCGTTCCAGCATAGGCCGCCATGACCGGCGTCGCGGGTCGCCTCAGCCACCGTCAACAAGGCATCTAGGGTGGCCGGCGGTTCCAACTCCAGCGCATCGAGCACATACTTTCGGTAGACTAAGATTTCCGGATGGGGCTGAATCGGGGCGCCAAACTGCCGACCATCTGCGATCTGACCGCTGGCCCAAGCGCCATTCAGATAGGTATCCGCTGCCAAGTCGCAAGCCGCTAAATCGGTCAACACCCCCTGACCAACTAGGTCCGGCAACCAGACCGCATCCACCGCCAGTAAATCATAATGGGAAGTCTCACGCAGGGCATTGACTAGGATGTGCCGATATAGGGCCTGATAATGCTTGGGTTCGGACGATAGAGGTAAGGAGAATTCGGTGCTGAACTCTGCCTGATGGCGCACTAGAACTTGGCCGAAGGGATCATCCTTGACCAGCAGCCGCAGGGACTCCGCCACCACCGCGCCACTCGCCAAACACAACAGCAGACCAAACCATAGCGGAAAATAGCGCCGCTCCACTGCGTGATAAACCATCACAGCAGCGGTGCCACTTCCCGATAGTGATCAGCAAAGTGTACCGTGATACCGTCACGGATGTAGTCGGGTAACTCCTCAAAATCACCGCGATTGGCTGCTGGCAAGATGAGTTCCATCACGTTGTTGCGGCGAGCGGCGATCACCTTCTCGCGGATCCCACCAACCGCCAACACACGCCCACTTAAGGTGAGCTCACCGGTCATTGCCAGTGGGCGAGATAGCGTGCGGTCGAGCGCCAACAGGAGCAGTGCGCTGGCCATTGTGATACCGGCACTTGGACCATCTTTGGGCGTCGCACCTTCTGGTACATGCAGATGGACTGCCGCTTTACTGAAGTAGTCCTCATCGCTGCCGTAATCGGCGAGGTGGGCGGTGATATAGCTATAGGCGATTTCGGCCGATTCACGCATCACTTCACCGAGCTGTCCGGTGAGTTTAATACCGCGCCGATCCCCATGTACCCGCGTCGCTTCAATGTTGAGTGTCGCGCCGCCAAGCGCCGTCCACGCAAGACCGGTCACCACCCCGATGCCACTAAAGGGCGCCTGCTGCTGGAATGAGGGTTTCCCGAGGAAACGCTCCAGATTCTTTGGGGTCACCCGAATCGGATCGGCATCGGCGATCGCCGCGCCACTATCGGCTGCTTCATCCTGCTGCTGCACCCGCTGCACCACTGCATGCCGCGCAATACGACCGAGCTGCTTCTCAAGATTACGCACCCCCGCTTCACGAGCGTAACCGTCGATCACTTGTCGTAGTGCCGCATCACTTAGTCGCACCTGCGACTTCTGTAATCCAACTCGCTGTAGCTGCCGTGGCCAGAGGTGGTGTTTGGCGATCGCCACCTTCTCTTCGCTGATGTAGCCCGATAGACGAATCACCTCCATCCGATCGAGCAGCGGGCCGGGGATGGTGTCGAGCTGGTTTGCGGTACAGATAAACAGCACCCGTGAGAGATCGAAGCGGAGATCGAGATAGTGATCGAGGAAGTCGCTATTCTGCTCTGGATCGAGTACCTCCAGCAGCGCCGACGCCGGATCACCGCGATAGGAGGCGCCAATCTTATCGAGCTCATCGAGCATGATGACGGGATTGGCGCTGCCGCTCTCCTTAATCGCCTGAATAAACTTACCCGGCATCGCCCCGATGTAGGTGCGCCGATGCCCCTTAATCTCCGCCTCATCGCGCATGCCGCCGAGCGAAAAGCGGTAGAACTTACGCCCTAGAGCATCGGCAATGGAGCGGCCAATCGAGGTCTTACCGACCCCCGGCGGCCCCACCAGCAGCACGATAGAGCCGGCAATCTCCCCCTTTAGCACGCCCACAGCGAGGAACTCTATGATGCGCTTTTTGACATCCTCCAAGCCATCGTGATCGCGATCGAGGATGCGCTGCGCTCGCTTTAGATTGAGACGATCCTTGGTGCAGTTCCCCCACGGCAGTGCGGTGACGACATCCAGATAGTTGCGGGTCACCCCATACTCCGGTGAACCGGTCTCTAAAATCGCTAGCTTCTCTAGCTCCTCATCGATGCGCTGCTGTGCTGCTGCGGGGAGCTGTAGTTTGCCCAGACGCTCCCGAAAACGCTCTTGGGCATCGGTCCGATCATCCTTCTCTAAGCCGAGCTCCTGCTGGATCTCCTTGAGCTGCTGCTTAAGAAAGAAGCGGCGCTGATTTTCACTCATCCGCTCTTCGACACGCTGGCGGATCTGCCGCTGAAGCTTCGCAACCTCCACCTCCTTGCGGAGCAGTACGAGCACCTTTTTCATGCGTGCAAGTACCGGTACTGTCTCTAGCACCTCCTGCAGCGCCCCCTTATCGGCAGTCGTTAAACCGGCGGCAAAGTCGGTGAGCGGTGAGGGATCGTTAGGGCCAAAACGGTTGAGGAAGAACTTTAACTCCTCACTATAGAGCGGATTGAGCGGCAGTAGCTCTTTAATCGTGTTGATGATCGCCATCGCGTAGGCGCGCACTGCGTCGCTCTTGTTGTGACCGACCTCATCCGGATAGCTCACCCGTGCAAGATAGGGGGGGCGGCGTGATAGCAGCTTCTCAATCCGAAACCGTCGTACCCCTTCAGCGATAAACTGCAGCTTACCATCGGCGTGGGCAGGGTGGTGGAGTCGCACCACACTCCCAACGGAGTAGAAGTCATCGGGACGGATCCGATCTTCACGCTCACTACGTACTAGCACCAAGCCGGCTAGGTGTTGCGGGAGTTCACCAATCTTCTCGATGGTATCGATCCACGGCTTCTCATCCATCACCACCGGAAACGCCTGTGCCGGAAAGAAGGGGCGCTCCGATACCGGCAGTAAGTAGAGCGTATCGGGCATTACCTCCTGGGGTAGCGCCAGCTCAGAAGTCGGCGCGCTCTGCTCCGGCTCCATCGGATCCTCATCGTGGAGAAGTTCCGGTTCAAGATCGTCGTCACGGTCAGACATGGGGCCTCACTGGCGGTCGTGGGTGAATGGATTACCGGGGATATTGTGACAGATTTTCCGCTTTGCAACGCTTGCTTGGTGTGGCGGCGATCGGTACATTGCCGCCACTATCACCACCTTAGAACAGGGGATCTACCCATGCGCTACCGCCTACCGGTTATGTTACTACTGCTGACGCTCACCGCTAGCGTGATGGCGCACGAGTCGGGAGAGATTCAGGTCGAGACCCTCGCTAAGAGCCAGCAGAGTTGGGATGGGCGCACCCTACCGGCGTGGCCAACTACGCCACCTGAGGTAACGGTACTGAACATCACCATTCCACCGCATAGCCGTCTCCCACTCCATAAACATCCGGTGATCAACGCCGGTGTACTGCTGCGTGGTGAGTTGACGGTGGTGGCTGAGAGTGGTGAGCGGCGACAGCTTAAAGCGGGGGAGGCGATTGTCGAACTGGTCGATCGCTGGCACTACGGTAGCAACGAGCGCGATGAGCCGGCACAGATCATTGTCTTTTATGCCGGGACGCCCGGGACACCCATTACGGTGATTAAGTAGATTGAACACCCTATACAATGACGGTGGTGTAGTTGGCTGCTATCTAGTGACCGCTAATCGACACGTTCGATGAGCCTTTTTCGTTCTACAGCGGTGGTCGGTAGCGCAACACTGCTGTCGCGGTTACTCGGTTTTGTACGCGATGTGGTGTTTGCCAATACGTTAGGGGCCGGTGCCGGCAGTGACGCCTTCTTTGTCGCCTTTAAGGTACCCAACTTCTTTCGGCGGCTATTTGCTGAAGGGGCATTTGCGCAAGCGTTTGTGCCAGTACTATCGGCCTGCCGAACGCAGCAGAGTCACGCTGAGGTGCGAGCGCTGGTGGCGGCTAGTAGTGGCACGCTCGGGCTGGTGCTGCTGCTGCTGACGCTGTTAGCACTGCTAGCTGCCGATTCGATGGTGCTGCTGTTTGCCCCCGGCTGGGCGTTTAGTGATGGTGAGAAGGCGGCGCTCACCGCCGATCTGCTACAGATCACCTTCCCCTATCTACTCTTTATCTCACTGACAGCGCTAGTCGCTGGCGTACTCAATAGCTATGGTCGCTTTGCGCTGCCGGCACTGGCCCCGGTCTGGCTCAATCTAGCGCTGATCGGTGCGGCGCTCTGGTTCACCCCCTATAGCGATCCACCGGTGGTGGCACTGGCGTGGGCGGTATTTGCTGCCGGTCTACTCCAGCTCCTCTTTCTACTCCCAGGCTTAGCGCAGCTGAAGCTTCTCACTTGGCCACGCTGGGGGTGGCATGACACGGGTGTACGGCGCATCTTGCGCCTGATGGTACCGGGGCTGTTTGGCTCTTCGGTGGCGCAGATCAACCTGCTGCTCGATACGGTGTTAGCCTCGCTGTTAGTGAGCGGTAGCGTCTCTTGGCTCTACTACGCCGATCGGCTGGTGGAGTTTCCGTTGGGGGTGTTTGGGATCGCGCTCGGTACAGTGATTCTGCCGAAGCTCTCGCAGCGCCACGCCCAGTCCGATCCAGCCGCCTTTAGCGCAACCCTCGATTGGGCGCTCCGCTGGGTGCTGCTGATCGCCACGCCGGCAACATTGGCGCTAGCGCTGCTGGCTGAACCGCTATTGACGACCCTGTTTCAGTATGGGGCGTTCACGGCAGATGATGTGACCATGGCGGCGTTGAGTCTGGTTGCCTATGCGTTCGGCCTGCCCGCCTTCATGCTAATTAAGGTGTTAGCCCCCGGTTACTACGCCCGCCAAGATACGCGTACGCCGGTTAAGATTGGCATCATCGCGATGGTCGCAAATATGGGGCTTAATGGGGTGATTGTACTGCCACTCTGGTACTTTGAGGTGCGTGGTGCGCATGCCGGTTTAGCGTTGGCAACGGCGGCATCGGCATTTCTCAATGCCGCGCTACTCTGGCGCGGATTACGACGCCAAGCGGTCTACCATCCAGAGCCGGGGTGGGGGCGGCTGCTGGCTCAACTGCTACTGGCCAATAGTGGATTGCTGCTGCTGCTCCTGCTTGCCCGTGGTAGCGATTCAGCGTGGCTAGCGGCTGAACTATTGACTCGCCTCGGCTGGTTAGCAGCGCTGGTCGTGGCGGGCATTGGACTCTATCTGCTGCTACTGCGACTGGTTGGGGTGGAACTGCGGCAACTACGCCAACTGCGATAGTGGCTGATCACGCCGCTGCATCATCATCGTAACCGGGGCAGGCGGCAAGCGCCGGTTCACAGCGATCAAAGGCGGCAGCGAGGGCTGGATCGAAGTGGCTGCCAAAACCCTCACGAATGATCGCCGCCGCCTGCTCGCGACTCATCGGCTGTTTATAGGGACGACGGCTGCGCAGCGCATCATAGACATCGGCAATGGCGACGACACGAGCGCTAATCGGGGTGGCACTACCCACTAAACCATCGGGGTAACCGCTGCCATCCCATCGCTCGTGGTGCCAGCGAGCAACCTCTGCCCCGATGTGTATTAACCGGTTATTTGGGTAGTGATTGAGGATTGTCTGAAGCGTCTCATATCCGATCACCGGATGGCGCTGGATGATAGCAAACTCCTCTGGCGTCAGACGCCCCGGCTTCAGCAGTACCGCATCCGGGATCCCCACTTTACCGATATCATGCAGGGCGGCGGCGTAACCGATCATTGATGCCTGATCGGCATCGATTGGACGGTCACTATCTTCGATCAACGACTCGGCTAGAAGTCGGCTCTGACGACACATCCGCTCAATGTGTTGACCGGTATCATCATCACGCGACTCGGCCAACTTCGAGAGCGCTAAGATGGTGGAGAGGTGCGCGGCGGTGAGCTGCTCAATCTGCTGCTCAATGGTCTGGTTCAGATCACTATTGTGTCGACGCAGCGCGTCACGCGCCCGCTTTAACTCCAGATGGAGCTCAATGCGCGCCTGCACCTCATCAATCTGAAACGGTTTGGTGATGTAGTCGACCCCACCGGCCTCAAACCCGCGCACCTTATCGCTCACCTCGCCAAGCGCGCTGAGAAAGAGGATTGGGATATCACTCAGTTGTGGTAACGCCTTGAGTGCGAGGCACACCTGATACCCATTCTGCTCCGGCATCAGCACATCGAGTAGGATGAGATCGGGCGGATCACGTTCGGCACTAGCGACTGCCATCCGTCCATTCGGAAAGGCGCGTACTTGGTAGCCGCGCTGCTGTAGCATGGTGCCGAGTAGATGGAGATTGACCGGGGTGTCATCAACAATCATGAGGGTTGATGCAGGGGTATCACTCATCGGGTAGACTCCTGAGTTAGAGGGGGGTTAGCAACAGTGAGCAGTGGCAGTAGGGCATCGTAGGCGAAGTTATCGAGCAATTCGCGCAGGGGGGAGAAGAGGGTCGGTTGTAGCGTCGCAATCTGCCGCAGTATCCGATCTTGCTGATCGATTCGACCATCCATCAGCGCATCGTGTAGCTGTTGACGGATCGCGACAGGGAGCTGATCGATCGCGCTAGCGAGATCGTTTAGGATCGGGATCTGTTCATCTGTCGGCGCTTGATCACCCTGATAGTGGTAGTCGAGGTCAAGTAACTGGGCGATGGTATCGAGTAGAGCTGCTTCACGGAACGGTTTGCGTAGAAAGGCGTCGGCACCTGCTGCTAGCACCTCGGCCTGCTGTTCAGGTAGCACACTGGCCGAAATCACGACAATCGGTAGCGCCGCAGTGACAGATTGCTGTCGTAGTTGGGTGATAACACCGATGCCGTCGAGATCGGGCATGCGCCAGTCGAGTAGCAGCAGATCAGGCGCAGCGCGCTGTACCGAGGCGACTGCGGCGCGACCACTGGTTGCCGTCTCGATCTGAAAACCGAGGCTCTCAAGGAGTTGAGCGAGTGGGATCAGGTTGTCGCGATAATCATCAGCGATCAGCAAGCGGGGGCGGCGCGGGCCAGCGATGTAGGTCACTCGTGATGTCACGGCTGGGTTGGCGCGGCTTAGGGTAGGGAGCCCCACCTGACAGCTAAAGCGGAAGCAGCTCCCGCTCCCTAGCGTCGAGGTAACCGAGAGATCACCACCGAGCTGACGGGCGAACTTGCGACTCACCGCCAGTCCTAAACCGGTACCAACGGTGGCAGCAGCCCCCGCTTGCGCCTGCTGAAAGGGCAAAAATATCGACGTTAGCGCCTCCGGTTCGATGCCACAGCCGCTATCTTCAACCTCGAAGATGATCTGCTGCTTGTGCCCCTCGCGGTGACCGGCTAACACCCGTAAAATAATCCACCCCCGCTCGGTGAATTTAATCGCATTGCCAAGCAGGTTCACTAACACCTGCCGAATCAGCCGTGGATCGCTATGGATCGAATGGGGAACATCGCTATGGAGCCGTAGTTGCAGCTGTAGCCGCTGTTCGGCGGCACGGAGACGGAACATCCGCTCAATGTCAAGAAGCAGCGCACGCAGATCAATATCATCGGGACGCGGCTGCAACTGCCCCGATTCGGCTCGCGCCATCTGCAGTACATCATCGATCAGCGCCAGTAGGTGATCGCCGCTGCGATTGATCGTATGGAGATGATCGCGATGGTGCGAGGCGAGGGTCGTGTCGCGCAACAGCAGTTGGGTGTAGCCGAGAATTGCATTCATTGGTGTTCGGATTTCGTGGCTCATCGCCGCGAGAAACTGCCCACGCGCTTCCGCTTTCGCCTCTGCCCGCAGCCGCTCACTGCGCTCCTCTTCAGCGTTCACCTCAGCGCTCAGATCTTTGATCGTTCCCATGATGGCGGGCGCATCGTGGCGGCTAATCGGTGCTACGGTGAGCCGACACGGGATCGGATGGCCATCGGCGTGGAGCATCCGCAGTAGATAGCTGTTGGGCGCCTGCTCCCCCTGTAGTCGCCGGAGGTGGTAGCTAATGACTAGTGGCCGATCATCGGGATAGACCAGATCGATAAATGGGCGATCGAGAACCGCTTCCGGACGATACCCCCCACTGTGGGCAATCGCCTCATTGCAGAAGACTAGCTGCTGATCTTGGACGATAAAGACCCCATCTTGCATGCTGTCGATTAGGGTGCGATAGAGGGTACGCGACTGCTGCAGCGCCTGCTCTGCCTGTTTGCGCTCGGAGATGTCCCGCACAATCGCCTGTAGATAGGCGACACCATTGAGGGTAAAGGCGTTGAGCGACACCTCGGCCATAAAGAGTTCACCCTCGGCGCGGCGATACTGCCACTCAAACAGCTGTGATTGACCAGCGAAGGCAGCCGCGGTGAGTGCCGCCGCACGGCTAGCGGAGTCACTCCCATCTGGCTGCTGCGGCGGGGAGCGATCGGCAGCACACGTGCCGAGTAGAGCCTCATAGCGCTGATAACCGAAGGTGGTGAGAGCGGTCTCGTTACAGATGGTGACACGACTACCGCGTAGAATCAGGATCGCATCGCGTGCCGACTCAAACATCACCCGGTAGCGCGCTTCGCTGTGGCGCAGCTGCTCCTCGCTATCGAGGGTGTGGAGTGCGTGGCCAATGTCATCGGCGAGCTCTGCTAACGTCTCACTTTCGGCGCAGGTAAGCGGCTGTGAGAGCTGTAGCGTCAACCAACCGTGGAGGTCGGTGTGGTAGCGTAGCGGGAGCGTGGCGTAGTGGTACTGACCACCGATCACCGGCAGCAGACAGTAGTCACGACTGCCAACATCGGATGGGGGGGCGATACGGGCACAGATGACGTTTCCCGCGCCGTCGGGTGAGCGGTTAGCGTAGAAGTAATGCCCCTCGGGGGTGCCATCGCGCTGCATCGGTAACAGTTGTACGCTCCGCAGCTGCTGGTGACCAATCAACTCACGACAGATGGCGTGCAGTAGCGCTTCACGATCACGCTCGCGTACAATCAACCGGTGTATTGTGCGTACAATATCGAGGATTGGGCAGTTCGTTGGCGCAACACTTAGCTGTATCATCTCCCTATTCCCTCTATTTTTGGTGACTAATTGGTACGGTAGCCAGTCGTTGGCCATATTGTTATCGTTTTTACTGACAACGGCAACCGCTTGCCACACCCGCGCCATCACCCTACACTTTCGCAATGAGTGAACCTGTAACAACCACCACCCCGCTACAAGAGAGCGTCCGGCAGCAGCGCGAGCAGCTAACCGTGCTGCTCAATCAGACCATGCGGCAACTAGCGGTCGATTGTGCGACGCAGTTAACTGCGCGGACAGCGCTAGAGCAGCAGCTTCAGCAGGCGATGAGTAGCATGGTGTACTGTAAGCACCTTTATGTACTCGACGCCGCTGGGCGGCAGATCTGTAGCAACATCACCCGTGATGGGAGCGATCCGAGTCAGTTTGGTCGTGATCGTGCCGATCGCCCCTACATGCAAGAGATTGTCGGTGTCACCGACTTTAAGCTCTCCGAAGCCTATATCAGTCGCAATAAGCGCCGACCATCACTGACCGCTGTGCAGGTGATCCGCAATGCGGCCGGTGATCGGATCGGTTTTCTGGGTGCCGACTACGATCTGCGCGAGCTACCCGGTACTGAAGCGCTCTATCGTGAACCCGATAGTTGGCGTCAGATTAAGGGTGATCCGGCGATTCGGGGCGGGTTGTTTGCACAGCAGCGGGTTGAGAGCCGTATGGATCGCCATTTAGATGAGGTGCTATCACTCCTAACCGAACTGATCTTAGAGCATGGCGTGTTTCACGGTAAGCTCCATCTATCGAGCAGTCGGGCGACCATCTGGTTGGTCGATGACCCATGGAGCTATCGTATCCTCTCAATCGATGATCTGATCGATCCCGATATCTGCCTTGCACTCCCTCGTCGCCCCTACACTGAGCGCTCAATCGTGCCACCGGCCGACCTCCCGCCACTCTTTGAACTGATGCGCCAGCTCCGATTTGCGGATGAGACGATCTATCTGCGCTCAGGCTCAATCAATGTGATCAACGGCATGGTGTCACTCAACTTCTCCTGCGACGGCTCGCACTATCTGCGTTACGACGATTTTCTACAACGTGGGCTGCGCTTCTGGTTTGGTGAGGCGCTAGCGTGACGCTCTCATCAATAACGCACGTCGCACCGCTAGCACAGCGCACCCATATTTTAGTCGGTGATAGGGGGCTACAGCGGCTTAGCCAGACGCACCTACTGTTAGCGGGGTTGGGAGGGGTTGGCTCCTATGCCGCTGAAGCGTTAGTGCGTGCAGGTATTGGACGGCTGACCCTAGCGGATCACGATGTAGTCGCCGACTCTAACCTCAACCGGCAGCTACCGGCGCTCCACTCAACGATCGGCGAGAAGAAGTTGCAGGTGATGGCGCAGCGGCTGCGTGACATCAATCCGGCTGTTGAGCTGACGCTACTCGATCGCTTCTTGAGCGCCGAGGAGATGCCAACACTACTGACCACTGGTTTCGATTTTGCGATTGATGCGATAGATAGCCTTAACAGCAAGGTGGCACTGCTCATCGGCGCCCTCGAAGCGGGCGTACCGATCGCCTCTAGTATGGGGGCCGGGGGGCGGCTCGATCCATCGCAACTGGTGCTCGGTGATGTGATGGACTCGACCATCTGCCCATTGGCTCGGCAGATCCGCAAACGGCTCCGGCGGCGCGGCATTGGCCGGGGGGTGTTGGCGGTCTGGTCAACCGAAGCGGCGCGGCCACCGCTACCACCGGAAGCGACCGATCGCGGTCGTCCGCGGGCGGTCAATGGGACTATCAGCTACATGCCGGCGCTGTTTGGCCTGACGTTGGCTGGGGCAGTCCTGCATCGGCTACTGCAGCCGGTCATCTCAGATCGGGTGGAGTCGGAACGCCTCTAGTGGCAACATTTGATCGCCCAATATGGGGTTGGGCACTCTACGATTGGGCCAACTCCGCATATGCCACCAGCGTCATGGCGGGTTTCTTCCCGATCTTCTTTAAACAGTATTGGAGTGGTGGTGTTGATCCGGCTGAGAGTACGCTACGGCTCGGTCTTACCAATGCCGGTGCGAGCCTGCTGGTGCTGTTACTAGCACCGCTGATAGGTGCACTAGCGGATGGTTGGGGGGCGCGTAAACGGCTACTGCTCCTGTTCGCGCTGCTGGCGATGTTGGCGACCGCCCTGCTACCGCTAGTGGCAGCGGGCGCGTGGCAGTGGGCAGCACTCCTCTATCTGATTGGCAATATCGGTTTTGCTGGGAGCGTTGGCCTCTACGATGCCCTGCTGTTGAGTGTGGCGCCCCGGCAGCGCCTCGATGTGGTCTCAGGGTTGGGGTTTGCGCTCGGTTACTTAGGGGGCGGCCTGCTGTTTGCGCTACAGGTGTGGTTGGTCAGCGATCCGACTCGTTTTGGTCTCGCCGATAGTGCGGCGGCAGTGCGGGTATCACTACTGAGTGTGGCGATCTGGTGGGGGCTCTTTTCACTACCGCTACTCTGGTGGGTGGAGGAGCCAGCCGGTCGCACCGCCTCAGTAACCACTGCCCTGCGCCAAGCGCTCGCGCAGCTCGCGGCGACGCTGCGCGAGCTGCGTCAATTACGAGTGGTCACCACCTTTCTAGCCGCCTACTGGCTCTATATCGATGGCGTTGATACCATCGTGCGCATGGCGGTTGATTATGGATTGGCGCTCGGTTTTGCCGCCGATAGCCTGCTGCTGGCGCTGCTGCTAACGCAGTTGGTCGGTTTTCCCGCTGCCCTACTATTTGGCTGGCTCGGTGCTCGAATCGGGCCGCAGCGTGGGCTCTATCTGGCACTATGGGTCTATCTACTGGTCGTGGTGTGGGCCTCACAGATGACAACGGTGAGCCAGTTCTACACCCTAGCGGTGGTGGTAGGATTGGTGCAGGGAGGGGTGCAGTCACTCAGCCGCTCGCTCTATGCGCGCCTCATCCCACCCGAGCGGGCGGGTGAGTTTTTCGGTTTTTACAACATGATGGGACGCTTTGCGGCGATCTTTGGGCCGCTGTTAGTGGGCTGGACAGCGGCACTTAGTGGTAGCTCACGCCTCTCACTGCTGTCGGTAGCGCTACTCTTTATCGCTGGATTGCTGCTGCTGATGCGGGTCGATGTGAGCGCGAGTGCGCCGCTGCGCCGCGAACATTGAGGTGGGGTCGGGCAAATGGCCGATTGCCTAGCGTGCGCTAGGTGATTTGCCATAGTGAGGGTTGGATCGATCCCCTGAAAATGGCGTTGCGGGTTGACTCATCAGTTGGTCTCTTTTTTGCGATAGCTTGGCGCTCTGATGTTGTGAGCTTCCACTATGGCGATCAGTGGCAGTGTTCGATTCAGTAACGCCTCCGGTGTGGGGGCTAACATAATGATAGGTGATGTGATGCGGATGCGTGGGGTATGGTTATTGGCGGGCTGGCTGCTAAGTGGTGTGGTACTAGCCGAAGGGGTCGTGGTAGAAGCGCCCTGGATCCGTGAGCCCCCACCAGGGAGTCGAGCGGCCGGTGGATTTATGGTGCTACGTAATCAAACAGCGGATGAACAGGCACTGATTGGCGCTACCAGTCCTGCATTTGGGGTGATTGAGTTGCACCGTACCATTGTGCAGCCGGGGCAGCGGATGATGCGGATGATTGCGCAGCCGCGCATTATGGTGCGGCCGTATGGTATTACGCAACTCCAGCCAGGTGACTACCATCTGATGCTGATGCAGCCGAAGCAGTCGCTACAGGCGGGGGATAGTGTACCGATCACGCTGCTGTTTGAAGATGGGAGTGAACAGCAGATCGCCTTTCCAGTTCAAGCCGATCAAGCGAGCGCCCCGAACGGCGGTGGCATGCACCATCAGCACCACCACCACTGAGATTGGTGACCACACTACTACCGCTGCTGCAGCAGGCGGGACCGATCGGGTGGTTGCTGATCGGCTACTCACTACTAGCGCTCACCATCATCATTGAGCGGCTGCTGTTTCTGCTGCTACAGCGGGCGCCACCACCACAGCTTGAAGCGGCGTTGCAGCAGAGACCAACCGGTGCTGAAGTGCGCCGTTTAGTTGCCACTAAACGGAGTGCTGAACTGCGTCTATTAGCGGCTATGATTGCAGCGCATGATGCAGGCGTGCGCGATTTGGGTCGTGTCGGTAGTCGCGTCGGATCGGTTGAGTTACAGCGGTTAGAGCGGGGCTTTCGCACCTTAGCGATCTTGGGTAACACCGCCCCCCTGCTCGGGCTGCTCGGCACCATTAGCGGTATGATCCAGACCTTTCGAGTGATTGAGGGATCAACTGCGGCTGTCAATGCATCACAGCTAGCCGGTGGGATCTGGGAGGCGCTAGTGACCACGGGTATCGGTCTGGCCGTGGCGCTACCGATCCTGCTACTGCTCCATCTACTCGAAGGGGGCGCAGATCGGCGTGCGCAGCGGATGCGCTACTACGGTTCACTGCTATTAGAGCGGGTGTCGGCTAGTGATATGAGTGAGATACCGCAGCCGGAGGCACCGGTACACCATCGAGATGGAACGCTCCATGCGATGTGATGTATGAATAGTGCCCTACAGTTTGAGGGGCGGCGACGCAGTAGCGGTGTGCTCAATCTCACTCCGCTGATCGATGTGGTCTTTCTGCTCCTGATCTTCTTCATGCTAACGGCCCAGTTTACCGCGGAGCGGGTGTTACCGATCGATCTGCCAACGGCTGCAGGGGCACCGATCACTGCAGCACCAGAACCGCCGCTAGAAGTGACCCTGCTCACCGAAGTTGCGGTGCAACTGGCCGGTGAACCGATCGCAGGAGGGGTCGCTGCCCTGTTTGAACCGCTCCAGCGCGCGCTCGCATTGAGTCGCTCCAAAGCGCTCCAGCTACGCGGCGATCGCAGCGTTTCGCTGGCAACACTGGTTCAAGTGCTGGAGATGGCTCAACGCGCTGGCGCGCAGCGAGTTGATGTGGTGACGGTTGCACATTAGTGGATTGGGGGCGTTGGTCGATTGCGCTTCTGCTAGCGCTGCTACTCCACCTACTGTTGTGGTGGCAGCTTCCCCATCTGTTACCGCCACAGGGTGAACGCGGCAGTGCGCAAACCGGTGTGACCCTAAGGTTAGCCGCCCGATCGGCACCCTCATCATCGGCAATGGCATCAGAACCGCGACAACCTGTAGTAGAGCAAATCGCATTAAAACCGGAGCGGGAGCCCGAAGCGGAGCGGGAGTCCAAAGCGGAGCGGGAGCCCGAAGCGGAGCGGGAGCCCGAAGCGGAGCCGGAACCTAAACCGGAGCCGGAACCTAAACCGGAACCCAAACCGGAGCCCAAACCCAAACCCAAACCTGAGCCTGAACCTAAGCCCAAACCGGAGCCTGAGCCCAAAGCGGAGCCGGAACCTAAACCGGAGCCCAAACCTAAACCGGAGCCCAAACCCAAACCGGAACGCGATCCGGAGCCTAAATCTGAGCCCAAACCGGAGTCTGAGCCCAAACCCCAACCTAAGCCCGAATCAACCTCCGCGTCCGAGCCCGAACTCATACCATCCACACCAGAGCCGCTGCCATTAGCATCATCTGCGCTCCCAGCCGCGCCACCCGCGATACCCCCTACGTCGACACCGCGCACAACCGGTCGTGCGTTAGCCGCCGCCGCGAACGATGCTGCACCGAACTACCACGCCACGCTGCTCGCCCATCTGCAACCGTTCCAAAACTATCCACCATTAGCGCGCCGCCGGGGTCAGCAGGGGGAGGTGATGCTTCAGCTGCGTATCGAGTGTGATGGGGCAGTGAGTGCGCTCAGTAGTGGCGGTAGCGCACCATCACCACTACAGCGGGCAGCGCAGCAGATGGTGCGTGATGCAGAACCCCTGCCACCCCCCCCGCTGCCGCTCGGTTGCCCCTATCAGGTACCCCCGCTACCGATCGTCTATCGGCTCATTCGGTAAGTGGCACTACCGCTATACAGCTAATCGGGCTATACTGTGGCGCTGTAGTAGCCGATGGTGGCCGTGCCGGTCCCCTCGCGACGATACGCTGTAANCCCGGTCAGGCCCGGAAGGGAGCAGCCGTAGCAGCCGATTCGGGCGCCGAGGTGTGGCGGGTATCGGTCACCGCCCTCACGCATTGCCGGTATACGCCAGCGCGTTCGATCCATCGACCACACTTTAGCAGTAGCGGTAATTCCCGATGAGCTATCAGGTACTGGCCCGCAAGTGGCGTCCACGCCGCTTCGCCGAGATGGTGGGACAGCAGCATGTGTTGCGACCCCTCATAAACGCACTCGATCAGCAGCGGCTTCATCACGCTTTCCTCTTTACTGGCACCCGTGGGGTGGGTAAAACCAGTATCGCCCGCATCTTTGCGCGCTCTCTCAATTGTGAACAGGGGATCAGTTCGCAGCCGTGTGGCGTGTGTGATGCCTGTCGTGAGATTGACGATAATCGCTTTGTCGATCTGATTGAAGTGGATGCCGCCTCCCGTACTAAAGTGGAGGATACCCGCGAGTTGCTAGAGAATGTCCCCTATGCTCCTACCCGCGGACGATTTAAGGTCTATCTGATCGATGAGGTACATATGCTCTCGATCAGTAGCTTTAACGCACTACTGAAGACCCTTGAAGAGCCCCCACCGCACGTTAAGTTTCTGTTAGCGACGACCGATCCGCAGAAGCTGCCGCCGACCATTTTATCGCGCTGCTTACAGTTCAATTTGAAGCGGCTGCCGGTTGATGCGATTAGCGGGCACCTCGCCTATATCCTACAGCAGGAGGGGGTGAACGCTGAGCCTGAGGCGCTGGCGGAGTTGGCACGGGCCGCTGATGGGAGTCTGCGTGATGCGCTCTCACTACTTGATCAGGCGATTGCCGATGGCGGCGGCGTACTAACGTATCAGCACGTCGCGCAGATGGTCGGGAGCGTCGGGCGCCAGCAGCTCCATGCGCTGCTACAGGCCCTCATTGCTGCTGATGGTGCGGCACTCTTTGCCGCTGCCGCCGAATTGGAGGCGTTTGCCCCCGACTACGGTGCAGTACTAGCTCACCTCGCTGAGTTGCTACAGCAGTTAGCGGTAGCACGCGAAGTGCCAGCGGCACTCAATAGCGAACTACCTGAGCATCAGATGCTGCTGGAGATGGCACCACGACTCGCCCCTGAGCAGCTCCAACTCGATTATCAGATCGCCATTACCGGTCGCCGCGATCTACCGCTTGCGCCGACGCCGCGTAGCGGTTTTGAGATGACGCTACTGCGGCTATTGGCATTTCGCCCCCGCAGCGATGCTACCCCGCCGCGCGCGCCCGATCCGGCTACCCACTCTGGGACGATGGCAGCGCCGAGCGCGGCGGGTAGCGGTCGTGCTCACCTCGCACCCACCCCCGCCCCAACCGCTGGCGTGGCTGAGACCGACACGCCGCCGTGGGATGTCGCTCCACCTACAGCGAGTGCGCCACCTGCACCGGTTGCTGTAGCCGATCGTAGCGATCCGCCCCCCCCCGCGGTGACGACACCCCAATCCCCCCAAGCGCAGCGCTGGGCAGCAGTGACAGCGGCTCTTCCGATTGATGGACTACTGAAGGAGATTGCGGTCAATAGCACCCTCCTCGCTGAGGCGGGGGATCACTATCGGCTGCGACTCGATCCGAAGGTTGAAGCGTATCTTAATAGTAGTCGCGAGCAGGCGCTTACCGCAGCGCTCACCACCCACTTCGGTCGTTCCATCACCCTATCTTTGGAGGTAGGGGATGTGACCGAGACGCCAGCACAGCTACAGCAGCTTGCGGCGACTGCACAGCAGCAGCAGGCGGTCGCCTCGATCACAGCCGATCCACAGCTAGCGACGGTGTTAGCGCAGTTTGATGGTCATGTGGTAACCGAATCAATCCGCCCCTATGATGAACCCAACGCGGCGTCATAACGTAACCGTTAGCCCGATTTAATCGACCAACACTAGAGGTATATAAGATCGTGAAAGGTGGACTCGGCAACCTGATGAAACAGGCGCAGAAGATGCAGGCAGATATGCAGCGGATGCAGGAGGAGCTAGCGAATATGGAAGTGACCGGTCAGGCCGGCGGCGGCATGGTCAAGGTGGTGATGACCGGCCGCCATGATCTGCGCCGGGTTTCGATTGATGAGAGCCTGATAGGGGATGATAAGGAGATGCTAGAGGATCTGGTCGCGGCAGCGGTCAATGATGCGGTGCGCCAACTAGAGGCGGCGAATAAGGATCGGATGAGCGATCTGACTGCCGGTATGGGACTCCCTGCCGGTTTTAAGATGCCATTTTAAGCGGCCGCACGACACAATAACGATGGGTGATGCGCCGCTGATTGATCAGTTGATTGAGGCGCTGCGCGTATTGCCTGGGGTTGGGCCGAAGTCGGCGCAGCGAATGGCATACCATCTGCTACAGCGCGACCGCGGCGGCGGTGAGCGACTCGCTGCCCGCCTTGCGGCGGCGATGAGTCAGATTGGCCACTGCCAACAGTGCCACACGCTCACCGAGGAGCCACTCTGCCGCCTCTGCCGTAGCGATCGACGCGATCGCAGTCTGCTCTGTGTCGTCGGTGCGCCGGCCAATGTTGCGGCACTCGAACAGGCAACCGATTATCGTGGGCTCTACTTTGTGTTAAACGGTCAGCTCTCACCACTAGATGGCATTGGCGCCGCGGAAATTGGGCTCGATCGGTTAGCAGAGCGACTAGCGGTAGGCGGGATCGAAGAGCTGATATTAGCGACCCCACCAACCGTTGAGGGGGAGGCAACAGCCCACTACATTGCGCAGATCGCCCACGATTACGCCGTACCTGTAACCCGTCTTGCACAGGGTGTGCCGCTTGGTGGCGATCTCGACTACCTCGATAGCGGGACCCTCTCACACGCCTTCAGCGGTCGCCGACAGTTCCTATGAGATTGCCACCCAATCGCGCCGAGGCGCTCTATTTGGGGATCGATTTTGGTACCTCTGGCTGTCGCGCCAGTGTGATCGATAGCGCCGGTGTCGAGGTGGCAGTGGCAACGGTGGCGGGTACCGATAGTGCGGCGACAGAGGTGCCGGCAACGCAATGGTGGGCGCAACTTATCCAACTCCTGCAGCAGATCCCCGCTGCGATTCGGCAGCAGCTGGTAGCGCTCGCAATCGATGGCACCTCAGGTAGCGTTGTGGCGTGTGACGCTGCCGGTGTGCCATTAGCACCGGCACTGCTCTACCACGATAATCGCGCCACGGCGGCGGCGGCACAACTGGCCGCAATCGCGCCGGCTGAGAGTGCCGCACACGGTACCGGCTCTGCTCTGGCGAAGCTGCTCTGGCTGCGGCAGCGCATCCCAACGATCGCTCGGGTTGAGAGTCAGGCCGGTTGGCTACTGGGACGACTCGGCGCGCAGTTTGGTTATTGCGATAGAAATAGCGCATTGAAACTGGGGTGGGATGCGGTAGCGGGGTGCTGGCCCGACTGGATGGCGCCACTGCAGCTGCAGTCGCTACTACCGACAGTGGTCGCACCCGGTACCCCCCTCGGTCTCATCGATCCAACGCTAGCGGCCACCCTAGATCTACCGCCGACACTCCAGCGGGTTGCCGGTACCACCGATAGCACTGCTGCGATCATCGCCAGTGGGGCATCACAACCGGGGGAGGCGGTCACCTCACTCGGCTCAACCCTGGTGTTGAAGATGATCAGCGAGCGGCCGGTGAGTGCGCCCAACTACGGAATCTATAGCCAACCCTATGGCGATTACTGGCTGGTGGGTGGCAGCTCCAATAGTGGTGGGGCGGTGCTACGCCACTACTTTAGCGATGCGGCATTAGCACGATTGACGCCGCAGCTTCAGCCGCAGCAGCCGACCGGTCTCGACTACTACCCCTTGCTGCAACCAGGCGAGCGCTTTCCGATTGCCGATCCTACCCTAGCACCGCGCTTAACACCGCGCCCTACCGATGCGGTTCGCTGGCTACAGGGGTTGCTGGAGGGGATAGCCGCGATTGAACGGCTCGGTTATACGCGGTTAGCCGCACTGGGTGCCGGTTGGCCCACCTCGATCCGTAGCTGCGGTGGCGGTGCTAATAACCGCGCTTGGACGGTGATCCGCGAGCGCCTGCTGGGTGTGCCACTTAAACCAGCACAGCAGCAGCAGGCGGCCTATGGCAGCGCGCTGCTAGCGCGCCACCCACTCTTAACTCAGCCAAATAGGCGCTGATGCTCATGATGGCTGCGCTGCAGACAATCCTCAATCGAAACGCCATCAAACCAGTTACCGGTGATCGCCAGCGCTTCACCGGTTAGCTGCTGATCGAGGGTGGTGATACGCCAAGTGTGATCAACCTGCTGCAACTGCGGTAGACGATTCTGGTGGTGGGCGACTGCCGCTAGCTGCGCTCTATTTACATCGAGGGCGCTACAGGCCGCATCGATCCGCTCCGCCTCACTATAGCGGCCGCCCGGGTAGTGGAAAGCGAAGCTACGGTAGCGCGGGTGATCGAGAAAATCGCGTGATACGGCCGACATAAAGGGGCTATCGACGCCAATCAGACCGGCGAGGAGCGGCAACGGTAGCTGGTCGCGCTCAAATAGCAGCAGTAGGGTATCGATTTCAACGACAGCGATACCGGCGACCGCTTCGGCGGCCGCGGGCAGAATCTCAGCGAGTAGCGGCGCGCACCGATCGGGGGGGAGGGCGAGTGTCAACCGCTGACAGGCGATCGATTCACCACTTGTCAGCGCTAACTCGAAACCCCCTGCTAGGTGACGGCTGATTGCGGTGACGCCACAGTTCAGTTGGAGTTCAATGCCGGGCTGCGCGGCGATGGCGGTCGGAATCGACGATAATCCCTGCGGTAGCGTAAAGTTGCGCGCAACCGTTTTGCGCCGCGGCTTCTTACGAAAGAGCGCAGCGGCCGGGAACGCGTCGGCGGTTTGGCACACCACCGAGCGGAACGCGGGGCCGAAGAGATCGCGGTAGTTACGTGCCCCCAACGCTTGACGATAGTAGTCAGCAACACTTAATCGCTCTTTGTCGAGTCGTCGCAGACGCGGTAGTGACCAGAGCAGTTCAAATGGGTGGAGCGCGCTGAAGATGGAGCGGCGCTGCCCCCCCTGCCAGAGGCGGTAGCTATGGCGCTGTTTGGCCGTGATCTGCGGCAGTAGGTTAAGCTGCTCCATGATCTGTAGCAGGTTGCCGTAGCTGTTGAAGCAGCTATGGCTACCGGCCTCAACCCAGTAGTTTTCATGGTCAGTAAAGGTGTGGCTATGGATACAGCCACCCACCTCAGATGCCTGCTCTAACAGACGTGTTGGTACCCCAGCTTGGGCGGCAAAGTGGGCGGCACCAAGACCGCTGATACCAGCACCAACAACGATATGCGGATGGATCGGTGTGCTCATAAGCCTCTGCTTCTAGTAAAATGGAATCGTCACAGATGTGTCACCCAGAGCATAACATGAAGCGGTTATAAACTTTGATTTCGATAGGGGAGAAGTGGTGATGAGTGATCAGATGATCACACCGATGGCCGGGGTGATTCGGCTAGCAGGGGTTGATGAGGCGGGACGTGGGCCACTCGCCGGACCGGTGGTGGCGGCGGCGGTGATTCTCGATCCGGAGCGCCCGATTGTTGGCCTTGCCGACTCAAAGGCGCTCACCGCTAGCCGCCGCAGCCGCTTGGCAGAGGCGATACAGGAGCGTGCGCTAGCGTGGGCCGTGGCGCAGGCGGAGGTGGAGGAGATTGATCGCATTAACATTCTACAGGCGACACTGTTAGCGATGCGGCGGGCGCTGCTGGCGCTACAGCCGCAACCGGCACACGCGCTGATCGACGGCAACCGCTGCCCGACCGATCTACCCTTTCCGGCAGAGGCGGTGGTGAAGGGGGATAGTCGGGTCACCGCCATCAGCGCGGCGTCGATTCTGGCGAAGGTGAGCCGCGATGAGATGATGTTAACGCTTGATGCTAACTATCCCGGTTACGGCTTCGCGGCCCATAAGGGGTATGGTACTGAACAGCACTTAAGCGCCTTGACGCGACTCGGTCTGACGCCCCACCACCGTCGCTCATTTGCGCCGGTAGCGCGACTGGTGGGGTGAGCGGTTGGCGAGGCGGCGGCCGTTAGCGGCTGCCCGCCGTCAACTCGCTGTTGCTCGGTAGACAGGGGCGGAGCGTCTGCAGGAGCGCTTTGAAGAGTTTCGGATTGCCCGCAACCAGATTACCGCTACTGAAGTGATCGTGGCCACCATGGAAATCACCGACCAGACCCCCCGCCTCTTGGATCAGCAGCACACCGGCCGCGATATCCCACGGCTGTAGCGCATACTCCCAGAAACCGTCGAGGCGACCGCTCGCAACATAGGCGAGATCGAGCGCTGCTGAGCCGGCGCGCCGAATATCCGCTACTTGGCAGAAGACAGCCCGAAACATCTGTAGGTAGCTGTCGAGTAACTCATTGCGACGGAACGGAAAACCGGTACCGATCAGTGCGCCGTCGAGTCCGCGGCGATTACTAACCCGGATGCGCCGATCGTTAAGCTGCGCACCACTACCGCGACTGGCGGTAAAGAGCTCTTGGCTCAGTGGGTTGTAGACCACCGCCTGCTCCGGTCGGCCGTTGTGCAGCAGGGCGATAGAGATGGCAAACTGCGGGAAACCGTGCAGGAAGTTGGTGGTCCCATCGAGGGGATCGATGACCCACTGAAACGGATTATCCCCCTGCTCGCCACTCTCTTCGGCGTGGATCGCATGATCGGGGTAGGCGCGGCGAATCACCTCAATGATCTCCTGCTCGGCGCGCCGATCAACCTCGCTGACAAAGTCGTTATGACCCTTCTCGGTGATGCGTAGCGCGTCGAGATGATCGAGCGAGCGGACAATCTGGCTGCCAGCCTGACGGGCGGCACGAATGGCAATATTGAGCGCGGGCTGCATAGTCTCTGAGTCTCCGACGGGGAAGGGGGAGGAAAACCGCCAATTCTAGCAGTTTCTGCCCCCTTTTCGCTATTGCTGCCGCTACGACTGCCACTGACCTCTTGATTGCTGTTGCCGCACCCCCCATCTGTGATGGCTAATCTCTCAACCCTATATCTCATCTCAATAGGCTGAATGACCACCGTGTTGGCGACTATTCGTGTGGTGCTGGTCGAGACCACCCACCCCGGTAATATCGGCGCGACGGCGCGGGCGATGAAGACGATGGGGTTGCAGCAGCTACGGCTGGGGCAGCCCC
>JGI10211J34971_10000710_pt1 | contig 27630 bp, 37 predicted proteins | sample Etolagsediment_FD_34971 | JGI IMG/M metagenome (IMG submission 34971)
TCGTGGCAGTTAGCACAGTTCTCAACGGTCTTACGAGGTTCACTCATCTTCGTCGAGGTAGATCTCGTCGTCCGATGAACCGTCACCGATATCCTCCGAGTCCCAGTTTTCCTCGGACTCAGAGCCATCGAGATCTTCCTCGGACCCGATGTCTTCAGACTCGAGATCCTCCGACTCAAGGTCTTCCTCGGACTCAGAGTCATCCTCAAAGACTAGCTCGTAGATGACTTTCTCCTCCTCTTCCTCCGCATCGACATCCGCGCCAACGATCTCTCGGTACGCGTCTTTCACAGCTTCGGTTTTGGTCTGGACGACGCTCTTCAGGACCTCCGTGTAGGAGACCTCCTTCCGGCTCCGGGCCTCTCCGCTGGCAGCATCAACATCAGAAGCGACTGGGTCGTAGGAGAACTTAACTCCCTTCTTCCTTAGGTCAGAATACCTCTTTCCCCGGCGGAACACCTTGAACTGCTCTGAGGTACCACGGAGGGTAAGCTTGATGTGATACCTCTCAAGGAGCTTCTCGTTGAACTCCGAGACGTTCTCGATGTCGAGGTAGACAATCTTCTTCCCCTTCATCCCGAGGTGAATCTTCTTGACGGTGAAGTAGGGAGGGTCGTCAGTGTCTCCGAACGACACCTCCCACAGGCGTTTATCCGGGTCCTCACCGAAAGCGTGCTGCAGAGCGGAACCAGGGTAAAAAACATTCGACCCGACAGTCTGAGCGTCATGGATGTGTCCGCTAATCACCGGAGGATAGGCTTCGTCCCACTTATCCCCCTCCTCCGAGGTAATCGCCCCCATCTTGCATCCGTGGAACTCTTGATGAGCAAAGATGCAATCAGCAAGGTCCCACGTCTCCCCCTCAGAGACGAGACGATCGAGAGCCTCGGTGAATCTGCCCGGTTGGACGTAGGGACAGAAGACAAACGAGTAATCACCATAGGTAGCGTAGACAGGTTTGTCAACGACGGTGACGTTCTTCCACCTCTTCAGAGGACCGAAGATGTGATTGGAGGTGAGGAACTGTGTTTGGTTGATGAGATCGTGGTTACCGATGAGAAGGTACACCGGTGCGATTCGAGAGAGTCCTTCGACAAGCTGACAGGCAAGGTTGTGTGGTTGAACACGGACAACCTCGTGCGTATCGAGCGTATCTCCGAGGATAACGATGAATTCAGGCGCCGCTCGCCGCGCGGCTTTGAGAGTTTTCTCTGTGAACTCCTGCCCTTCGGCGAGGAGCTTCGCTTTGAAGTGAGGATCACCGATGACGAACGCCTTGACAGTCTCATCATCCGAGACCTCATCAAAGATGTCCTCGGCAGGTGGTTTCTTGGTCATGCTCTTCGGCTTCGACATTGCGTAGTGTTCAAAACGATGTTTAAGGCTGTTGCACTGTATATCTTCCAGTGTGTGTTTATATCAGCTGTTAGTTATCCCGCCTCGATAGTAAGATGAGTCGTCGACAAAAACAATCTCACTTTCATTCGGAGGGTCTGAGAGGCATCGTCTCGATCAAAGATGGAATTATGTGGGTTGAGGTAAACGACGCCAAAGTGTTCTGGGACGCAGGGGCTTTTCGTCCAGACCCGAGGGAAGAGCTGACTCGCAACAAAAACCATCGCGCTGCCATCATCTATGACACTGAGAATCTACCGAGCGGAGCTCTCGTTGAGTTCCCGAGAGAGGTAATCGTGAATAAGAAGAGGTTCACCAATGTTCGATGAGGCGAATTGTACTTAGAGGGGAAGACCGCTACCATCTTAGAGGAAACACATCCCACGAATAAGTTTGTGTCAGCAGCATGTCTTCCCGACCCATTCAAGCAACTCCCTCGATGACGTACATCGAGGGCAAAATCCAGGTGCAGAAGCTCCACCCCAAAGCGGAGTTCCCGTACAAGGAAAACCCTTCCGACACCTGTTACGATATCACCCTCATTGGCCGTTCCGAGAACCGAGCTGAGGATGACACCGGAGAGGTGAACAACTTCAACACCGGGATCGCCCTGGCTCCTCCTCAAGGCTACTACTTCGAGATGGTGGCGAGGTCGTCTCTTCACAAGCATGGCTACATGCTCGCCACCGGTACCAGCATCATCGATCCTGGCTACACTGGGGAGTTGATCGTGCCTCTGTACAAGTACAAGGAGGCTGAGGATCTGGAGATGCCTTTCCGAGCTGTTCAGCTGATCCTTCGTCCTGTGGTGTACGCTCACCTGGAGAGTGTCAAGACCCTGGCCTCTACCGACCGTGGTGATGGTGCTTTCGGCTCTACCGGATTCATGTCTCCTCAGCAGATGATGATGATGCAGTCCCAAGGCGGAGCTCACGGAGCCTTCATCCAGAACCCGAACCAATCATCCTACGTTGGTGACATGGGAGCCTACCATACCCAGGTCTCGCAACGGCCGACCGGTATGCCGCGCCCCCATGCTGCTCCCCCTCGCAGCAACCACATGTTCTAGACTGCCGAGTCTAGACGAAGTCTCTCTTGTGTCATGACACAAGAGAGTTTAGCGCATAGCGCTCAATCCGAGGAGGCACATTGTCCACCTTGAGCTTTCTGCAGATCGGACTGCAGGATTGGAAGGATGTACGCACCGGTGAAAGGGTCGAGTTGGTAGATACCCATCACCTCCTCTCGGGCAGAGGTCTCGCCGCACGTATCAGTGTAAGCAGCACACACATCACCCGCTTCCGAGATCTGCTTGGCGGTCCATCCCTGACCAATGAGACCATTGAGGTCCTTTTTCAACCATCCACATGCAGTGGTAGGTTCTGCTTGGTACCCAGAGGTCGATCCCATTCCGGTACACTTCATCTGACACATTCCAGACCCGAATACTAGCACCGCTCCGACGACAAGGATGACGATCAAAAGTAGAGTTAGTGTGTCTAACTGTCCGTTCGCCATGTTTACTATCTCCGACTTACTACTTACCCAACATCTTTTCGTCTCAGAGATTCTCTTGCAGTTTATTAGGCCGCACTACGTGTAAACATGGGTAATCACACCTCGCATTCTTTACCTCCCTCGCCACCTCCGGCGTGGGAGAATGTAGACCTTGACGCACTACAATCCCGCCTTGAGGCACTTGAACAGGCCGATGAATCATCCCGATCCGATGTTGCCAAACGACTCAAAAAGCTTGAACGGTTCGCTGATGCCAATGGTGACGGTAAGGTCACCCGAGATGAGATGGAGAGCTACATGGCGATGCAGCTCAAACTCCGAGAGGACGAGCTTATCTGTCTTCGACATGAACTCGATCGAGTGAGGGAAGAGTATGACACTCTCTCCAAAACTCACGACGATACTCTCACCAAGATCCACGAGGGTCGAACCGACGAGATTCAGTCCTCTGCGGTGAGCGACAGAGCCATTGACAAGTTCGTTGACGACATTATCGCTGATCCCAACACAAACATCTATGGGTTCCCCGACAAGCTCGAGAGAGCAATGTATCGGAAGTCAGCGAAGATGACACTGGTTGGACTAGAGAAGGTCTTTGAGAACATTGCTCTGGAGGTCATCGGCCATCGCATTCGCATCAGCATGCAACCCCTACACCCAGAAGAGGAAGAGTAACTTGAAACTTCAAATAAAAGGTCGGTACGAACCACTGACTGAAGGCGAGTGCACTATTCAGTAACCGATCTTCCGATGTAAACTTCTCTTGCCGGTTAGCAAGAGAAGTACAAGTACACTGTACACTACACAAACATGGCTTTCGAGGTATCAAAGACAGGCTACCAGCAGATCGACCCAACCTTCAACCCAGGGTACCCGTATCCCGACAAGTACCACAACGTCGGGCAGCTCCAGACCCCCTATCAGGGTAAGAGGTTCGGCCAGGGAGGAGACTATGCGCCTCCACAACACACAAGGTACTACACTGTACATAACCCCAACTACCCCTACGTCCTAGACAAGGACTTTCGGGCAGAGGAGTACCTCCCAACCGAAGGATGCTGCTTTGGGAGGCCAGGGTATTTCCCTTGTTACGAAAGCAAGTATCCAGAGAGTTTCACGCCTCCTGACTACTTCTCCCCTCGAGTCAACTTCCCGTCAGGCCACGTCCACCCTGTTGATCAGTACGGAGCAAGGATGCACAGTGGAATGCTGATGGCGTTCGCACCGCAGGACCATCCTATCGCTCCTCCTTCCGACCCCGACGTCCCCGTCCGCGAGAACTATGGGAGCGCTCAGAATGACGGGGTCTTTGACCGTAAGAGGCTGAGGGTTGCTCATAAGTCTCTTGTCGGGTCGAAGAATTTCTACCCTTTCGACCACGGTAGGTATTACTAGACCTGGGGTCACTACGCGGCTCGCTTCGTGACTCACTTCGTTTATCCCTGACTTTCTGGACTTTGGTCCACTCATTAGGGTTGTCGTCCTCTTCGATGATGACCTCGTTCTCCTCCTGATCTTTTGGAGTCTCCGACTCCTCTTCTGGTTCAGGAGGATTGGAAGATCTTCGGTACCTTGCAGGTCTACCCGGCCCAGGATCTCGTGATCGGGAATGTCGTGATCCTCTCAATGGCCTAGCCGGCTGCGGCTTTGGAGGGTGGAGTTTCTGGTACTCGATGAGTTCCCTCACTTCCCTTTCTGCCTTCTCTCTCGCGAGTTTCTTCTGGTGGTGGACCTCGGCGCGTTCATCCTCATCGAGGAGCTCAATCTCGATCTCGTTGGTGGCTATCCACTTAATAGGTCGACCGGACTCCTTGAGGATGATGGCTGGAAGAGCTTCCCGAATCTCGGGGGAAGCTGAGGACTTGAATCGTATCCAATACCTCTCCTGATCTCGAATGATGTTCCTGTCGAGGCTCATCACCCACTTGATATCCTTCAGGACGCTCTGCGTACAACCTTCCAGTGTCAGCTGCGTCGGAGGTGGAGGCTGGCTGATGTCGACATCTAGTACCTGTGTACTATCGTCTTCTTCGCTCTCGGAGTCAGATGAGAACGCCTCCCCAGGCGTCTCGAATCCTAGCTCTTCGGTGGATGTGGTTTCATCGGAGTCTGAAGCGTCTCCCGTTTCATAGTGCTCGTTGAGCGTACTCTCTGTATCTTGGTATTCATCACAATCACTCATCTTTGGTGGTGCGCGTGATGAATATACACGTGTCAACCTCTAAATACCTCTTTTCCTGGTTACTTGCCACTGGAATACATCCAGAACACCGAAGTGCAGAAGGTTACGAACGCAAAAGTCAGACCTCCCGACCACAGACACGCTTCAGTGTCACCGACGGTTGAGTACCACTTGCGGAGAGAGGGTATCCAATCTTCCCTGTTGGCTAGAAGATCCACCACCACTCCCAGGATAAACCCGACAGCGGTAGCGAACAGCACAAATGACCAGCTCTTCGTCTCAAGACGGAAGGCGTACTCGTAAAGCGCCAGCGCCAACAGGAACATCATTCCGCCGAACACCAAGGTGATCAATCCCGCGATGACCGCCGCTCCGAACTTGCCGTACTCGTCCCAATAATCTCGAAACAGCTCTGCCTTGGGGGACACCTTGGCAAAGAGCTGCGTCCCAATATCCCCAACGAACCCGGTGAGGAACAGTACCCCCGCGGTGAGTAGGATAACTTCAGTATCACACATAGTTAACAGATGTAACATAACTCAACATAATCACATATCCCTTCGGGGATATGTGAGGGACTCGCCGGAGGTCACTTCCGGACACCGCGGAAGGTCACCGAGAAGCACGTCTCCCGAGAAACACGACGGCCGTTGACTGTGTCTGACTTCCGAGGACGCATCTGGTGCTTCCACTCGTACCGAGACTCACCGATCATGACGTACATGCTCCCAGGAGTAGTGTACACCCGATGGGTGTCAGAGCCTTGAGTGAACTCCATCTCGCGGGAGCCGAGAAACGTAAAACACACAATCGTACCCCCGTAAGACTCTGAGTCGATGTGAGCACCGATGCCCTGACCTGGAAGGTACCGATTCACGATACACTGATCGAGGCTCTCAATGTCGAACCCGTCCGGTGCTTCGGACCACACCTCTGCAATGAGGTCGCGGAGAGTAGCAATCACCAGAGGAAACTCCTCGGCGCGCTCCCGGGTCGAACCGGAGGAGTAATTGTACTTCCACCCAAAATGAAGCACACGGCGGGATTTCTCAGAGGAACGCCCCTGTGCATTCGCCACAGGGAACAGAGGTTCTTGCGTGTCGGAATCGTCGAACCACTCCACTACATCCCGAAGGAGATCGTCAGGAACGGCGGAATCGTAGTAAAACAACCCAAAAGGGACCGTGGAATTAGCCATAATCTACGGTAGAGTGCCGAGGCCTCGTGTCAGAACTGTAGTCGCGTTGTGGCAAATTCAGTTAGTCTCATATCTCAGTTTTCTGTTCCTTCTCTTTGGGCAGAACCCAAAGAGAGATAGGTACCCGCACATATTCAGTATCCTTGGATAAAGATCGCGTCCTCGACCGCGAGTTGTTCCTCGATCAGGAACTGCTTGACCTCCGCGCGTTGGTCACCGGTGAACTGAAGCACCTTTTCACCGTTCTTCTTGTTGGTTGCGACGTGTCCGCCACAGTGCAGGTCCTTCTTGATCACTGCGACGATCTTCTTCAGGTCCAGATCACTGGACAAGCCTTCAACAGTCGTCCCCGACTGCTTTTTGTTGCGCTGGAACAGGCGAATGTGGATCTTACCCGAAGAGGTGCCGCTGGTGTTGGCAGCGGCATCAAGCTCCGCCAAGGGATCGAAGCCAAAGGCCTCACCCATATCCGCCATATTCCACTCTCAAAGAACTATCGGAAACGTTTACGTTCGACTACGTCACCACCCATAGTGACGTAGTTCAGACCTCAGTTTTCTCATTCCTCAGACGGAGATGACGTGTATGCCGTTCTCGGCCAATGTCTTTCGGAAGTTGAGTCGAGCAGTAGTGTCTCGTTGAAGGATCTGGGGGAGATCATCGAGAGTGTTTGTTGGAATGTCTCTTTCGCAGTCGTCTTTTTCGTAGACAATCACCGCGTCGCCGGGGATGTTGGCAAGAATGTGCCCGAACCCTGCTAGAGAGGTGTTGGGAGTGGTTTGAGTGATGTTGTACAGCACTGTCAAGTTCTCAGAGATGGCAAGATACTCCGACCCGGAGAATCCCTTGGGGAAACCTACTCGGTACGTTGGCTCCCCAGAGTGGGGGCACCACAGAACTCGGACGCGAGGAGTGTAGGATGACATAACGTAGATCAGACTCGATGTAGATGGCAATAAAACTACAATACAAGTCACTTTTCTCTTTAGGTGTGTCCCTAAAGAGAACTACTCATCCGAGAGTTACTCGAACTTGCCTCCGCGGAGGTGGGGATGGGTCTTTTTGATGAGCTCCTCGCCAAAGATCCACTCGAGAGCTGTGACAACAAAGTAATCACAGAACCTACTGACAATGGCGCGAGGGGAAAGGCATGTCTGCTCCTCAAGGTCAAAGTTGGAGTTGATGTGAGACATAACGATACGGGTGATCTATGTTCGGAGGTAGATAGCACCCTCTAGTCTTAACTCCTCAGTTTTTTTAGGTACATCTTACCCCACGAGGTAAAATGTATGACGCTCTTTCGCAAGAGCCGTGGATGTCTTTATTAGTTACTTGGTGCTTGAGAGCTGCGCTTAGTCCTCGAACTGGCGGAAGGTCAGGTTGATACGGGTCGGGGCGATGTCGTGCTTCTTGATGTGCTTCGTCAGTGCGGCGTAGGTCTTCCTACCCTTGAGTGCAGGGGCTCCGGAGGCTTCGATGTGGGCGGTCAGGTCGGCGACGCTCATCTGCGGGACCTGGTGCTTGTAGGTGTTCTGGCAGGACTTCTGTCCCTTTCGCGGGCCGTTCATGTGGACTACGTCTCCGCTGTGGAGGAGGAGCTCGTCAGTGTAGCCTTTGGTGGCCTTCAGGGGGCGGAACTGGAACCTCCGAGAGGCTCCGAGCGAGACACTGTAGATCTCGCTGTCGAGGGCCTCCTTGTCGTTGTGCCAGCCGATGTAGTCCTGTCCGACCTCTTCGACCGTCTTCCCGCCCGTCGTCTCGCGGGTNGTGATGCCTCGGTAGATGTGGCACAAAACATAATCTGTTCGGTAGCCGAAGAACTCCTCGAGGAGCTTGCGGATGCGATGGATCTCCTCGGGTGCCTTCTCCCACTCGAAGGCGGGTGTTTCGCTGTAGTCGAAACCCTTGCTCTTCGCGTCGGCTCGTTCTCCGACTTCTTGGACGTCGGGAGCGAACAAACAAGACACCTTCCGCGACTCGAAGCTCTTCCCGTACATGCTGATAGTGTAGGTGTCGCAGACCTTCTCCAGCTGCGGGAGGAGAGAGTCGTAGACCTCGTCTGGGTTCGGGATGAGCCCGGGAACGTAGGACCAGTACCTCGTGCGGAAGAGGAGCTGTGCTGGCGAGGGGGTCATCGGCGTGAGAGCTGAGCTCTCGCCTTCAGAGTCGCTCCCTCCGAGGTCGATGACGTCGGGGGAGTCGGTAGACTCGCTCTCCCCGAGTGGGCCTTCGAGGATACGGAGGCAGTGCTCGTTCGCCTCGAAGGTGTCGTTGTAGCGGAGGTAGACCTTGTGCTTGGGGCAGTACCCCGCGTACCCCCACCCTCCGGTACCGGCGTCGATGCCTGGTTCGCCGTCGAGGTTGGCTCCCTCCTCGAGCCAGGTTACCTCTACTTCGTACGGCTCGTCGATCCAGTCCACCTTCTCGCCGAAGATCTCGCCCGTTTGGAGTTTGTATCTCCCGGGGAGCTCGAGGGTCTCGAAGATCTCCGGTGTGGGGCGTGCGACAGGGGCGGGTTGGTCTTTGTCCCCCAGGTGCTTGACCATCGCCTCGCACAGATCTCCGACGTCTTGTGGGGTGGTTACCCTCTTGCTACCGGGATGGGCTGGCGGGCGGGTCTTTCGCAGAGGGCGGGTCTTGGTAGGGAAGTCGAGGGTCTTCGACTTCGGGCTTTCAGCTTCACGCTTCGGGGGCGCAGCGCCCGGTCGGAACATCCCCGGGTGGAGCTGGACGCCTACCTTCTTGCGGAGCTGGGCGACAGTTAGCGGGAAGTAGCTCTCCTGCCCGGTGATGCGGCGACGGAACTCGGTAAGTGTCGAGAGCTCGGCGAGTCGGGCTATCTCGCCCTCCTTCTCCGCCAACATCTCGTACTCCTCGATGTTGACTGCTTTTTCCGGGTACCGGCCAGCGTCGACCCCGTAGAAGAACTGGCAGGTCTGGAACTGCTTCTGCACCCATTCTTGATGCGGAGAGCCGAACCAGTCCTCGTCTACAGGGTAGACGTTGTAGTAGGCGCAGATCCTCGGGGTTTTGGAGCGTTGGCGAAGAGACCTGTGCGGGAGGTACTGGTGCCAGAAGACCATGTCCCCCGGGGCGAGCTTGACGGGAGTCCAGTCCATCTTCTCGAGGTACTTCTTGTCGGTGGGCGGAACAGTGATCCCTTTCTTTTGCAGCTTCTCGTAGAAGTCCTCGTGGAAGTCGTCTTTGTCGGCGCTGCGCAACCCCTCGAGGTAGAACCCGTAGGCCTTTGCGTGCTTCTTCAGCGCCGGGAGGTAGTTGAGATCGAAGTGCTTCTTGTCTTTCTTGTTCGTCGGGAGGACAAAGAACCGGCTCTTCAGCTCTGGGAACCGGACGAGTCCCGTTTTGGGGTGGAACAGCTCCCGGGCAAAGTCCCAGTAGTGGTGGAAGTACGTGAGAAGGCACAGTGTCCCGCTGTCGCGCGGGGAGATCTCCTCGTCGATCTGGATCGTGACGAGAGACTGGATGCGGTACGGGTAGTTGACCTCGTCGAGAAAGAGGTTGGAGTCGATGTGCTGAGGCATGTCGGTGGCTCCGCGAGGCTTGATGCAGAACCTCTCTGGACCGTCCCCGTGAACGAGGTGCGGAGTGCCGATGACCTTTGCCGCAGCGTCGTAGAGGCGCTCGTTGTAGGTGATCCTTTCGAGAAGCTCCTCGTTGTAGTGGATGTGGGTCATCCCGCAGCTCTTGGAGATGAGAGGCTGGCGAGTGTTGCCTTCTCGCCAAACAGCTCCCTTGGCTGTTTCCCCGAGCTTCTTCTCGCGGAGTTTCTGATCCATGAACAGATCGAGCGTTGTTGGGTCGTCTGGGTCGACGTCAAAACCCTGGCGGGTAAAGACGAGATCGGTGGTGGCGTGGATGAGGGCCTTGGAGAGCTTCTCGCACTCCTTGGCGCTCAGGACTCCCTTAACGACGAGATAGCCCGCGTCGTTAAGGTTGTCGTAGGTTGCTTTTGGTGTGTCGTCCATATTCGTTTCAGATATAGGGTTTAGTGTGACTGTGCGTGTGTTCGTTGAGTCGTACCTTTAATGGGGGTACGACTCACATACATCTCAATTTTCTGGCAAGGGCATATCACATATCGGGATTCCGATATGTGCGTTTTGGTTGCTTAGTGGCCAACAATCACCATTGTCATCCTTTCACAGAGCTGCTGTGTGTACAGATCGCTCGCGGAGAGCGGGGAGGTCCCTAGAATCTCGATAGGGCAGACTGGCGACGTTCCCGAGATATCAACCGGGACTGGAGGTGCTTCAGGTACATCTCCTTCGGGAGAGGGAAGACGCGCCTCTCCTGAGACGCGAAGTTCGTCGCTCTCTGTTTCTTCTCCATCCGAATCCCACTCTGGAGGGGGTGTTCCAGAGGAAGCTGACTCCGGCGTCGGCGATCGGTCGAGACAGACCCTATCAGCAAGAGGGCCGTATCTCAGAATGCGCTTGAGGCGGTAGCTCAGATCGAGAGCGGACTCCGGGTCCACGGGTGGTGCTTCCCCGCGTGGGGAACGTTGCATCGGACCTATCAGGTCTCCATAGTCGACATGGCGGAGAACAACCGAGTTGTAGTACCCTTCAGGGACGTCTGGGTTGTTCGTGATGGTACGCCGTCTGTTGGTCAAGAACTTTGTCGGCGAAAGCTCCACACCGTACTTACGGAGGGTGTTCGTGTGAACCGCGTAACAGATGTACACCGGGCGGTTTCGGTGTCCGTTGACATAGACCGGTTTGTGAGTGGCGGCGATCGCCAGTACTCCCTCGCGGGAGATGGACGAGGAGTGATACAGCTCCTCCCCAAACTCACGGGCGCAGGTGGTGTAGATGTCACAGTCTTCAAACTTGTACTTGCCGCCTGGGTCGGTCCACTCCACGTCGCCGTTCTTTTTCTTCTCCCCGATGACCCATATCCCGGTGTCATCGTAAGGGAGGATTCCACCGGCGGTTAGCTGCCGGCCATTTCCATCGTGCCATCTGAACTTCTTCTTCTGGTTCTTGTTGTTGCCTCCTTCTTTTCTTTGGCGTCGAGACCGTTGATACTGAGGATTGCCGCTCCTCCGAGGGGCATTGGGAGACCTTTTCGGGACAGGTCGCGCCCGCCATCTTCTCTCTTCCTCAGGCATACTGTCAAGAGAATGAGTCTTGCGGAACCCCTGCGAATCAGGGGAGGCGTGTGCTCCTTTTCCGGAGACTCTTTGCCAGCAATTAAATCCGTTATTATCCATGCGTTAACTTCCACGTCCTAATTTGAGGCCTATCAGATTACGATTGGCTGAGGATCGTAATTACTACGTACTATTTATTTAAGCTCTTCATTTTTTGTGGTCTGTGGGAGAAAGTATCTTCTCAGGTGAACTAGAGAAGATAATAGTAAGGTGCATTGAACGCAGACAGATCAGATGACATCCCTTCGGATGGACCGAGCAAGCTGGATATCTTTGGGTTGGATCGTGTCCCTTCCAGCAAAAAGCGTGCACCTGTAAGCATCGGTGCACAGGTCGATCATGTAGTCCTCGACGACGAGTTGGAGGAGCTCAATGACTCCCTCAGAGAACCTCAGATCGCCATCGTAGTAGTCTTGAGCGATCTCACGAGTGAGACGATCAAAGTTGGCCTTGGGGATCGCGAGGCAATCCGAGTTCTTCTGTTGGTACCTGATGGCGCGGATGGCTCGGGTACCCGGGCGGAACCGGTGAGGCTTCTTGACTCCTCCGGCACTTACGCCTTCGTCGTCTCCTTCCCCGGCTTTGACCTTGGACTTCTTCGTTGGGCCGCTCTTTCCGCGAGAGTTACAGCTTTGGATAGACTTCGTCTTCTTGGCGTTGGGATTGAGACCAGCAGCGAGCTGAATCCCGTGCATCTCCAGAGACGCCTCGAGATCTTCGGTCTGAACGGTCTTCCTCCGATCGTGCTCGACAAAGATGACCATGTCCTTGATGATCTCCTCCATATACATCTTCATCACACCCCTGAGTTCTTCATACATCAGACCAGAGATGCGTTTGATGCCTCCCCGGCGCATGACACGCTGGAGAGCCGGGCGGGAGATGCCTTGGATGTTGTCCCGAAGGACGGTTCGTTGACGCTTCGCCCCTTTTCCGAGGGACTTCGATGATTTTGCCTTGGATGACATGCTTTCGGTGAGAGCAAAAGAACCAGATACTTTCGTACTAATCTAAAGTGGACTCATCTTTTATATCAGATTGCGAGTGATCTCACGCATATTTACTCATCTATTACGGATATCAAGTATGGCTCTCGAATCAGCAAACTTCCAGACGTACATCTACCGGGTTCTGAAGCAGGTGCATCCTGACACCGGACTCTCCGGTACCGCCCTCTCGGCGATGAACAACCTGGTTCGCATCAACATTGAGAAGATCATGATCGGTGTCAACCAGCTCATGCTTCGCACCGGGAAGAAGACAATTGGTTCTCGAGAGATCCAGTCTGCTACCCGTCTTGCACTTCCTGGAGAACTCGCCAAGCACGGCGTCAACGAAGGTACCAAAGCTGTTACCAAGTATACCATAACAAAGAGTGATCGTTTCGGCAAGAAAGCATCCTCCCCCGGAAAGCTCGCCCCGATCTCTCGGAATGCGATGGCGGGGTTGCAGTTCCCTGTCACCCGCATCCAGAACCTGATGATGGGTCTCTCCACTGTTTCTCGGAAGACAGACACTGCAGCGGTCTATCTTGCAGCTGTGTGCGAGTACCTGACCGCGGAGGTTCTGGAGTTGAGTGGCAACGCTGCCCGTGACAACAAGCGCGTTCGCATCACTCCCCGGCATATCATGTTGGCGGTGAGGAACGACACCGAGCTTGATCGACTGTACCGGAACGCCGTGTTCGCCGGAGGTATCACCCCTCACATCAGCTCCGCGATCCTCCCGGAGAAGAAGGTGAAAACAAAGCCTGCTGCAAAGCCCAAGGCTGGGGCCAAAAAAGCCTCCGCCAAGCGCTCCGCCGCGCAATCGAAGAAGACCTCAGGTGGTACGAAACCGAAGGCTAAGGCCAATCCGGCGAAGAAGAAAGCCCCTGTCAAGCCAAAACCAAAGGCAAAAACCAGCCCGGCAAAGAAGAAGGCTCCTGTTCGCCGGGGAGGTCGCCGAAAGTAGATCTCCGATTACTTTGTTCACTCATTACCCTGAGGTAATGAGTTATGTTCCTACGCGCTATGTATCTATCGCCTCGATAGCCGCGACACGATTCTTGACAGAGCCACCTGCCAAGTGGCAGTTCTCCATCTCTGGCAGATCGTCCTCTTCTAGTTCCCCGTACGTTAGCGTTTCCCGAAGGCACCGCAGGTTGGTTTCAAGAGCCGAAATGTGCTGACCCATATGCTCGAACTCTCCTTGATTAGCTTTGATCTTCACATCATAGGCATCATGCTTCTTTCTGAGGTTTCCCACTTCGAGTTCAAGCGTTTCGAGACGCTTAGCGATGTGGATCACAGAAGCGATGATGTCCCCTAGACTTGTTGCCGGATTGACTCGAGGCGCGCAACCCTCAACCTCGGAGTAGACGTACCTCGGTACCATATCTAGACACAGAGCATTCGGCGTGACATCCCCGTTCGATTCATCCTTCAGGTTGTAAAGAGCTTTCTCGGAGGCATCCTTTACGTTGTGGAACCCGACAGAGAAGTCGGTCACCTTGTCGGCGGGAGTGAGTTTGGGTGGTTGTGTCTCACTCATCTTGTCTTGGTACTGACCAACATCTTTTTAAGAGCGAACACTAGAGAAACATACTTCGAACAGCATCTGGTATCCCTTCCTCCTTCTTCTGGCTGGCGGTGAACATCCCGAACCCTCTTTCGAGATCTTCCCGGATGAGGAGTTTCTTGGTAACATCCTTCATTCCAAAGATCCTCCGAGAGTGCGCGGTCTTGCAGAAGGTAAAGAAGTTGTCAATGTCTCCGCCGAAGAAAGGGAACGAAACCGCGTTGGTGGTGAAGAACTCCACGTCCACCGCCGGTGGTTTCTCTGAGTCCCCTTCGAAAAGATTCCATCCTTCCTTCCTCACCTTCCGCCGGAACATCTCGGTCATCTCCTTCGGTGTGTAGGAGTCAATGGTGAACCTCCACGGGAACCTCCTTTCCAATCCCGGGTTGATGCTGAAGAAACACTCGTTGAGCTCCTTCTCGTATCCGGCAATGATACACACCATCTCTCCTTTGTGTTCCGAGAGGAACTGGTTGATGAGGTCGACGGCTGCCTTGGCGAATGAGTCTGTCTTCTCACTGTGACCCATACTGTAAACCTCGTCAAGAAACAGAACTCCTCCGAGAGCGCTATTGAGGATCTCGGTGGTCTTTGATTCCGAGTGACCGATCCACTTTCCAACTAGATCACTGCGTTTCGCGACCACAACGTTCTCAGTAGGGAGAAAGCCCATCTTGCAGTACAGTTTCGCAAGGATGTGAGCGACTGTGGTTTTGCCGGTACCTGGAGGTCCGTAGAGTACAGTGTGTAGCATGTCGCCGTCAGATATGTCATTCCCGCGAGGTCCCCGGCGAATGTGAAGGTCTTGGAGATAGTAGACGACTAGATCGATGACTCCTTGCTTAAGTTTCTCCATCCCGACGAGACGGTTCAACTCTGTTAGCGCTGGGATCATGCTCCATAGGGTAAACCAATCAAACACGTCTCCTTGGTAGTTCCACGCAATATACAGAAGGTCCTCAATGGTGTCAAGCTTGAAAGGCGGGGCTACCTCTGGGCGGTTGCGCCACCTTCTCTTTCTTATCTTCTTTCGGGGAGGCCCAGGTTCATCCTTCGCTCGTCTCCTCCTAGTAGGCCGTTTCAGTGGTAACCTAGGCGGTTGAACTGAAGGGATATCATCCGCAGAATGCGAGTGGTGGTGTCCAAACGGAGGGAATGCATCCGTAGGGCAGAGAATGATGATACGCTTGGGATCATCGTCGGACATGGTTACTTCCTGGGCTAATATAGGGTATGAGAATATTCTTTAGATCGACCTCTTGTCTTCTGGGAGACAAGAGGGGATTCTGGGATGGGTACCTAACAGGATACCTTCCATGATGTATACCCGTTGTGTCGGGTGATGCGCTGAACGTCCATCTTCTTTCCCGTGGCCGCATCGATGATAGTCGGGACGATATCGTCGGAGGTTGAAAGGTGGTACACCTCACGACATAGATCTCCTTGGGGGCGGTAGAAGGTCCACCGATAGTACAGCTTGTCGTACAACACAGACGATTGCAGCGGAATCATCCTCTGTCCGGTAGAGTCGAACCACACCGGTAGCGCGCGGTAGTTGAACCCCGTCATCTCGAAGATGACTGTATTCTGCGGGGGTGCAGGGAGATCGTCCTGATCAAGGGGGCAGCACCCGTATCGTTTCCACTGACCACTGAGCGACATTAGCTTTGTCTCCTCGTATTACCTAATACCCGATAGAAAAATGACGGGCAATAAAGAGAGTGTAGTGTAAATTAACGCAGACGTGCAAGCATGTTCTCTGTTCAGAAAGATAGATACTTCCCACTTACTGTTTGTCTCCCACGTATAGCGAAGAAACAGGTGTACTTCTGCATCGATGAGCAGTTCTACAACGGCATTCCTGACACAACGGGTATACGTGATCTCCGTGAGTGGTTTGCCTTCCAGAACGGATAGGCGCCACCGATGCCATCGGGACAGTTGGAGTGGTAGAGGCACACGTCGTAATCGCTGGGTGTCGTTCCGCGACCCGCGGCCATCCTTACAAAATCTCTTTCGTCTGACATATCTATATTTGCTGTGACTTCGTTACAACATATACGTTCAAAATCCCTTATCTCATTTTATCTTGAGCTGTGGTAGAACCGTGAATTATGGAGACCGAAGGTTACGAAGTGCCTATTACCGAGCAGGCGCTCCGGACAATCAAGCAGTACGCTAAAGGGTACACTGTAGTTCCGATCCCTGCCAGAGAAGAGGAACCTTACATTGGAAAGGTCATCTCTCTTCGGGATAGCAAGTGGTATCGCGATGTAGTCAAGGCGTATTTGGCTATCAAGACCTCCTCTGCATACGCGATTGTCAAAGACAATGCTGACGGACAGACCGGGACCGTCGTCGCTGTTGTAAGGGCGACGAAATAGGTCCTCAGGCCGTTCTCTCATCTTATGGAGCAAGATGAGAGACATACCAAACTGATTGATTACCCTTCGTCCTGACTCGGTGGGGGTGGGGGTTCAGGGTTGGATTTGGTCTTGCGTTTCCGGCGACGACGAGGAGAGATGGCTTCGCTTGCCCGACGAATACCCTCCATACTCACTCGGGGAATCTCGCGAATGGACTTCTTCCTTTCCAACTTCGGTGCCGAAGACCGGAGGCTTCTGACTGTGCTCGCCGCAGAGGAGATCGAACCCGGCCGACAGGTTCTTGGATATATACAGTCTTCTCTGGGGACTCGGCCTCCGCACTCTCAAAGCTGTCGCCGAGAGATAGATCATCGCTGGGGTCGAGACCGATCCACTCTGGGCAGACCCTCTTCATGAGGTTGTAGATGGTTTTGGCGGTACTTACAGCGACGCAGATCTGTCGAGTGTATTCGACTACAGCGTACTCCTCTGCCGACTTCAGTTCCGGATACTTCCCTCTGAGAATCTCCATCGCAGTAGACTTTCTTGTTCGTAATAACAGACATACCACGAAGATGACGATGAGGTTCCTCTCCATCCAACCCTCGAAGGAAGCAGTTGAACCTAACGGGACGCCTCATGATGATATCCTTTCCCATGCCGTCGACGGGTATCTCGTCGATAAAGTCCGCGCGCCAGACCCACCAGTGTAGATTTTCCTCATCTTCAACCTTGGTGTCAATGACGTTACGAGGTTGTTGACCCTTCCAGGGAAAGATCAGAAAGTCTTCGCCTTCATAGGAAAGGTGTTTGTACCAGCTATGGAATTTGGCGAACCGCTCGATGTCGCTCTTCGCCTGCTCTCGAAGGGATACGCTAAACAGAGACTCGAATTCCGGTTCCATCCCTACTATAAGAAAATGAAGTATCTAACCAAGTCTTCCAGTTTTAGAGATGAGTCTTAGACTAAGGTAGCTTACTTGATTCACACAGCTATCACTTTTCCATGAGTCTTCCCCGAGCAATTCGTACTGTTCCCCCTTCCATGACCCTTTCGCAACCCCTGAGGATCGCTTTTGGATGTCAGGCTAGAACCGGAAAGTCTACTGCGGTGGACTATCTCATCTCTCAGCATGAAGGTGTTGAGATGTCATTCGCTGGACCGTTGTACAACATCCTCCATTTCGCCCAACGAACCTGTGGGTTCCCTGAGGAGAAAGACCGGAAGTTCCTCCAGTACATCGGCACCGAGTGGGCCCGAGAGAAGAACCCCAACGTTTGGGTCGACGTCCTTCTACGTGATGTAGAGGAGCTAGGTCCGGCTCACAACGTTTACGTCTCTGACGTTCGGTTTCCCAACGAGCTTACCGCTTTGAAGAAGGCCGGATTCAAGACTGTCAGGTTGTTCCGGAACGATGCTTCAGTGGACGGGACATTCGGCACCGGATCAAGGCGCCACGCCTCCGAGACGGCGATGGACAACGTTCCTCTTACCGAGTGGGACTACGTCATCGAGAACAATGGTACCGTTGATGAGTTCTACAGCCAACTCGACGAGCTCGTCAAGGACTTCCGAGAACCACCAGGCGCAAGGTCAAGTCCGTGGAAGATGACCAGCAACCGTCTGCGGAGGGTGTTACTCGCCGACACACAGGAGGCAGAGGAGCGCGAACGTGCCCAACGTCCGGTACTGGGACTTGGCAAGACAGCCATCGAGTACCTTGACGAGACTGACTACCCTCCTGCCACGCAAAACAAAGAAAAGTGCGGTTACATCGACCCGGCGACGGTTGCCGGTGATTGCTGCACCATCGGACACTAGCCACTTGCATTCTTCTTCACCTCTTTCGCGAAAGAGGTGACCCATCTAGAGAGAAAAATACGGTGAGTGTAGAAGTCATCGATACACTCTGTGCTTCATCGAGTGAAGTAGCTTAAAACCTATCGGTTCTGACAACAACAGTTAGATTTGTACGTTACAAGCGCAGCTTAACAAATATGACCGATCTATCATCACTGTCAAAAGAGCAGCTCTTGCAACTACTGCAACAGAAAGAGGCTGCTGAACAGCTTCAATCCCAAGGAATCCCTCCACGGTCCGCTGCAGCGGTAGCCGCTGCCTCCCCTAAGAAGGAGTCAGCCGTCGGAGGGCCATGCCACTACCGCCCTGTTCGTTCGAACCAAGGCGCGTGCACCGATCCCGCGATGAGCGAATGGGGCTTCTGTAAGAAGCACAGCCGCACTGTTCAGGCGCGAAAGGCTTGTGAGAAATGGGAAGCCGAGAATGCTCCCCCGCAAGCGTCACCAGTAGCATCTCCGGTCCAAGCGGTCTCCCAACCACCTCCCATCTCGACGGGTACCACTCGTGTCGATCTCGACGCCGAGCTTGATCGCCTGGAGGGTGAGGTTCTCGAAGAGGAGGATGTTGATGCGATGGAACAGCTTGCTCGTGCCAACGCCAAGAAGACCAGGCCCGTTCGATCCCGCGTGCAGGAGGAAATTTCCCCTGCGAAGTCCGGAGGACGCCGAGCGAAGGCCTCCCGACCGAAGGCCGCTCGCAAGCCAGCCGTGAGGAAGAAGGTTATCCGCCCGAACTTCTGGGGTCGGTTCGAGGATACGGAGACTCACATTGTCTTTGATCCCACGACCAAGTGCGCTTATGGTGTTCAGGACGCTACCGGTAAAGTTCTCGCCCTCACTGCCAAACACATCACCATCTGTGAGAGGAATGGATGGAACTACAACGCCCCCGAAGTGGACTATGAATCCGAGAGCGAGGAGGACTACGAAGAAGTAGAGGAGGTCTGGGACTCGGAGGAGGAAGAGGAAGTCGAAGGCTCTGAGGAAGGAAGCTGGGACGAAGACGAGGAGGAAGGCTCCGAAGAGGAAGGCTCTGATGAGTACTACGATGAGGACGAAGGTTCCGATGAGTACGAAGAGGTCACCGACGAGGACGAGTACTACGACGAGTAGACCGAAGGTCACCAGAAAACATCTCTTGTGTTCTTACACAAGAGATAACCGTTAGGTCGCAGACAGTGGTTAACACCCTAGGGCAGCACAACTTCGCCGCTAACCACGAAACCGACACCGAATGTTGTGGCGTTGTCGACAATGTTACCGGTGCAGTCCCAATAGTCAGGAACGCCGTTGTGGGGTCGGGATCGCCGTCATCAAAGTCGCAGTTGACAAACTTGAGACCTACGCCTCCGCTGTTATCGACACCCGCCCCTCCGGAGGCCGCTGCAGAAGGACAGCGGGGAAATTGTTGTTAGCCATGTTTCAACTTCCAGCTCAGCTTAATACCCAGAGAGATAATGTTCGTCTCGTATACCCGAAGGTATACGAGAAACGGAATGGAGGCTTCGCCCCGGTTCAATTCGCACAGCTCAGTTGAAGGCTTCGCCCCGGTTCAATTCGCACAGCTCAGTTGAAGGCTTCGCCCCGGTTCAACTAGTTGAACCGGTACCGAGTCGAGCACTTGGTACACACAACATAAGTGGTCATGCCTTCGTCACCGCTTCTGTCTTGCTGTTGGTAGAAGAAGCACTCGTTGGAGTTGCACTCCCTCTTCCGGCACTTGAACTCGCCCTTCTCAACCTTGACACCTTCGGCGATCTGGGCATTGTCGAGATCGCGGCGACGACGGAACTCATCGTAGTTGCACGAGTCCCAGTCCAGAACGACGTTCTTGATGTCCCGGAGAACAGCGGCGCGCCCGTCGCGACCGTCGGCAGCGAGGATGCAGCCTACCTTCTCGTAGGCGTACTTACCGTAGATCTCGTCAGTGTCTTCGATGTACTCCTCCCCGAGTTGGTCGCACATCTTCCAAATCCGCTCTTCAAAGTTGGCGGAGGACTTCGGACCAAGTTTGGTCTTCAGGGCCTCGACAACGGCCTGTCGAGCAGGCGGGAGAGTCGAGGATGTTGATTTCCGTGAGGATTTAGACATATTTGCGTGAACAGAACTTTGTGGATCGGTCAGATACAAGGCACCCTTTCTTTAGGGTTGGTAATACCCAGACCTCATTTTTGTGATGAGGTCTGATGATGAGCGATACACCCTTAACTCGGTCGAGTGTTGCGAAGAAGGGGTTCGTACTTGTAGCCGTGCCGCCAATACTGCGGACGGACGAGGTGCAGCCTCCCAGTCTTGTCAACTACCTCCCACGGTACCTTCGAGGGGAACTGGTGATAGATGTCCAGCCAGTACCCACAACTTGGCTGCGCGGTCTGATAGAGACCGTAGTGAAAGCCGGGACCCTCAGGGTCGTACAAATAGACATTCCGAGCAAGTTCCTCCTGCTCGATATACGGGCGAAACTCCCGATCGCGTGTTCCGTCTCTGTTCAACCAAACGTTCATGTTTTGTGATTCTCAAGCGCTTACTTACCTGCTTGAGAATACTCTTACCGGAAAAACAGTTGTGAAAGCTGAAAGCTAACTTCGTCTACATGTGTTCGGAGACCCGGGATTGTATCTCCCTCTTCCGGTCCTCTTTGAACTGTTTGGCCGCATCGGCAATATCGGAGAGTTCCGATCGGGCTTGGCGGTAGTGCTGTCCAGCAAGATCTGCGGCGTCCTTTGCACCGTCAACGAGATCATCGTAGTAGTCCTGGATCCAGGGAGGGAGTTGGTGGTGAGTGGAAACGTATCCAGCGACACAGCTACCACCCATCATCCACATCAGTGCCATCACAATGAACAGCACTAGCGCTACGAGGAAAAGAAAGTGTGTGACTTTGTCCATACCTTTGTTTCTGACGAGGTCTTGTTACTTACCACCAAAAAGTGCATGTGCGATCTACTCGTACACGCAATCTATTCCCAACTTCATCGCGTACTCTTTCTTAGACCGAACATCGGCGATGTGAAACACCACACCGTCCCTTCCGGCAGCGATTAGCTTGACAATGCGAAAGTAAACCATTACCCACTACTTGCATCCAATACTATCGTAACTGTATGTAAGTTAGTGGACAGGTATGCAGCGGACAAACGTACAGGAGATTGTGGTATTCCTTGTTGCCTGTGGGTTGGTGATTGTGGGTCTGTATGCATTAGGGTTAGGAGTCGCGGGTGTCCCGCTCATTGGAATCTATAGGTCGCCGGATCTGGATGTCTGCGATCAGTTCTCCAAAAGGCAGTGGGTGAGACTACTCGATATCTTTGTCCTCGGACCGATGGGCATCTATATCGGGTACAAGATCTGGAAGGGAGAAACCCAAGACCTCGGGAAATACCTCGGACTTCTCATCATCATCTACGGAATGTTGACGGTGGTCTACAACGGCGGGAACTATGCCGCGAATGTGAAACGCGGTAAGTAATACTTCAAAGAGTATCTTATCACCATCGGGTGATAAGAGAAGGATTGCGGAAGCCTGCGGCCGACGTGGTTTCACCACGTACTCGCCGGTACTGACTGGAGGTGAACCTGGTCGAGCGCGTCCATCTGTGCCTGCGACGCACCATGATAGACCTGGAGTTCCTTCCACTGTGGATACCGTTGATGCAGCTGTGTGACATCGTACTTGTACGGAGGGTTCCCGGGCGAGGTGTACGAGAAACCGTACTCGTGGAACTTCCGGTGACCAGGAGTGTGAATAGGTTTCACACCGGTACCAGAGTACTCTGTCTCTCGAGCAAGATAGTCGTGCGTGTGCAGAAACTGCTCGTTAGGAGTCGTCCGGTCATAGTAGTTGTACGGGTCTGTGATCTGGATCTGTGTCTCTCTCCACGGCCGATACAGATCCGCCATGTACTTGTTGTACCCGTTGAACTGACTCGGGTCGACAGGGTCATGCACCGCGTCGAGTCCCCGACCGTCAGGGTATTTCTTCTTCTTGCACATCATGAACCCATAGGGATTACCGATGGGGATGGCCTCGTAATCGGGATGACACTCGTGAGTGTGGCCGGGTGTGATGTAGTGATCTTCCCACCCACCGAGAGCGTTGTCGGGGTCGCCGAAGTTGGCGATGTTCCACACCTGTCCCATCTGCTTTCGCTTGGTTAGCGCCCAAGAGCTCGTCATATTTGCAGTGTCTGTACTTTGTACTCTTACCTTCTCACGAGATTATGTGAGAAGGATATTCGCGAACTCACCGGAAGAGAAGTCGAAAGATCTCTCTACTTGCACTGGTTGTAGGTGATGAACATACCACCAAACAAAAGTAGAAGGATGATTATGATCATCCACAGGCTACGTGTCTCTTCGGTTCCCATGCTTGTACTATCTGCAGGTCCTTACTGTCACCCTCTTCTTTTTTGGAGGGTTTTTTCTCTTGTGTTTGTGTAACACGTTTAGGCTCAACACACTGACAACATGTCTTCGACAACTAGTGAAGTCTTCGACCGAAAGGTAGCAAACACCGTTTCTCACAGCGGGTTCCGTACACATCTGTTCACAGTGGTGAGAGGTAGCTACGCCTCCAGTGCCACCTACGGATCCAACGCGACTCTTCTCAACGAGTACTCGGCGGTCAGCGTTCAGGACAAGAGCGAGGCGGCCGTCCGACAGCAGGATCGTGATACCGACTATCACCTCAAGCTGACTCTGGATCTGTCTCAGGCCGATCCTGGGTTCCCCACCACCGAGGAACTTCGTCTTCGGACTCTGCAACCCCTCGCGATGGGCGAACCGGCTGCGTACCTGAAGCGTCTTCCTCTCAATGCTCGGGCGTACGGTCTTCCTCTCTTCCTCGATGTGGAGATCATTGACCCGGCCACCGGTGCACCTCCTGCAGGTTTCCCCTCTGTTGCTGGCGCTGGTCAGCTCCAAGCCCGGTTCCTTCACGGAAGCGAGGTGGCGTTGGTGGTTTCTGACATCACCGCTGGTCCTCCTCCGACCGTCGCCCCTCTGACAGCTGGAGATCTGGCACCTCTGTTCGGCGCCGCCGCCGGATCTGAACTTCTCATCTCGGTTCGCGGAACCTACCGTGGCCAGAACCACTCACTGTAGACAGACTTTGTCTACCTACTCTTACTTCATCACCCTTAACTCTTTCACCTGAAAGAGGGTTTTTGGTTGTGTTTTTCTAGGGACCAGATATAAGACGAGTCAACGACTAGCACAATGAGTTTCCCTGTAGCTATGTTCAATCAGAAGGTGAACGCCGCCGGAGTCAACAACCGCGGGTTTCCACCGGAGCTTTACACTGTGGCCAATGGCAGCTATGCCGCCTACCCCAACTACAGCATGTCCGCTGGATCTGTGAACTCATACGCGATGGCTGGATATCAGCTTCCTCGTGGAAGGACATCGGTTGAGTTACTGGCTGGTCCACCGCCTCTGTATGTCAACTCAACAGAAGGGTGTGACATCCGACAGCAGGATCGTGATGTGGACTTTGTGGTGAGTGTCTGTTTGGATGCTCGACGGGCCGCACCGGCCTTTGGCGACGAGGAACTGCGTATTCGCCCCAACCCGTACCCTCGCAACAGGCCACGGCCGCAGTATATCCCTCTTCCGGTACCCAAGCGCGACCAGACCGCTCCGACAGTGACCGGTGTCGAGATCACCGACAAGTCGGGAGTTCAGATTGCCCCCGATGCCACCGCTGGTACCGGTAGCTGGGTGTTGGGTGCTCGAGTTCTCAAGAACGGGATTTTGGCTCTGACCAAGAAAGATCTAAGTGTCGTCGGTACTCAAGAGACAGCTCTGCAAGCAGACGAGATCGATAGTACCTTCGGTGCTGCTAACGATGTCATCTTCATCACAGTTCGTGGTACCTACAAGGCCGAGATCGTTGTCCCCGGACAGAACCTCGCTGCCAGGAACATGTTCGCGTAGGTGTAGGTTTACCACTCTCAACATTTGACCCCGAAGGGTGAAATGTTTATTTATTGGATGTTAAGTCCCAGAGACAGCCCCTCTGGGTGGGTGGGGAGACCAAACCGGTCTAGTTCTTCTTCTTCAAGAGGCGGCGCTTTCCTCCGGTCTGCGTCTTCTTCTGGGTCGTCTTTCCCTTCGATCCTCCGCGGCCAGCTCCCTTCTTCGCCTTCAACATCGCCTGAGTCTGCACCTTGGGGTACTTCGCGAGGAGGGCCTTGTAGTTGAGGAGGATGTCGCCGACAAGCTGCTCGTCAAGGCCAGACTCCTTCGCCACCGCAGGTACATTGGCCATGTCGACCTTGCCCGAGTACTGAGCCTCGACATAGCGGGCAAAGTCTGCCTCGCTGACCTCCGGTTCGTCCTCGAGTGTCTCTCCCAGTGCTGCCTCGGTCTCGGCAGCGATGTCCTCCTCAGTGGCAGTTCCAGACGCCTCAGAGCCTTCGTCAACCTCGCTGCCGTCGTCGAATCCCTCGTCCTCCTCTTCGCCGACATCGCTCGAGTGGAACTCAAAGATGCCACCCTCTTCCTCAAGCTCCTCCTCTCCAAGTTCCCGGGCTGGCGAGCTGCCGCTGCCGTGCTTCATCTCAGGGGGAGTAGATGAGACGATGTCCGTTTCCTCGCTTCCGGCCTCGTCCGAGCCCTCCTCAGATCCCTCGAGCTCGATGCTCTCGGAGCCCTCCACATCCGAGCCCTCAACCTCCTCGGCGGGAGGAGTCTTCTTCTTGGGTGTGTCCTTCTTAGGAGTCTCCTGCTCGCCGCGCATCGCCTTCAGGAGCTTGGCGATCTCGGCCTTGGTGGCAACCTTGTTGATGGGACGCTTCTTCTCCTTCTTGTGCCACAGAGGCCTATCGAGCTTGGCGAGCTTGCGTGCCTCGGCAACCTTGAGGGATCGGACGTTGCCCTTACCGTCAGACACGCCGATGATAGAGGTGGTCTTCAAATCGTAGACGTTGCCGCTGTCGTCAACATACAGAGACTGCTCCTCGTCAAGGCTCACCTCGAGGCAGCGAGTCTTGGGCTTCTGAGCGGGGGACTCCTTCTTCTTGGGAGTCGGCTTCTTTGCGGGAGCCTTCTTGGGGGCTGCCTTCTTCGCGGGAGCGGCCTTCGCCTTGCCACCGAGAGCCTTCTCGACAGCAGCGACGTAGTCCTTCTTCAGGAAGGTACCCTTGGAGCCGGAACCCTCTTTGGGAAGAGGGATGCTGTACTTGTCGACGAAAGCCTTCAGATTCTTCACCGTCATCTTCGACGGAGCCTTGGATGGGGCGGGGATGTCGACAGCCTCGGGTGCGGGAGGAGCTTCCTCGCCAGAGCCTTCAGACTCCTCCTCTGAGGAGGGCGGGGGTGTTACCTTCTTCTTGGGTGCGGCCTTCGGCGCCGGTTCGGGCTCCGGAGGAGTGGTAGCCTCAATCTCCTCCGCGGGCGGGGGCATCTCGACCTCCGCGACAGCCAGGACGGCGGCGAGGACGTCCTTCTCGAGAGAGCTGGACAGTGAAGCCAGCTTCTCCGCGACAACCTTCGAGATGGTCTTCTCGAGTTGCGCCTCAGTGAGTTTGTAGACCTTCTCCGTGGAGACAACGGTCTTGGAAGCAGACTGCTTGCGAGCAGCTGCGGACTTCTTGGCAGGAGCAGGCTTACGAGAAGCCTTTCCTCCAGTGGATTTGCGAGCGGTTTGCATAGTACGAGCCATAATGTTCAGTAGCAAGAGAGTTCGGGTGTGTTCGATATGAAGTTGTTCTCAGACAAGTTCGTGCTCTTTTGTGGGAGGGTTCAAACAAAAATCTCACTTTTCTGGTAAGTGACTAGATTTCTGTGATACACTCATATTCCCCTCTAAATGTATATCTAGTAGCAAAACAGCGTGTATTATTTCTGGGGACGGTATTTAGGCCGGTTCCTGAATTATCGAGTCTTAAACACCGCACACATCTGTGTGTTGTGTAGTAGGTCGCGTTGTAAACCAGGCAATGAATTACCTTGTAGTGTATTAGGGTCGACACCTCTCCCGAGAGAGGTTAGCTGTGATATGTGTATGTTCTTGAATAGAAGTGCCTGATTGAAAGAGCCCCGGAGCTTCGGGGGTGAGTGTGTACTTCCTTGTATGACTCTCACCATCTTGGTGTGTACACGTCGTTTATTACACGGTGATATTAAGGGTGCCCCACATTATTCCCTGAGGTGTATCCCCAAAAAGCAATGTGGACCGAGCAACTCGAACAATCTTCCCGGCTGGGTTTTTTGCGTCTCATCTCTGGTGTGGAGATGAGACCTTCAGGAAACCCTTTCCTTAGACACTTGAGGGCCGAGATATTCTTGCCATCGCTTCCGCGACGGCGAGAACTATCCTCAAGTGACCGTTCTTTGGTCAACTTGTTATATGGGATCAATCTCTTTAAGCCGATAGGACTATATCGAACCGTGAGTTTTGTGAGAGGTACCTACCGAGACAAATACCACCTCATTCTTCAGGTTTGACCCGTCGGTATCGATTGAGATAGAAACTATACATAACGTGCAGATACGTTATGTATTGAGATGGATGACGTTACACCTACGACTTTGTTCCCGCCTTCACGTTCCGGATGTGTGAGATCTTGTCCAAGATCTCACTCGCAATCTCCTTCTTCACCACTTCGTCATCTCGGAAGTTGGAGTTGGTAGACAGGCGAAAGCAAGGGATGTAGTGACTGTCGGAGATAGCTACGTAGTCTCCTCCAAGGAACTCGTCGTGCTTCTCCTCGAGAGCGACCTGATAGTCCTTCGACACTGTAGATTCCCCGTCACGGTTGCGTTCCTGAAGGCGTTTCATCGCCACGTCGACATCGGGTTTCAGGTACACAAACAGGTCGGGGCGGAAGGGCATCACCTCCTCCCACATAGTCCACAGATCTAAATAATCCTCGTACTCGGTCTCGTCGATGGTCTTCGACTCGCGGAGGGACTTCACGAACAACAGATCCGTGAACACGCTTCTCTCGAGAAGAAACACGTCGGTGTGAGCGGCGTACTTGCGATGGATCTTCTGGGACGTCTTCACACGGTCGTGGAAGGCGCGGGTCTGGAACTGGTACCCTCTGCGGGAGGGATCTTCGTAGAACTGCTTCAGACGACCTGTTGATTTCCACTTCTCGACCGGTTCAGGAACGACAGTGATCCTGAGACCCCATTTCGAGAGGATAGGGACGAGGCAGTCTTGAATAAGGGTTGTCTTCCCGGCGCCGATGATTCCATCGACAACAACGACAATATACGGCAGTTTTCGTGGTTCGTCGGCCATTCTCAGTTGAGCAACAGGAATCACTGAGATTACTCAGTGATTACGTTCTAACTACATTTTTCTTCACACCTCACCCTTTCGAGTGAGGTGTATGGGAGGTTCACCCATCCGCGAATCAGTAGTCGCGGA
>JGI10211J34971_10000712_pt1 | contig 27614 bp, 25 predicted proteins | sample Etolagsediment_FD_34971 | JGI IMG/M metagenome (IMG submission 34971)
AGTTCAATGCCGGGGGCGCCGGTGCGGATCTGTTGAGGATAAAAGTTTTCTCCGAGCGGATGGATTTTTCAGTGCGCTTCGAAACCAGAAGATGCCCTTACATCCCCACCGATACAGACATGTGCCCCGGGCGAATATCAATCTGCAAATTCATCAACAACCGCGACGGCTGCCTCAAAACAGGCGGCAGCACTTTCTATGTGGTATTTCCGTAACCAGCAAGTCTGCTTTGAGTTCTTATGCCTAAACGAAACCGATAATCAAAAACCTGATTGACAAAATGATATAAAGAGATATCATTCCCATATCATGCAAATATATTTCAAACCGCCTTTTAGAAAGTACGTGAAGAAGCAAACGAGGCCTCTTCAACTGGTTATTGAAGATGAAGTTGAAAGAATTGTTCAAAATCCGGAACTGGGGGTTTTGAAGAAAGGCGATCTGGCGAATTTTAGAGTTCACAAGTTTTTCTATCAGAAAAAGACATTTTTGATTTCCTACCGCCCATGGGAATCGGAAATTGTCTTTTATACCCTAGGGGGCCATGAGAATTTCTATCGTGCACTGAAACGATACCTGAAAGGGGTCCAAATATTATGATTACCGCCGAAAAAGTCTATGAAGACATGCTGCAAATGCCCGTGGAAGAAAGAGAAAAGCTGTTCTCCGTTATTGCACGGCAAGGATTTTCAAAAGACAAATACACTCAGAAAGAAGTTTTTGAGGATATCCGACGCTCACCTTTTACGGTCAAAGAAGCGGCGCAATACTTGGAGATTTCTGAAATCACATTGCGTCGATGGATCAAAGCAGAAAAAATTCCTTTCCAGCGGGTGGGACGTAATATTCTTTTCGATGCAGACGAACTAAAAGCGTCTAAAAAAAACAGGTAGTTTCCGCTTCGTCCATATTCAGAAGCGTGGAAACAAGAGACGAGAAAAGCTTTGCGGCTTGGCGCCTTTGCGTGAGACCTTGGATCAAATCCCCCGCTCCCAACGCCGGCTTAACTTGTAATAAAGCCCTTCCATAGCCATCAATTCTTCATGGGTGCCCTGCTCCCGAATCCGTCCGTGATGCATCACCATAATCCGGTCCGCATCCCTGACCGTGGAGAGGCGGTGGGCGACGACCAGGGTGGTTCGTTTGTGGGCCATTTTTGAAATGGCCGCCTGAATGAGACGCTCGGTTTCCGGGTCCACGCTGCTGGTGGCCTCATCCAGAATCAGCAAACGGGGATCACTGGCAAGGGCCCGGGCAAAAGAAAGCAGTTGCCGCTGGCCCCCTGAAAGGCTGGCCCCCCGCTCCCCCAGTTCCTGCAAAAAGCCATTTTCGAGTTTCTCAATAAATCCCAGTGCGTTGGCGGTTTCAGCGGCGCGCCGGACAGNCCCCCCTTCAAGCGCCTTTCTTCCAAGGGANATNTTCTCCGATACGGTNCCGGCGAAAAGGAACACGTCCTGCATACACAGGCTCACGGCATTTCTCAGGCTTTNTTCTGACCACTCCCTCAAATCAATACCGTCAAGGGTGATGGACCCCTGATCCGGGTCGTAAAACCGCTCCACCAGGCTCACCACCGTGGTCTTTCCAGAACCCGTTGCGCCCACGATGGCCACGGTTTCGCCCGGCTTTATCTCGAAGGAAACATTATGTAGGACCGTCTTGTCTTTTTCATAACCGAAAACCACCTGGTCAAACACCAGATGACCTTCCACATGGGATGGATCAGCAGGGAACTCGGGCCGGGACAGCACTTCCTTTTTGTCCATGAATTCAAAAATCCGTTCCATGGAGGCCATGGCCATCTGCATGATATTGTACTTCTCGGAAATATCCCGTATGGGTTTAAAGAACATCTGAATATAACCGATAAACGCTACCAAAACCCCGAGGGTCATTTCTTCCTGCAACACCTGTCCGCCGCCGTACCATATCAAAAAGGCAATGGCCAACGCCGACAGCAGCTCCATGAGGGGCATAAACAGGGCAAAGATACGAATCTGTTTCATGCCCGCACGATAATTCTCGTCATTGAGGCCGGCAAATCGCTTCATTTCCGATGTTTCCCTGACAAACAACTGGATGATGCGCATGCCGCTGATCCGCTCCTGCAAAAAGACGTTTATTCTGGAAACCGTGCTGCGAAGTTCACGAAACGCCTCACGGGCCATGAAACTGAAGATGAAGGTCAGGCCAAAAATAATGGGAAGTAGAATAAAACAGAGCAATGCCACGCGCCAGTTGAGGTACAGCAGAACGCCAAGAATCCCCACNATCATAAACAGGTCTTTAAAAACGGTAATCAGAACGGATTTGAACATTTCATTGAGATTGCCGATATCATTGGTAACCCGGGTNACCAGCGTNCCCACAGGATACCGGTCGAAAAACCGCAGGGTCTGGGCCTGCATCCGGTCAAAAAGTTTCATGCGGATGTCCTGCATAATCCGCTGCCCCGTTAATTCCATGATATAGTATTCCACATAGCTAAAGCCCAGGGAGAGGAGCAGCAGAACAAAGAAAACCCCTGCCACAAGGGTCACCCCATTGATATCACCGGTCCTGATCAGCAGAATTTCCTTTTTTGGCAGACGCTCCAGTTCTTCATAGGGAACCATGGTTGCCCCGTCCACCATTTTACAAAGGTCTGCTTGACTTTTGTGGAACCAACGGGAGATGTCCCGATTCGGCCCAATCCGGTAAAACCGTTTGGAACCGAGCAAGCCTTTGGATTTCAGAAGGTGGATATCCGCGGGATCGATCTTTTTAAGATTCGTGTTATTGATGTAGTAAACGGAAGGGACTTCGCTTTTCTCCAGCAAGGACCCGTAGCGTTGTTTCAATTCCCCGGAACTCGACAGCACTTTCCCGCTAATTTCATACCAGGAAGCAAGAATATACCGATCAATGGCAATCTTGGTCAGATAGGGCACACACAAATCAAAGAGTGCCACCAGGATTGACAGCAGAAGACCGGCCAAGACCATTTTTGTATAAGGACGTGCAAAATGGGCCAGCCGTTTCATCAATCTAAGATTGTAGGGCTTCCCCAGTTTACCTTCCTCAGCGTAGCCGTATTCCCCCATCATGACCCGTTTGCGCCTCCGTTTTCAAGGGCCTCTCCCAGAAGTTGTTCTTCATACAGTGCAGCGTAGATCCCACCCAGGCGAATCAGGCTTTCGTGAGTCCCTTCCTCTTTCAAAAGGCCCTGATCCAGAACAAATATACGGTCCGCCCGGCGAATGGTGGAGACCCTGTGGGAAACGATTAAATTGGTCCGGTTCTGTCGAAGGTCCAAAATCCGATTCAGAATCCCTTCTTCGGTTCGGGTATCCACCATGGAAAGGGCATCATCCAGAATGAGAATGGGAAAATTCCCGACAATGGCCCGGGCGATGGTGATCCGCTGCCGCTGCCCTCCTGAAAGGGTAATGCCCCTTTCACCCAAAAGGGTCTGCAGGCCATTTTCCAGGGCTTCCACCTCTTCGCCGATACCTGCGATGTTCAGGGCCCGCTTCACTTCTTCGGGGGAAACAACATCGGTTCCGAAGGCCACATTATTAAAAACCGTGTCGGAGAAAATAAAAACGTCCTGAATGACAAACCCGATTTTTTTTCTAAGGGTTTTAAGCGGCAGTTTTCGAATATCTTTTCCATCTATGAAAACCATGTCCTCGGGCACATCCAGGAGCCTCGGAATGAGGTGCAACAGCGTTGTTTTGCCGGACCCCACTCGCCCCACGATGGCAGCAGTCTCTCCTGAATGAATTTTGAGATTGATATCCTTGAGTATATATTCCTTCTCGCCTGGATACCGGAAGCTGAGGTCGCAAAACTCAATGGTTCCGTTAGCTTTTCCCTCAGACAATCTCTCACCGCTGTTTTGAGACGCTGCGTCAGGTTCGTCATCGTGGTCCTGAATCTCCGGCACCTCTTCAAGGATGCCGTTGATGCGCCGCATGGAGGCCGATCCCCTCTGAATCAGGCTAATGACCCATCCCATTGCCATAACGGGCCAGGTGAGCAGATTTAAGTAGCTGATAAAAGCTACGAAATCACCCGGGGTGATGGTTCCCAAAATCGTATACCGTCCACCCAGAAGAATCACGACAGCCAGCCCCGCATTGGTAATCAGGGTCATGAGAGGAAAAAACAGGGCAAGGGTCCTGGCCAGATGCATGCTCTCCCCCACATACCGCTCTCCCCGGGCATTCATTCTCTCATATACCCAATTTTCACGTTCATGGGCTTTGATCACCCGAATGCCTGCAAAGCTTTCGCGGGCCTGTTCCGTAAGATCTGAAAAGCTTTTCTGAACCCGTTCAAATCGTGCGGACATCTGGTTGGCCAGCATTCGGGTAAGCACCACCACAACCGGTGCGGGAATCAATGAAATCAGGGCCAGCCGCCAGTCAATACTGATCATGAACCCGATTGCAGCCGTACCGAGCACAAGACCATCCACCAGGGCCACCAGACCCATGCCACAGGCCATGCGCACTGCATTGATATCGTTGATGGCCCTGGCCATGAGGTCGCCAGTCTTCGTATTTTGAAAAAAGTTGAGGGAAAGGGTTTGAATGTGCCTGTAGAGTCTGTTTCGCAGTCCCTGCTCAACCTTCCTGGAGTGGCCCAGGAGCAGGTGGCGCCATATATAGCGGAACAAGGCGATCGACAGGGCAATCATGCCGATGGTCAACCCTTGTTTTGCCAGGAGAACGCCGGTTCCGGATGGTTGAATGACGAGAAGATTGATGGCCTTTTTGATAATCAGGGGAATCATGAGCTGCAAAAAATCGACTATGAGCAGACTCAAAACCCCTGCTGCCAACGCCCAACGGTTCTTTACAAAAAATATCCAGAGGGGTTGAAAATTGCGGAGCGTGGTTTTGAAGGAGACAGACAGATTTTTAAAGGAACCCGGTTTCATGAAGGAGGCGCGGTATTTCAATCCAAAACGAGCCCGCCCTGGTGCGACTTATGGCATGATTCCAGAAACATGTTAAAATAGACTGGGATGCAGGACCGGCAATCGGTCCTGGCCGGGGACGCAAAACAATGGCGTTTTTCATTTTTTCGTTGTTAAATGTGTATCCTGTTATTATATTTGAATATTGTCAAGCCAAAAGTTACAACCCATTGAGCGCGCGGGAGCCGGCACCCATGAGCATCAGATTGATTGCAAAAGACCTCTATGAGCTGATTCGAAAGGTTGAAAACCTGGAGAAAGAAATCGACAACACCCCTTACGAAAACCAGTCGGACATGAAAGATCAACTCAGAAAACTTCGCGCTGAAAAAGACCACATGCGAAAGGTATTGGAAGGCTGTAAAGACTCAAAATGAAAAAAATTATTAAAAAACATATCTTTTTTCTAATGGCTTCCGTTTTGAGTCTTTTAGTCCTGCCGTTTGGTTCAACCCCTTGGGCCCATGACGAATTTCGCATCATTTCCGCACGATACGGTATTCCGGGAAACTATGTGGATGTCACCCAGACGGTCCAAAACTTTATGTCGGGTCATTCCATCAGCATGAAAGTATCCAATCAAAACCTTGAAACGGACCCCGTACCCGGCAGGGAAAAAGAGCTGGTGGTTTTTTATGAAACTCAGAGCACAAAAAAGGAATTGCACATTAGAGAAGGAGATTGGCTTGTGTTTCCCGGCCCTGAAGGTGGATATCGCCCACCGCATCACGGCACGGGCGATCTGGAAATTATCAGAGCCCTTTACGGCGCGGAAGGGAAATACCGCATTGTAACCGGGGACGTTCAGAATCATGTGACCCATAACAACATCAATATGCTCGTTTCCAATGAAAACCTCGGCGGGGACCCGGCTCCCAACCACAAAAAAGAATTTTTGGTGATTTATCGAAAGGAGGGTCGTGAATACGGGGCTCACCTGGAAGAAGGGAACTGGTTTATCATAACGGATTAGCCGAGCACTGCTAGATGGAAACATCGGGCAGGTAGGCCAAGGCCCAGGTACCGGGGCCACAATGGGTGCCGGTGGTCAAGCTGAGCGGCCGAACAAAAACATCGGCCCGCGGAAACGCATTTTCAATGGCCCCCTTGAATTCTACTTCAACCACAGGACGGTTATCCGTATATTGAAGCATGATCAAGGGAAAATTTGTGTTCTTCAGTGCTTCTTTCAGCTTTTCAATGGCAAAGTTAATCTGCTGGGCTTTGTTCCTGACAACACCAACTTTTTTCACCCCATCCGCTATCGGGCTGACCACCGGTTTGACATGCAGCATGTCGCCAAAAAAAGCACCGGTTTTTGAAATTCGGCCCCCTCTGGCAAGATAGTGAAGTTTTTCAATGAAAATCAATTCCTCAACGAGGGCCTGGGCTTTTTGGGCATATTTGACGACCGAACCGGACTCCTGGGCCTTCAGGGAAAAACGGGCCGTGGCAATGGCCAGCAGCCCCAGTTTCCCACTGGCCGCTTCCGTATCCACAACCGTCAGCCTGTCGTCTGGATCATTTAAGGCTTTCCAATCCATAACGGTCTGATAATTTCCTGTGTAGCCAGCCCCCACACATAAATAAAGAACCTTCGGGTGCAGACTGGCCGCCTGCTGATAACGTTGATGACGTTCAAAGACGGACGCCTGGGCAGTGGAAGCGGGAGACCCTTTTCGCATTTCGCTGTAGAGTATTTCCGGATCCATATGGGTTTCAGGATAACTTTGGGTCCCGAGATTGATGTAACTTTCAAGCAGTGTAATACCAAGGCGTTTTGCATCCATACGCGTAATCGAACCGGCTGCATCGCTCATGATATGAAGCGCCTGGGCTTTTGGAATGGATAGATACTCCGTCATCTGTGCCTTCAGATCGTCGGATTTCCAGGTCACAAGATTGCCGACCTCTTCAAGCCGCTGCCTCGCACCCGCTTCATCAGCGGCGTGCAGGTGAACCTTTACAAAATCCCCATGCCCCATGGTCACGACTTCATGCCCCGCCTGAGAAATGGCTGAGAGTGAATCCCGTTCATCCATCGAACCCAGCGTCAACACCGCATCAATACAGTACCCGTCATCGCCGTCGCTCCGCCACGTTGGGTCCACACGCAGCAGGTTTTCAAATATTTCAGCAATGGAGCGGAATTGACCGCTTCGTTTGAACAACACATTAAAAAAGCCGTCAAAAAAGATAAACATTCCCAGAGCACCGGCATCCACAACGCCTGCACTAGAAAGTTCCTTCAATTGTCCGGATGTATTTAAAACCGTTCGCTCTAAAATGTTCAGAACCGCTTCGATACGTTCCGGGTCCGATACCACATCATTGCGGTTAAGGGCTTCCAAAAGCGCATCGAACACAGACAACATGGTTCCGCTTTTGGGGTCTTTGACGGCCCTCCAAGCCAGAATGCGCCCCTGTTCCACGACGTCGTTTAGTTCTTGAAGGCTTTCAATTAAAACAAAGGTGCTGAAAAATTGTGCGGCAATATTTCCTGAATTTCCCCTCGCCGACATGAGCAGCGCTTCAATCAGTTCTTCCCGACTTTTTGATGACCGTTTGAGGGGTTGCAGACTGATCACCAGATTTCGGCCGGTATCGCCATCGGCCACGGGAAACACATTAATGCTGTCTAAAAGGTCCGCCCAGGCGGAAACACGGTCGACGCCTGCCGCAAGCGCCTCGAATATTTTTGGCTTCACCAGCGAATCTTCGGTTGCCATGGAAAGTTCATTCAAAACAAGTATCTCCTAACAAAAATAACTTTTCGCGCGAAACCGTTTCTTATCACGTTACACCTCCCGAGGCAACCCATGAAGATTCCATTCAAAACCAAATTGACCAAATGAGCCCCAACCATTTTTCCTTGACTTAATTCCCGTTTCAAATATCATCCCTGATATACCGACCTGGCGACCAACCCGGTCTTTTCCACCCGCGACTTCCGTGCCGTACCGGGAAAGTACCGCACGATCATCCCTGAATACGTCAAGGACCGCGTTTCTTTGAACCAGTTCGCCGCATAGAATGGATCGAAAAGACGGCGAATTCCGGGGACGTCTTACGTAATTCCGGAAGATATGCTCAATAAATAAGTAAGACCCCCCAGATCCAAAATCTCGCACAGTCGATCCAAAAAATGTTGACAAAAGGCAGACATAAGCATATATTTGTCGCATGAAGTATTTGGATTGGAATTCTGAGAAAAATGAAATTTTAAAACGTGAACGAGGGATATCCTTTGAGGAAATTGCCTGTTTAATTGAGTCTGGACAGGTAATTGAGATTGAGGAAAATCCGGGGTATCCCAATCAAAAGATGTATGTTTTAGATATTGACAGCTATGCCATCATCGTACCTTACGTGGAAAATGATGATAAGATATTTTTGAAAACAGCTTTTCCGAGCCGTAGATACACAAAAAAATACGGCCTGAAGGGGGAATGATGAATAAAAGCAATAAAAAGGCATTTAAGCCAATCGATCAGGAAGAGAAAGACCTGATGGCATCAATCGAACGTGATGAGTGGCAGCCTGTTAAAAACCTTGATCGGGAAAGAAAAAAAGCAATAGAAGCTGCCCGAAATACCCTAAAAAAAGACAAACGAATAAATCTTCGCCTCTCTCAAAAGGACTACCATCAAATCCAGATAAAGGCAATTGAGGAGGGGATACCTTATCAAACACTTATTTCAAGTATTGTGCATAAATATCTGAACGGTTCCTTAGCGCCTAGGCCGTAGAACAAAAACTGAATCGGGTACGGCCATAAGGGCTCTGAATATTCGCAATAAGAAAATGAAATGGAGAACTGATGGATCCTGAAAAAATAATAGGTGGATTGTCGAAAGAATTAACTTCCGCATTGAAAGCAATGTCGAAAGCGAAGGATGTGATAGTGAAAAAGACCACGGAATTCAAATTAAACACATCCCTGTATGAATTGAAAGGAGTTTCCCATGAAAATTGTCGGCGTTTCCTGCAGTCCCCGAAAAGGTAAAACCACCCGAACATCCCTTGAGCACTGTATGGGTGCGATCAGCGCCAATTATCCCGGAATTCAGACGGAAATTATCGATCTGGCAGGTCTTGACATCAGAGGTTGCATTGCATGCGGTCACTGCATGAAACAACTGGAATGCAGTCAGAAAGATGATTTTAATGACCTCATCCCTATCCTAAAAGACCCGGACCTAGGGGGGTTGATTCTGGCGACACCCGTATACCTGGGCACCATGAGTTCACAGTGCAAAGCCTTTCTGGACCGCACCGTTATGTTCAGGCGTAATGGATTTTTGTTCCGGGACATTGTAGGCGGCGCCATGGCGGTTGGTGGCTTTCGAAACGGCGGTCAGGAAGCTTCTATTTTGCAAATTCATTCGGCCATGCTGGTCCACGATATGATCCTGGTGGGCGACGGAATGCCGGGGTCTCATTTCGGCGGCACTCTGTGGAGCGGTCATCCGGAAGGCATCGAAAAAGATGAACCGGGGCTCAATACCGCTTCGAGTCTGGGAAAACGGGTTGCACAGGTAGCGCTTAAAATCCATGGCTGATTCGGGCATCCCCCTCATTGAAGCGGCAAAGAAACACAGTCATCGCAAGGCCATCGTCACCGTAGACGGCGACTTCACCTACGACCAACTGCTTGACGCTTCATCCCTGGCGGCTTCAAAACTTCTTGCGGGTCAAAAGGATCTGGAAGGCCAGCGGGTGGCATTCCTGACGCCCAGAAATATTGATTACCCGATGGTCCAGTGGGGAATCTGGCGTGCCGGGGGTGTGGCCGTGCCCCTGTGTGAAGTACACCCGGCCGCCGAATTGCGCTATTCCATTTCGGATTCCGGTGCGTCCGTTGTGGTGTGCCATCCGGATTTTGCCGAAACGGTGACCCCCATTGCCAAATCGCTCAACCTTCGTTTTCTATCAACGGAACAGCTCCAGCGGGGCGATTCACAAGTCCTGCCCCATATAGATGTCGAAAGACGAGCCTTGATTCTGTACACCAGCGGTACCACGGGAAAGCCCAAAGGCGTTGTTCTGACCCACAACAACCTGAATGCGCAGATTACTTCCCTGATTGAAGCATGGGAGTGGCGCCCTGAAGATCGAATTCTGCATGTGCTGCCCCTTCATCACACCCACGGCATCATCAATGTACTCTGCTGTGCCCTTTGGGCTGGGGCAGTCTGCGAAATGCTTCCTCGCTTTGATGCCCTCAGGGTATGGGAAAAGCTGCTGGCGGGTGAGACCACCCTTTTTATGGCTGTACCGACCATCTATTTCAAGCTGATCCAGGCATGGGAGGAATCATCATCCGAACAACAGCATCTCATGAGCGAAGCTTGCCGTCGCACCCGGCTCATGGTTTCCGGGTCGGCAGCCCTCCCGGTCACGGCCTTTGACCGGTGGAAATCCATCACCGGTCATGACCTTCTGGAACGCTATGGCATGACGGAAATCGGCATGGCCCTTTCCAACCCGCTTCACGGAAAGCGAATGCCAGGGCATGTGGGCAACCCGCTGCCCGGCGTGGCAGCGCGACTGGTGGATGAACATGGCGCTCTGGCGGCACCGGGGACCTCCGGTGAAATAGAAGTCGAGGGTCCTTCGGTCTTTAAGGAATACTGGCAGAAGGCCCGCGGAAACGAAAGCCGCTTTTAAAGGGCCTTGGTTTAAAACCGGTGATGTGGCTGTCATTGAAGAGGGCAGTTACCGCATACTGGGGCGGCAAAGTACGGATATCATCAAAACCGGGGGTTACAAAGTTTCGGCGCTGGAAATTGAGGAGGTGCTCAGGACCCATCCCCTTGTGATGGAAGTCGCCGTGGTGGGAAAGGATGATCCCCAATGGGGAGAGAGGGTATGTGCGGCCATTGTCCCTAAAGACGGCGTCACACTATCTCAGGAGGAACTTCGGAAATGGGGCAAAGAAAAGCTGGCGCCCTACAAAGTCCCTTCAATGGTCATTTTTGTTAAAGACCTGCCACGAAACCCCATGGGAAAGGTCACCAAACCGGATGTCAAAAAGTTTTTTTTGAATAATGTATCAACATCATTTTAAGGAGGCATACTGCCATGTCTTTGGATATCAACAACGCCTTGAAAGGAAAATGTCTGGGGTTTATCGGTTCGGGAAATATGGCGGAAGCCATGATGCGCGGCATCATTCAAAACCTGGTGGTACTGCCGGACCAAATTTTAGCGTCAGATATATCCGTTGAACGAAAGAAACACCTATCGAAAACATTTGATATTAGAACCGCAACGGACAATCAATCCCTGGTGGATCAATCCAATGTCATCTTTCTGGCCGTCAAACCCCAGGCGGTCCCCTCCGTCCTGAAAGACATCGGCGCAACCATGGGACCTGAAAAACTGCTGATCTCCATTGTGGCGGGCGTCCCCATTCGAACCCTTTCGGCCGGTATGCCAAAAGGGCCCAGGATTGTGCGCACCATGCCCAACACACCGGTGACGGTCATGGAAGGCGCCATGGCCATCGCTTCTGACAGCCCAGCGCTTCCGGAAGACCTGGAGACAGTGGAAACCCTTTTCCGACCCATAGGCCGCACCGTACGGATTGAAGAAAAACTATTGGATGCGGTTACGGGACTTTCCGGTTCGGGACCCGCCTATGTGTTCATCGTGCTCGAAGCCCTGGCGGACGGGGGCGTTAACATGGGTCTTCCCCGGGATGTGGCGGAAACCCTTGCGGCGCAAACCTTGATGGGGTCAGCCAAACTGTTTCTTGAAACTCGCATGAATCCCGGCGCACTCAAATGCATGGTCACCTCTCCGGGGGGCACCACCATCGCCGGCATCCATGAACTGGAAAAAGGCGGCATCCGTGCATCCCTCATGAACGCGGTGGAAGCCGCCACCAAACGGTCCGTTGAACTGGGTAAGGGATAAAAAAGGGCCGTTTCTCAATGGAAACTAGCTGCGCACAAACGCCCAGGCCTTATCCATATCGGCCACATCAAAATATTTTTCGATCAGTTCCTTTTTTGGACTGCCCAGCAGCATGTTATCCAATTCAATTAAAAACTTCTCCAGCTTACTGTGCCCTACCACTGCGATATGCCGGAGATTTTTCATATGCGAAAGGGCATATTTGGCATCTTCGTAGAAAGCCTTAAACTCGCTCTTTCCAAAGTCGAGCTGGTCAATCTTGATCAGAAAATTCAACCTGTCATGGCCTTTCGCCAGCATGTCGTCGCAGATTTTTTTCAATTCCTCAATATCTTCTTTCATGTAACCGCCGACCACTTCAACCCCCAGCACATTCCCTTCACTTCCTTCCAGAACTTTGAACATGGCTCCCTCCCTTTGCTTTATTGACATTCACAAATAAAAACCCCCGACCAAAATCCATCCTGCACCCTGACAACTGCCCCCTGCACCCTTTACATATGGTATTTATAATACGCCGCACAGGTCCCTTCGCTCGATACCATGCACGGACCAATGGGCGTTCGCGGCGTACAGGCATTTCTGAAAAACTTGCAGTCCGGGGGAATAGCTGCACCCCTCAGAACCTGTGCGCAGAGACAACCGGCGGGTTCCCGGGCTGCCGGAACCTCCAAGTCAAACCGATTTTCCGCATCATAATCAGAGAAAGATTTCCGGATGGCCAGGCCACTGCCCGGAATGTTGCCCAACCCTCGCCACGGGGCATCACAAGGTTCAAAAACCTTTTCCATAAGGCTCAACGCCCCCGGATTTCCCTCGGGGGATACCCCACGGGAATACTGAATTTCAACTTCAGCCCGATCCGATTCAATCTGTTCCACCAGCATCAGGATACCCTGCAGGATATCCACCGGCTCAAAACCGGTTACCACACAGGGCGTATGGTACTGTTTAACCACTTTTTCATAGGATGATGTTCCGATAATGGTGGTCACATGACCCGGACAGATGAATCCGTTTACCATCACCTCTCCGCTGGAAAGAAGGGCATCCATAGCGGGCGGCAGAAGTTTATGGGCGGAGAGCACTGAAAAGTTTTTGTCCCCGGCCGCATGGGCCGTCGCAATGGCAGCGGCCACCGTTGGCGCAGTGGTCTCAAACCCGACTCCCAGAAAAACCACCTCACTGTCCTTGTTTTTGGAAGCGATTTTAAGGGCATCAAACGTAGAATAGACCATTTTTACAGTGGCACCCTCGGCCTGCTCCATCTGCAGGGAAGAATTACTTCCGGGAACCCGTATCATATCCCCAAAGGTGGTCACGATAACCCCTTTTGTTTGTGCCAGTTTCACCGCCCGGTCGACCTCTTCCGTGGCCGTCACGCAGACGGGGCAGCCGGGGCCTGATACCAGTTCAATGGTTTCGGGCAAAAGGCTTCGAATGCCGTGCCGAAAAATGGCCATGGTGTGGGTACCGCAGATTTCCATCAAACGAACCCGTTTCGTGGAAATCTCCCTGATTTTTTCAGACAGGGCCTTTGCCACATCACCATCCCGATATTCCTCAATGTATTTCATAGGTTTCCTCAAACCGGCCCTTTTTTCCAGCGCAAAGCATTCCACCAATCAATGCCTGTCCAAGACTTAATCCGCCGTCATTTGAAGGAACCTTTGCCTGACTCAACACATCAAAACCGTCGGCGATGAGGGCCTTTGTCACACCGCTGAGCAATGTTTTATTTTGAAAGGCCCCGCCGCTCAAGGCCACCTGTTGAATCCTGGTGTCAGTTCTGACAGTCATGCAGATTTGATGCAACATTTTAATCATGGTGTTGTGAAAACGCCTGCTGATAGTGCCGTTTCTCTCCCCTTTAAGCAGATCCGCCACCACCCCTTTTATGATAGGGGCCGTTTCCATGATCCTTTTCTCGGACCTGGCTTTTATATCAAAATCATATGCGCCCTCTACGTCAGGGTCCTGGCTCATTTCCAGTTCAATGGCCGCCTGGCCTTCATAAGCAATTTCCCCGCGAATCCCTATCAGCGCTGAAACCGCGTCAAAAAGCCGGCCGCAACTGGACGTTAATGGGGAATGGACCCCCCTTTGCGCCATCTGCAAAATAAGGGACGCAGTTTCCCGATCCAGCGTCTGAACAAAGGGAATGTTCAGATCAAACAGTTTTTCACCATAAGCACGGTAAAGATACACAAGCCCCATACGCCAGGGAGATTTGGCGGCCGCATCCCCGCCGGGCAACGGCACATAGGACAAATGGGCATACCGCGAAAAAGAGACCAGATCGCAAAGCAGCACCTCGCCGCCCCAGACAGCCCCGTCCAACCCCAGTCCGGTCCCGTCCATGGCCAAACCGATGACAGGACCCTCAGCACCGTGTTCGGCGAGACAGCTCACAATGTGGGCGTGGTGGTGCTGAACCGCCACAGGTGTAAATTCATTTTGTTCCCTGGCGAATCTGGAACTCAGGTAGTCCGGATGAAGGTCATGAACCAGCACCTCAGGGTGTACCTCCAGGATCCGCCGCAGGTGCGAAACGGTCAAATTGAAAAAATCATAGGTTTCCAGGTTCTCCAAATCCCCCACATGCTGACTTAAAAAAGCCCGGTTTTTTTTGGTGAGACAGATGGTGTTTTTAAGTTCCGCTCCCAGAGCCAAAACCTGCGGCATGGCTGCCATGGAAGGTGGCAGAAAAACGGGAGCCGGCACATACCCCCGAGAACGCCTGACGTGTCGCGGCACGTCATCCACCACACGCACCACCGAATCGTCTCCCCGCAGATAGATCTCCCGGTTATGGGTCAGGAAATAGTCGGCAATGTCATGAAGCCTAAGAAAGGCTTTTTGATTGTCCCGTGAAATGGGTTCTTCACTGATGTTGCCGCTGGTCATGACCAATAACCCCCCAAACCCATCCACTAAAAGGACATGGAGTGGCGTATAGGGGAGCATTACACCCAGATAACGGTTCAGCGGCGCCACCTGTTCGGAAAAGCCTTGAAAGGGTTTCTTTTCCAGGAGCACGATCGGCTTTTGCCGTGAACGCAACAGTTCGGCTTCAGCGGGGCTCACATGAACCATTTCCTGAGCCGCCGCCAGATCCCTCACCATCACGGCCAGGGGTTTTTCTTCCCGATGCTTGCGCCGTCTGAGCCGAACCACGGCCTCGTGGTTGGATGCATCCACGCAGAGATGAAACCCCCCGAGCCCTTTGATGGCCAGAATCGAACCCGCCCGCAGCAAAGAGACGGCCTCCAAAATGGGATCATCACAGGATATTTGTTTGCCGTTCAGGTCATAAAGAGAGGGCACGGGACCACATGCCCAGCAGGCATTGGGTTGCGCATGGAACCTTCGGTTTGATGGATCTTCATACTCCTCCAGGCAGCGAGGGCACATTTGAAATACCGCCATGGTGGTGGCACTGCGGTCATAGGGAACGTCTTTGATGATGGTGTATCGGGGGCCGCAATTGGTGCAGTTGATAAAGGGATAGCGAAATCTCCGGTCCGAGGGGTCAAGGAGTTCCCGGCGACAGTCTTCACAAATCCCCACATCGGGAGAAATAAGCGCCGATCGTTCCCGGCCACTTTCACTTTGCCTGATTTCAAAGATGTTTTGATGTTTAACAGGGATATCGGTCCAGCTAACCGATGCGATATGCGCCAGGGGCGGAGGGGCCGCGATGATGGACTCCACAAATGCCGTCACATTTCGATCCGATCCTTCCACTTCCAGGTCCACACCGAAATCCGTGTTGCCCACATGACCCGAAAGGTCGTATTGGGCCGCCAATTGGAAGATAAAGGGTCGAAATCCAACCCCCTGAACAATTCCTTCAATGGCACCGCGGGCCCGCCTTTTCATTCTTTTATTGAAAGAACCTTAGGCCTTTGCTTTCAGCTCACCTTTAAGCCAGTCGCACCAGGCATCAAGCCCTTCTCCTGTTTTGCATGAAATCTCAAAAATCTTCAAGTCAGGGTTCACCTTCAGCGCCTCTTCCCGAATGCGCTCGACGGTGCAGTCCACATAGGGCAACAAATCAATCTTGTTAATCAGCAGCACCTTCGACTCGTGAAACATAAGGGGGTATTTGGCCGGTTTGTCTTCGCCTTCCGTAACGCTTAAGATCATCACCTTGAAATCTTCACCCACCTTAAATTCGGCAGGACACACCAGATTGCCCACATTTTCAACCACCAGCAGGTCGAGGTTGTCCAGATCGAACTCCTTAAAGGTATCTCGAATCATGTTACCATCCAGGTGACAGGCCCCGCCTGTGTTGATCTGCACCGCAGGCACCCCTTTTGCTGCAATACGCTCCGCATCCTGGGAGGACTGGATATCTCCCTCAATAACCCCCATCTTCAGCTGGTCTTTCAAGGCAGAAATGGTTTTTTCGAGAAGGCTGGTTTTGCCAGCCCCGGGTGAACTCATGAGATTAAAGACCAGCAGGTTTTTTTCATCAAAAATGGCCCTGTTTTCCTGGGCGATGCGATCGTTGGCCGCCAGAATATTTTTCACAACCGATACTTTCATTTCTACTCTACCTCCATTTCGACAATGGACAACTCCTGACCTGAGAGGGTCTCAATATCTTTGCTGTCACAGAACGGGCATTCAAATGCATAATTTTTGATTTCAAACGTTTGCCCGCATTTTCGGCAATTCCCAGTCAGCGGGATAACTTCCATATTGAGTTTCGCACCTTCCAGTTCAGTTCCCGACGTCATCACCTCAAAACAGAATGAGAGGGATTCCGGGACAATGGCAGACAGCTGTCCGACATGGATAAGCACGGATTTCAACTCTGTCGCATTATGTTTGCGCATTTCTTCTTTGATGACATCCAGAAGGCTTTGCGCAATGGACATTTCATGCATGGAAGATTCGCCTTTCCCTTGAATCGCTGTTGATCAACCCTGTCGCAATGCTATGGACAGTGAATCGATTTTCTGTCTGGCGTCATTAAAAACGCCAGACAAGTTCATGGAATGATTGGCAAAAATACTGTGCGACGCACCATTAAACACAATCCAGGGCTCAAAATAGCACCGATCAAGATTCTCAAGAATCTTGTCCACCAGCACCATGGCACCTTTTTCTTCCAGCACCCGCTTGAAATCGATTTTAATGGCCTTGAAAGATGCGTGAAGACCATAAGCCACCCCCTGGGCATAATAAAAATTGTCATCGATATGGCGCCAGGAAATATTGATGGGCACCAGAGTTGAAGCCGCCTTTCCAGTATTCTTATCCCCGGCATCAACGGGAAGGACATATCCGCTGCGCTGCTGTGCATTGACAAGACGCGTATTTACGCCGCCCATGAGAGAGGCGTAGTCATCCAGAAGTTCAATAAGATTGTCCCCCCTGGGATAAAATTGGGACTTTCCAGTCAACAAATTCTGGTAATACACCTCCAGATCCTGATAGGCATCTTTCCACTTGCTTTCCGCCGATGGAAACCACCATTTATTGGGATCATTGGAAATGGCTGTAAAAGCATCCTCGACCTTACCATCAATCTTGTCCGTGGTTCGCATCCTTGACAGATTGTCCCTGAGCACATGAATGTTGTACCTGACCACCTCCAGTTCACCGATCTGAAAATTGGGCATGTTATCCAGGAAAACCGTGGGCCAATACATATCATTGGGCAGCCAGTTATCCAACATCTGCTGGATAAGCGCCTGGTTTGTCCTGACAAAAGCGGCACCTTTGACTTTGGCATCAAATTTGATGCCTTCCAGGGGTTCCGGCTTTTTCGACTTAATGAACATCACCACAAAACAAAAAATCACCAGAATCAGAATCAAAAGACCGATCAGACGTCCGCGATGCTTCTTTTCAGTTTTTTCTGCCATGGCTTATGAATTCCCTCCCTAATAAAGAGCGCGAAAGTAAAAACACCCGGGCTGGGCGCATTTGTTTGATAAGACCCATAATCAAGGATTGATTTTAGAAGTGTAGACGCACCCTTGTCAACCCGTAAAGGTCCTGAAAGGAAATAAACTGCTGGATAAGAAAGGTTATCGCTAGAGGAGGATATTACCTTGACTGTCAATTTCCATTTACCTATAGTTTTATACGAATGGGTGGACCTTTGCCACCTAAAAAACCGGATTTAATCCACATGCCGCTGAGTCTGAAGGATTTTCATCGCACCTATCGCTCTCAAATTATCGACGAATGGGTTAACGGGCTTAAAGAAAACGCCGGCCCCCTGTACGCTACCAGACCCCGTGATGAGTTGTTTGGAACCATTTCAGAAGCCTTTGAAGCCAATTATCATTTTCTGGTTGAGGGACGAATGGGCCCCATCAATCGGTTTATCGATAAAATCTGCCGAATGCGCCTTGAAGCTGGGTTTCACTTGTCGGACGTGCAAACAGCGTTTGAATTATACCGGGAAATTGTCATCCCCATTCTGGCCAAATATTGCGCCAAAAAGGATTTTATTCAATCGGTGGAAGACATCAACCGCTGCCTGGCCTACACCATTCGAAGTTTCAGCGATCATTTCCAAGGCATGCACGAAAGAGAGATCCTGGAACATAACCGGGAGTTGGAAGATCAGATTCGAAGCCGGACCCAAGCTTTACAAGAGTCTGAGTTGCGCTACAAAATATTGGTGGAAGAAATCAACGACGGATATTTCGTGATCCAGGACCAGTTGATTGTTTTTGCCAATCGCGCATTTTGCGAAATGCACGGGTATTTGCCCCAAGAGGTCCTGGGGAAAAAGTTCTACACCTTTTTGGACCATTCCAGCCGGAAAAATGTCATCGATATTTACAGAAAAAGTGTTGAAAACCAACCCAGCCCGGCCATTTTTGAATACATGCGCCTGACCCGAAACGGCAACGTCTTTCCCACTGAAATCAGGGCCAATGTGGTTACTTATGACGGACAGCTGTCCAACATCGGCATTTGCCGGGACATTACCGAACGGGTTAAGATGGAGGAGAAAGTCAGAGAGTCGGAACGAATGGCCTACATTGGCCAAATCACCACATCCCTGTCCCACGAGATTCGAAATCCCCTTTCGGCCGTCAAGATGAATCTGCAGATATTGGAGAAAAATCCGAAAATAATGGGCAACGATAAACGTCGCATCAACATTTCCATACGAGAAACAACCCGCTTGGAACGAATTCTGACCCAGCTTCTGGATTTTGCCAAACCCCTTCAACTTGTCTTTGCGCCCATGGACCTCAACATGACACTGACCGCCTGCCGTGAAGCACTGGAAGTAAAATTCAAGGAGAAGGAGTTGACCGTAACGGAAACATTCGATAGCGCTGTTCCCAATTTTTCGGCCGACGCGGGGAAATTGGAACAGGCCTTTTACAATCTCTTTTTTAACGCAATCGATGCTTCCGCTCAGGGAGGGCACATCACCGTACTAAGTCGTTTCCATGACCATAAAGAACAACCTTATGTGGAGGTTGTGGTCAAAGACGACGGGCACGGCATTGAGCCCTCACTGATGGATGAAATCTTCAAACCCTTTTTCTCAACCAGAACCAAGGGGACGGGCCTGGGGCTGAGCAACGTCAAACGAATTGTTCATGCCCACCGCGGGTGGATAAAAGCGGAGAACCGGCCTTTGAAAGGTGCGACCTTCCGTATCAACCTATCTTTAGGCGCAAAACATGGCTAAAATACTGATCATCGACGATGAAACTTCCATTCTGGAATCCCTGGAAATGTTCCTGGGAGAAAAAGGTCACACCGTCTTTAAGGCGGACACCGGCGAGAAGGGTTACGCCCTTTTTTCCAGAGAGATGCCTGAAGTGATCATGTTGGATATCCGCCTGCCGGATTCGAACGGACTGGATGTATTGTCGCAAATTCAAAATACCCAGCATCTTGCCAAGGTGATCATGATGACGGCCTTTCAGGACATGGAAACCACCATTGACGCCATGAAGCGCGGCGCGTACGACTACATTCACAAGCCGCTGGATGCGGAACTGGTGGAAAAAACAGTCAACAGCGCACTGCATGTCTTGAAAGTGGACCGTGAAACGCCCAGGGTCAAAGCGGAAAGCCTCCCCCGGGACAAAGACGTCATCATCGGAAAAAGCGAGAACATGCGGCGTATTTTCAAAATGATCGGCCTGGTCTGCCAGAATCGCGCCACCGTCCTTATTCAAGGGGAAACGGGAACCGGCAAGGAACTCATCGCCAGGACCATCCATCGCAACTGCCATTTCAGTGACGAACCCTTTATCACCATGGATTGTTCCGCGAGTGTTGAGACGCTCCTCGAAAGCGAGCTGTTCGGCCACGAAAAGGGGGCGTTCACCGGAGCTACCGCCACCAAGAAGGGACGAATTGAAATGGCCGGAAAAGGAACCCTTTTTCTGGATGAATTGGGAGAATTGCCGCGACGACTTCAGAGTAAATTTCTGGGGTTTCTTCAGCGCCGTGAGTTCACGCGGGTCGGGGGGCACGAAATCATGCAGTCCCGTTGCCGTATCATCGGGGCCACCAACCGGGACCTGGCCGCCCTGGTTCAGAAAAAGGAATTCAAGGAAGATCTCTATTATCGCCTTAAGGTCGTTGCCATTCAAGTCCCTCCTCTGCGGGAGCGGTTGTCGGATATACCGGAACTGGTGAAACATTTCCTCCAAAAAATCAACAACGACCTGCACACAGAAATCACCAAACTGCAAAGCGGTGTCATTGACAGGCTCATGACCCATACGTGGACCGGGAATGTTCGGGAACTTGAAAACTGCCTGGTAGAAGCAGTGGTGAGGGCCAGAGGGAACGTGATTCTTCTGGAGGACATGGAGACCATTTTGGATACCGACAGCGGCCTTGATTCCGAAGGCCTATCCGGTTACTCCCTTCCGGCAATGGAAAAGGAGCACATTGAAAAAACCCTTCGACATCTGGGCTGGAATCGCACACGGGCGGCTCGGGCCATGGGAATTTCACTCCCCACGCTGCGCAGCAAAATTAAAAAATACCAAATCAACGAACCCTCCCCCCGCATTTAGAGCCGAAGTGAAAAATCTTTTCCATACCTGAAAATTTCTTTCCGAATAGAAAGAAACTTCAGGCAGTGCCTCTCTTTTCTTTCCAACTATATTTTAGACCACAATATTAACTTGTTAAGCTTCAAAATTCACCATATTTGCCTTTCATTGCGGTGCCTGGCATGCAATTTGCTGTTTAGATTCGATTGAACTGGCATCATAAAGGGATCGGCAATGGACCTCAAAACGCTCAAAGAAATCGAAAGAGAGCATCTTCGGACGGTCCTTGAAAAAACCGGCTGGAATATTGAAAAGGCATCCCGCCTTTTAAAGATATCGGTATCTCAGGTCAAACGGAAGATCCAGACACACGGCTTGACGCCTACTGAATCTTCCTGAAATAGAACCATTTCTTACAAACCTTTTTCTAGGAGGGACGAAGAATGCAGATCCAAAACCGATTGATCCTGGCCATTGTGTTGTTTTCATTTTTCCTTTTATTTCCAGCCGCAGGCGCTTTTTCAGCGGAGCCCATAAAGATTGGCGCGCCTCTCTCCACAGCCTACCTCTATGGATGGGACGCGGAGCGGGGAATCAAACTGGCGGTGGAAGAAATCAATGCCAAAGGGGGCGTCAACGTTGGTGGTGAGAAGCGTCCCTTTTCAGTGGATGTCATTGACACCCGGGACCTGGAACCAGGCGTGCCGGTGAGTGAAGCGCTAATGGCCATGGACAAGCTGATCTTGGAAAAAAAGGTCCATTTCATTATCGGCGGTCCTGTTCGTTCCGAAGCGGCTCTGGCGGCCATGAGCCTCCTCTCCAAGCACAAGGTCATTTCCATTCTCACCACCGGTGCCCTGAGCCCCAAATACCACGCCCTGGTGGAACAACAATACGACAAATTCAAATACTGCTTTAGAATCCACGGCGAAGCCAAACAGCTGGTCAAGGAAATTCTCACCTGTTTGATGGAAATCAAAGAAAAATACGGTTTCGATAAGTTGTTCATCATGGTTCAGGATGTGGCCCACGCCCGTGCGGCCGGTAAAATCCTGGGCAAAGTGGCCGCAAAGAAGGGGTGGGACGTTACGGGAATGGAGATTTATCCCACCGGCACCAGCGACTTCTCAATGGGCCTTATCAAAGCCAAAAAGACCAACAGCGAAGTAATTTCCATCTGGATGGATATGCCGGAAAGTTCCATTTTGTTGAAACAGTGGTATGACATGAAAATTCCGGCGCTGCCCTTCGGCTCCACCCTGGCCGCGGCCGAGCAGCCCGGTTTCTGGGAAGCCACCAAGGGTAAGGGTGAGTATTGCCTCGCCAACGTGGTGAACGCCGGCAACGCACCCAGTAATGCCACCCCCTGGACCATGAAGTTCTACAACGCCTACAAAGAGCGCTGGGGTATCGAACCCGAAGGCTTGGGAACCTCCAGCAGCTATATGGCGGTTTACGTGCTGAAAGACGCTATTGAACGTGCCGGTTCCCTGGATCCCGACAAGGTTGTGGCAGCCCTTGAAAAAACCGACATCATGGGTGTCTACGGCAGGCTCCGTTTTTCACCCAAGGGACATCAAGTTATCCCGTCCTTTGATCCCAAAGAGGGCGCCGTGGGAAGCATCTTCCAGTGGCAGGACGGAAAACGCGTGGTGGTCTTCCCCAAATCCATCGCAACGGGACAGATTCAACTCCCGCCTTGGATGAAATCCAAAAAATAAACACTCTTCATAAACCCTTTTTGCCGGAACCGCATATACCGGCAGAGAGGGTGCATCATATAGAGACATTGCCGCTCGGGGCCCTGCGGGGTCCGTTATCCTGCAAACATCATTTCGGAAACAGGCCATGGATATTCTGATTTACGGCACCATCAACAGCATCATGCTGGCGCTTATGGCGCTGGGGTTCGCCCTGGTTTACGGGACCAGCCGCATTCCTAACTTTGCCCACGGCGCCATTTATGTTCTATGCGGATTCGTCACCTGGGCATTTGTTCGGGGACTGGGTCTTAATTATTTCCTGAGTATTGTGTTGGCCCTGGCGTTGACGGGGATCCTGGGCGCACTCATGTACCGTTTTGTGCTGATCCGGGTACGGGGCATGAACATCTCCGAGATCATCGCTTCCTACGCCATCGGGCTCGCTCTTCTGGAAGGGCTCAGGTATGGCGGCTTCAAGGGAACCACCTACACCCTTCCCGTATTCATCGAAGGGAGCATCACCATCGGCGAGATCCCAGTGGATTACCAGCGAATCCTGGTGGTGGTCATCGGAATTCTGCTGGTGGCGTTCTTATGGCTTTTCACCCACTACACCCGCATCGGCCTTGCCCTGAGGGGAATGGCCCAGGATGAACGGGCGGCCCTCATGCTGGGGATCGACTCCGATACCATGGCCCTGGTGGCCATGGCGCTCGGGTCCATGCTGGCGGGGCTGGCGGCGATTCTGATTTTACCCCTGGGCAACATCGTGGTGGAAAAGGGGTATGATGTCCTTATTCAAGCCATCGCCGTCTGCATCGTAGGCGGACTTGGCAGTTGGATGGGNGCCGTGCTGGCNGCGTTTCTCATCGGCTTTGCGCAGATTTTGACCACCGTCTATCTGGGAAGCCATTTTCAGATGGTGGTGGCGCTTTTGGCCATCATTATAACGCTGATCCTGAAACCGTCGGGGCTCTTTGGACAGCAAAAAGAACTGGAAGAGAGGGTATAGGCGTGAATACGGAACAACAACGAAAGGAGCGCCTGGACCGGGGCATCAAGGTTCGTTCCGGTGGGCTCTACGCACTNATGGGCTGGCAGGAGTTAACCTATCTGACCCTGCCCAGACTGGTCTTGATCGTGGGAATGCTGGCATTGCCGCTGATCATGCCCAGCATGTACTGGAACCGCGTGATCACCATTGTGTGCATTTATGCCCTGCTCGCCCTGAGCTTTGATTTTCTCGCCCACTTCGTGGGGCTGGTTTCGCTCGGCGGGGCTTTTTTCATCGGCGTGGGAGGGTATTTCTCGGCCATTTTGAACACTTCTTTCGGCGCGCCGCCGTTTCTGGCCATCCCCATGGCCACCATTATGGGCGCCGTGGTCTGCACCGTCCTGCTGTTACCCTGTCTTCCCCTCCGGGGTGTTTATTTTGCCATTGTCACCCTCATGTATCCCCTGGCCCTGGCCCGGGTGATTGAAGCCACCGACATTCTGGGCGGCACGGACGGTATCCTGGGGATCGACAGTTTTCCAAACGCGTGGATGGAGCAATATTTTGTCATTCTTCTGGTGCTCCTTTTTTTGTTCGCTATCAGACGGCTGGTCAATACGGATGTGGGTCTGGTGATTCGGGCCGTAAAGGACAACGATCAGGCGGTTCGTGCTTCCGGAATGAACGTCAATTTTTATAAAGCGGGTGCGGTGTTCATCGGATCGGCCATGGGATGTCTGGGCGGCGCTTGTCTGGTGCATATCTACATGTGGGGCGGCATATCGCTATTTGCGCTTGATTTCTCCATTCTCCCCATCGCCGCCACGGTCATCGGTGGCAGCGGCACCCTGGTGGGACCAGTTCTGGGATGTCTGATCCTGGTTCCCATATCCGAACTGCTCAGGGACTTCGGCACCCTTCGCATCGTCTTTTATGCCATTTTGCTGGTCTGTTTTGTGGTATTTCGAAGTGAAGGCCTCATGGTGTATGGAGAGCGGAAATATCATCAGTTTGAAAGGTGGGTTAAGGTATGAGCGATCAACCGATCCTGGAAGTCAAGGAATTGACCAAGGCCTTCGGCGGCATACTGGCCTTGAACCGGGTCAATTTTCATTTGAACGAAGGTGAAGTGCTGGGCATCATCGGACCCAACGGCTCCGGCAAAACCACCATCGTTAACTGCATCACCGGGTTCATCAGGCCCACCTCGGGCAGCGTCTTTTTCAGGGGGAAAAACATCACCGGAAAGGCAGCCCATAAAATTGCCGACATGGGGGTCACCCGCACCTTTCAGATCATGCGGCCTTATTACAGTCTCCCCGCCTACAAAAACCTGGTGATCCCGCTCTTTTCTCCCCGGGCCAAACGGACCGGAGGCTGGCGGGGCGGCGGAAAACTGGGGGACCGAAATACGGTGGGCATCGACATCCTGGAAGAAATCGGGTTCGAGCGCGATTCCCGAGTCCCTTACAAGATGGCGGCAACACTTCCTACAGGCTACCTCAAGCGGCTAGAACTGGCCCGATGCCTGGCCCTGAAACCGGATATCATTTTATGCGACGAAGTGTTTTCGGGGTTGAGCGCGAGTGAAATCGCCAGCATGGTACCCCTCATCGAACGACTGCAAATGGACGGCATCACACTGATTATGATCGAACACCGACTTCGGGAGCTGTTCCGTGTGGCGAACCGCATCATGGTGATGAATTTTGGAGAAAAGCTGACCGAGGGCACTTCCGACGAGGTCATGGCCAACGAAAATGTGAAGGAAGCCTATTTCGGTTCCGAAGATATCGAGGAGGTCATGACCTATGCTTGATGCAAGTGGCTTGATGGTCTTCTACGAAAACATGCTGGCGCTCAACAATGTGGCGGTCAAATGCGACGACCATCAAATTGTGGGCGTCTTCGGCGCCAACAGCGCCGGAAAATCAACCCTCATGTACACCCTTTCCGGCATCATGGAGGATATTCGCAAAAAAGAGGCCATGGCCGGCGGAGAGCGCATCACCATCATGGGAGAGATTCGGTTTATGGGGGAACAGATCATGGGTCTCAAACCGAGCCTCCGCGCCAAGCAAGGGATCGTGCTCTGCCCGGAAAGGCGCCGGATTTTCAATGAGAGCAGCGTACTGGAGAACCTTCGCATCGGCGGCTATCTGGCCACCACTTCCCAGGCCAGAGAAACCATGGAATACGTATTTGAGATCTTTCCGGCCCTGCTGAAATTGAAAAAACGAACCGGCGGCTTCCTGAGCGGCGGCGAGCAGCAGATGCTGGCCATCGGCCGGGCACTCATGGCCCAACCCAAACTGCTGCTGCTGGATGAACCGCTCCTGGGATTGAGCCCCCTCATGCAGGCCATTTTGATACGCGGCACAAAGGTCATCCGGGATGAACGTAATATTTCCATCATCGTGACGGAACAGTACGCCAGGCCCGTACTCCCCATAGTGGATTACGCCTTCATTCTGGAAAACGGCACAGCCGTCATGGAGGGAACCCGGGGGGACCTGTTGAGCAACCCGGACATCCGCTCGGCCTACTTCGGGGTTTAAGACCTCGAAATTTATTCCCACACCCGTTAATGGAGTTTTTCAGCCCATGAAGATTGATGAACAGGCACTGGAAAAGGAATTGACATTTACGCGATTTGACCGCATGTGTGAAACCTACCCCAACCACACGGCGGTTGTCTATCTGGGAGAGAAATTCACTTATGCCCGTTTGCAGGACTTGAGCATGCGGTTTGCGGGGGCGTTGACGAAGTTGGGCGTCAAAAAAGGCGACCGCGTCATGGTGTATTTGTCCAACTGTGCTCAATGGCTGGTGGCTTTCTTAGGCATTCAAAAAGCCGGCGCGGTGCTGGTTCCCGTCTCTCCCATTTACACCTCTTTTGAAGTGGAATACATGGTCAAGGACTCCGGCGCCGAGACCGTTATCTGTCTGGATACCAATTTCTCCTATGTGAAAGAGGTGGCGGACAAAACAGGCCTCAAGAACATCATCGTCACCAACCTGGCGGATCTATTGCCGTCATGGAAACGAACTTTGGGCTTTTTGTTCGATAAAGTTCCCAATGGAAAAGTGGACAAGGACGTCCGGGTTCATTCTTTCAAGTCCCTACTGAAGGGAAAACCCCTTTCAACGCCGGTTTCCCTGGATCCCTGGAAAGACCTTTCCTACATCCTGTACACAGGGGGGACCACCGGTTTCCCCAAAGGTGTTCCCGGAAACCATATCGGCATGACCTCTTACGTGAACGACGTCACCGACGATGTTGCCGCCGGCCACCTTAAGGAAGGGGAGGACGTTTACATTGCCGTCAATCCCTTGTTTCACATCATGGCCCTGGGCCTTTGCATGGCCGTCGGATTGAACAAGGGAAATGCGGTACTCCTCATGCCGGTTCCCCAGGTGGATGCCATCATGACCACCATTGAGCGGTTCGGGGCCCGATGGTTTCTGGGGGTCCCGGCGCTGTACCGCATGATACTGGAGAACGACCGCCTGGAATCTTACGATCTCGGCTCTCTCAAATACTGTTATTGCGGCGGAGATGTGCTGCCCGCGGAGGTCTTTAATCGCTGGAAAGAACGCTTTAATGTGCCCATCTACCAGGTCTACGGCTCCACCGAGGCGGGTCACGTCGCCTACAGCCGCATTGAGAAAAACCCAAATCCGAATACCATCGGATTGCCGCTTCGAAGCCGCACCTGTATTGTGGTAGACCCCGACACGCTGGAACCGGTGCCCCCTGGGGAAACCGGCGAACTGCTGGTGACCTCCCCCTACACCCTGAAAGAATACTGGAACAAGCCCGATGAAACCAAACACTCCTACATTGAAATGGATGGGCGCATTTTTTACCGCATGGGAGATTTCGTGAGCCAGGACGAAGACGGTCAGCTGGTGTACATGGAACGATCCGCAGATGTCATCAAGCACAAGGGGTACCGGGTTTCCGCATCCGAAGTGGAGGCGGTGCTGCAGGATCATCCCACGGTCATCGGAGCCTGCGT